>Ga0315310_10001321_pt1 | contig 15650 bp, 17 predicted proteins | sample TDP5_MG_FD_203630 | JGI IMG/M metagenome (GOLD analysis project Ga0315310, IMG submission 203630) | Freshwater sediment microbial communities from Lake Towuti, South Sulawesi, Indonesia - TDP5 | ecosystem: Environmental > Aquatic > Freshwater > Lake > Sediment | place: Indonesia: South Sulawesi... | reverse complement strand
TATTATAATAATGGGAAGGTCTTCAAAGTGTCATATTCTTCGGAGAAAGTGATCAAAAAGCTCGAAGCGATTACAATATCAACGGAAAAAGGATGAGAAACGACATTTTCTATGGATTTTTTGGCGTCCAAAAATACTATATTTAAACTTTGCGGTGTTGAATTCGTCCATTTTTGACTGCCAATCGAATGGAAAAGCGTGTAATTGTGCTATTTTAGATAGGTTTATTACTTCCCATTTTCTATTGAATTCAAGAGGAATATTCTTATGTTATCGGCTAAACTGGATGAGGTCGATAAGAAAATATTGGATGTTCTACGCAGGGATGGAAGAATCTCCTACGCCGAGTTAGCTAAGATAGTAGGTCGATCCCAGTCCGCGGTCAGAAAGAGGGTACAGCAAATGCTAAGTAACGAGATAATCGAACGCTTCACTTTGGTTCTCAATCCTGAGAAGGTCGGGAAAAAGATCACAGCCTCCCTAGTTGTTAGCCCGTCAAGACTACGTTTCCAAAGGGTTTCTAGCCTTATTGAGAGTATGCCAGAAGTGACCGAAGCTTATTATATGACTGGAAAGTGTGGAATCTTTGCCATGGTCCAGGTCCAAGATGTCTCTAAATTGGATGAGGTAATTGGAAAAATACAAAAAACCGGTGCATTAGCAGTCGACTGCTGTGTAGCACTCAAAAAAATCAAATGAAATCTGTCTGGAACTTTGGAATGGTCTTCTTCGGGTATCTGTCCAGTTCTCTAAGTAATCGGCTGGTTTCTGGGTATCTCGAGAGATCGGCATACGGTATATAATAGGAATTCATGAGTTCTTTCTGAAAATTCGGGTCGTTCGCGAGTTCTATATACTTAACTTTTTTGGATATCTCCTCGGTGGTTTTCCTGGCCGTTTTCGAGACCAGCACCATCCTCGCTCCGGTTCCCGCAGCGTTTCCCACAACCTTCACTTTCTTTAGTGGAACCTCGGGGAGCATGCCTATTATTCTGGCTTTTTCCGGGTCTATATAGGAGCCAAAAGCCCCCGCTATGAAAACTACATCTATGTCCTCCTCTGTCACTTTTGCCTCTTTCATCAATATCGCAGCCCCTGTATGCATCGCCGCCTTTGCCAATTGGATCTCTCTGAGGTCTTTCTGGGTGACGACGATGTCTCCTCCGGTCGAGGTCTCTTCTTTCCAAGCTAAGACGAACTCCAGTACACCCTCTTTATCCCGTAATCTGGGCGAATTCAAGTCCTTATTCATCTTCCCAGTAACATCGATTATTCCCGCTTTCAACATTTCAGCTGGTATATCCACGATGGCAGAACCGCAGATTCCGCATGGCTTGGCATCGTCTACAGTCTTATATTTGACCTCAAGGCTTTTTGGATCTATGGTTACCTTCTCGATGGCTCCCGAGGCTGCTTTCATCCCGTGCTTGATGTGGGCTCCCTCGAATGCGGGGCCTGAAGCGCATGAACAGGCCAGCATGTATTCTTTATTTCCCAAGACGACCTCGGTGTTCGTTCCGATGTCTAACGCCATACAGAGTTCATCCTTCTTGTAGATCTCCGTTGCCAGGATTACCGCGACACTGTCGGCTCCGACAAAACCTGCTATCACGGGTAAAACATGGACGTTGCCATTTGGATTGATTTTTACCCCGACTTCCTTAGCTTCAACGTCCACGCTCCCTCTAATTACTGGCGTATATGGGGACAAAGCGAGATGCTTTGGGTAGATATTCAAGAATAGGTGGTGCATGGCCGTGTTTCCGACGGCCGTCATCTCGTAGATCTCTTCTGGGGCTACATCAACTCTACCGCATAGGTCCTCCAGGATTCGGTTTATTCCATCGACAACGACTGTTTGGAGTTCCCCTAAGGCTTTGAACCCCTTCGTTGCGTAGGTTATCCTAGTTATCACGTCCTCCCCAAATGAGATCTGCGGGTTCATTAAAGGCTCTACAGCAATAACTTTGCCCGTGTTCAAGTCTAGGAGGTAGCCTGCTAGCTTCGTTGTGCCAATGTCTACGGCGTATCCAAAGATCCTATCTGTGGTGTCGCCGGGTTCCACATCGATGATCTTGTTGCCGTTAAAAACAGTGGCTGTCACCTCCCAAACCGCTTTCCTCAGTACCGAGGGCAGGGTTTTGATAACGCCGTACTCCGCCTTTAGATTCTTTATGTCATACCGCTTCCGGAGTTCCTCCAGCAGTCTGTCAATATCGGACCGCGGGTCCTCGAGGGTAGGTTTTGGCAGTTGAACGAAATATTTTCTGACGAGAGGGTCAAGTCTAACTGGTGACTCTATTCCTTCGACCTGAATTCTCTGCTTGCCTGTCCTACTTTCTTCCGGAATTCTGACTATGATTGAACCTTTAACTGAAGTTTGACAAGCTAGCCTGTATCCGGCTGAAAGCTCGTCCGAAGTTAATTTATCTTTTTCTACCCTTGTCAGGGATCCAACGTTTTCTCTTTTCTCAACTATCACCCTGCACTTTCCACAGTTGCCTTTACCACCACATATGGAGGTCAGGTCTACGCCGGCAAGCTTTGCTGTCTTTAAGATACTTACCCCGGCTTCAACCTCTATACGTTTCCCTTCAGGTTGGAAAACAACATCCTTTAGCTTCAAGAGATTTTCCTCTACCACCTTTTCATTTAGGTAGCATTGATATCTTATAACGAAGGTATGGGAAAAATGGGAAAGACGAATTAGTATTTTCTCGCTAACTATAAGAGGATTTTCACTCAAGCAGCCACTAATGGAATTCACTTACAATGGAAGTGGTCAAGGCATTTCTATTGACTCCTTTAATACTTGAGTATTTATTTTTCCAGCCATAAAGGTTCTGCCACTTCGAATATTGCTGACAACCACTGCCGCGGGTGCAAATATGTCAAGATCCACCTTTGTGAAGTCGAAGTTGACTTCTTTGTATATCTCATAGCAAGTTTTTCCGTAGGTTTTCGATTTGGATGATGGCACTTTTTCTACGATCTCCTTCAATTTTTCATCGTTTTCGAAATCCACAAAGAAGTGTGCGTATCCTCCGTAAGTTAGTGCGTCCTCGCATCGCCCCATTGCTTTTCCCCAGTCTGGATGGAGGGGCATAATGGGGGCATAGCCGGCTCCATGTAAAGCTTTTGTGGGATCGAACCCTAGATAGTCAAGTCTGAACAATGCTGTTTCGACGATCCTGCCAGAAATCTGAACGAAACCAGTTATCGAGGTAATGGTGGTCAATATTAGGTAAAGTTTTCTTGGGTCAACATTACAAGCCTTTCCTATTTCTAAAGCCACGTCATCTGTTGGTTTCCTAGAGGTCTCGATCAACAATACCGCTGAGTCAAACTCGTCGCGATAGCCAATCTTCTCAAATACTCTTTTTGGCTTCAGGGACAGTGCTCTTCCGGGGCCAGATGCGTCAGCTACGTAGTCTCCAACTTTTATCTTCCAGCCGGCAAGTTGACATCCAAACAAGGATATGGATGGATGGCTTGTAGACACAGCTATAATTGGTAGTGTAATGTCGCCATAAGTCTCGAAGATCAAGGAGGTTGAACCCAACCCGCCCATCGCTATCTCTGTGATCTTTAGACCTAGATCGTAACTTCCCTTGGCCTCCAAACCTGTGTCAATGAGTGTTGTGCCCGAGGGGAGAGTGTCGATTCTGGCTCCAAAAGCTTCAGGGTCCTTTTGTATCTCGTTGAGAATTTTAAGAGCTTCCTGATTTACGCTTAACATTTCGAAATCACTTTTAATACATTGTAAGTGAGTAGCTATAAAAGACTAGAAGGGTCTTGAAATGGCCGAAATTAAAGTTGTCTTAATCAGTGGGCGAACCGCCGATCAAGGTGCCAGTTTAGAGATCGGCAAAACGTCAGATGAGTACCGTGAAAACGTCGCCTTGATAGAGCTTAGCAAGAAGGACGCTGAAGAACTCGGATTATCCGAAGGAGATCACGTCAACGTCAAAACGGATTACGGATCGACGGTTGTCAAATGTCGGTTGTCCGAAAAATTAGACCCTGGATTAGCTTTTATGCCATATGGTCCATGGGCCAATCAAGTCATAGGTTCCGAGACCCATGGCACCGGTATGCCATATTACAAGGGTGTGCAGGCCTCTATTTCATCATCAAAGGGTGCCAGTATATTGACGATCGAGGAATTGGCCAATCGATTGATGAGGGGTTGATATGTCTACATATGAAAATGTGGTCTGCCCGTTCTGCGGTTGCTTATGTGACGACATAGAGGTGACGGTAGAAGACGGAAAGATCGTTAAAGCGAAAAGGACGTGTAAAGTTGCCCTTAGCAAATTTCTAAATCATACTGAGAATAGGATTGAAAATCCGATGATCCGCAAAGATGGGAAGCTAGTCCCTGTGAGCCTCGGTGAAGCGATAGATCAATCAGTAGAGATATTGGTGAATTCAAGTTGGCCCCTGGTCTATGGGCTGGCCTCAACAGAGTGCGATGCGAATAGGAAGGCTATTGAGCTCGCTGAATTGGTTGGCGGTGTAGTCGATAATACGACGTCTGTGTGTCATGGACCTACGGTTTTAGGAGTCCAGGACGTAGGTGAGCCGACGGCGACGCTTGGTGAGATTAAGAATCGTGCTGACCTCGTGGTGTTCTGGGGATGCAACCCGACGGCTGCTCATATCAGACATACTGCCAGATACTCCGTTTCTCCGAAGGGGTTGTTTACTCCAGAGGGCCGGAAGCACAGGACGATAGTGACTGTGGATGTGAGGGAGACCGGTATGGCAACGATTTCGGATCTTTTCGTAAAGGTTAAGCCTGGTATGGACTTTGAACTGCTTTCAGCTCTGAGAGCGACAATCAGGGGACACGAGATGAAAAATGAGGATGTGGCGGGAGTCAAGATGGAGGAGATTAGGCGTGTGGCTGAGAAGATGAAAACGTGCAGATTCGGAGTCATATTCTTCGGGCTTGGGCTGACGATGAGCAAGAGTAAGTACATGAACATGGATGCGCTAGTGTGCTTGGTTAGAGAGTTGAATGCCCATACGAAATTCGTGGCTCTGCCCATGCGGGGGCACTACAACGTTACTGGTTCATGCATGGTCTCATCATGGCTGACGGGCTATCCGTATGCTGTGGATTTCAGTAGGGGTTATCCGAGATATAATCCAGGAGAGTTCACTGCTGTTGATGTGCTGGCTAAGGGAGGGGTCGATGCTGCCCTCATAGTAGCGTCTGATCCCGCAGCGAGCTTCCCAGTTGAGGCGGCACGAAATCTGTCCAAGATCCCCACAATAGTTATTGATCCTAAGGTCACAATGACTACGCTAATAGGGGATGTTGTTATACCCGTTGCCGTGGCTGGAATCGAGTGTGAGGGCACCGCCTACCGGATGGATGGGGTTCCAATTCGACTTAGAAAGGTTATAGATCCGCATGAGGGGGTTCTACCAGACTCCGAGGTACTGCAGATGATCATTGACCGTATTAGGGAGTGAGGGAGGAGAGAAGATGACTGGAATAGTCATAAAAAATGGGTTTGTTTTTGATCCCTTGAACGGCATAGCTGGGGAGCAGATGGACATCTGCATAGATAATGGGAAAATCGTTAAGGAGGTTGAGGAAAGGAAGGCGAAGGTCATCAACGCTTCAGGCATGACCGTTATGCCAGGGGGCGTTGACATTCACAGCCACATAGCGGGATCAAAGGTGAACACTGGCAGGTCATTAAGACCGGAGGATCACAGGAAAGATGCGGTTCCGAAGACTAAGTACACGCGCTCGGGTGTAGGCTACTCGGTTCCTACAACCTACGTTACAGGTTACCGATATGCGAAGATGGGCTATACTACGGTGATAGAGCCTGCTGTTCCACCGTTAAAGGCGAAGCATACGCATGAGGAATTGAATGACACGCCGATCGTTGATAGCGGTTTTCTAACGCTAATGGATAATAATTATCTGGTTATGAAATACGTTCGAGATAACGAGTTTGAGAAGTTGAAGGCATTCGTGGCGTGGTTGCTTAGGGCGACGAGAGGCTATACTATCAAAGTGGTCAATCCTGGTGGAGTTGAGAATTGGAAGTGGGGTGGGAATGTTGATAGCATTGATGACGAGGTCAAGAACTTTGACATTACGCCCAGGGAGATAATCAGAGGTTTAGTTAGGGCGCGCGAAGAGCTAGGGCTACCTCATGTGGTGCAGTTGCATGCTAGTAGGCTGGGTGTTCCAGGAAATTATGAAACCACCTTGAAAACTATGCAGTGTTGTGAAGACATCAGGCCTATTGGTGATAGAGAGGGGGTTATGCATGTGGTTCATGTCCAGTTCAATTCATTTGCCGGAGAATCCTTTGCCGATTTCCGCTCAGGCGCCTCTGAAGTTGCTGACTACGTAAACAAGCATAAGCATGTGGCTTTAGACCTCGGACAAGTGATCTTCACGGATACAACCACGATGACTGGGGATGGTCCGTGGCAGTACAGGCTGTATAAATTGACGGGAAACAAATGGGTCAACGGCGATGTTGAACTCGAAGCTGGCTCTGGTGTTGTTCCATACACGTTCAAAAGTAGTAGTCCAGTGAATGCGGTTCAGTGGGGAATTGGGCTTGAAGTTGCGCTTCTGGTTGAGGATCCTTGGAGAGTTTATTTGACCACAGATCATCCAAATGGAGGCCCATTCATCTATTACCCGAAAGTTATGGCGTGGCTCATGAGTGAAAAAGCCAGGTCTGATACGCTGGGGGAAACTCACAAATGGGGTAGTTCACGAACTGCTTTGCCCTCCATCGATAGAGAATACGACTTCAATGAAATAGCCGTTGTGACTCGGGCAGGAACGGCAAAGGCATTAGGACTTAAGAATAAGGGGCATCTCGGTGTCGGCGCTGATGCTGATGTAGCCATCTACGATGTCAATCCCAAGAAGTTTGAGCCATCGAATTACGAACTAGTCGAGAAAGCCTTCTCGGCTGCGCGTTATACCGTAAAGGACGGTGAGATCGTGGTTAAGGATGGAGAAGTCGTGGCTTCTCCGAGCGGAAGAAGGTTCTGGGTCAATGTTAAGGTTCCAGATGACATCGAGAAGGCTGTTTTGGGAGACCTTAAGGAAGTCTTTGAGAAGTATTACACAGTAAGCTTAGAGAATTACCCTGTTCAGGATGAATATCTGCCCAAGCCAGAGGAGATAAGAATTGACGCTACCGAGAAGTGGTGAAAGATGAGTTTTAAGATAGATGGGGTTGAGATTGTAGACACCTTTGCTGAAGCTTTTGGGATGCGTGGTGCTCGTGTGCTCATCACGGCAAGAAACAGAGAGTGGGCTTTGACTGCGGCTAGAACCTTAACTGGGTTCGCAACATCGATCATCATGTGTGGTTGCGAGGCAGGTATAGAGCGTGAGGTGCCTCCTGATGAAACGCCTGATGGGAGACCCGGCATCGATGTCTTGGTTTTTTCGATGTCGAAGGATGATCTGGCTGAGCAGCTACTCAAGAGGGTAGGGCAGTGTGTCTTGACTTGTCCGACGACGGCAATATACAATGACCTTCCTGTAGAAGATGGTGATGCAGTGATCAGCGTTGGGGGCAAGCTCAGATACTTTGGAGACGGCTATCAAATAAGTAAAAGGTTTGGGGGTAAGAAGGCTAGGAGGCTGTGGAGGATTCCGGTGATGGATGGGGAATTCTTCATAGAAGACGAGTTTAGTTCTAAGAAAGCGATAGCTGGTGGAAACTTCATGATTCTTGCTGAAACTCCTGATGTTGCGCTGGAGGCTGCTGAAAAATCGGTTGATTCGATAAAAGACATACGAGGAGTTATAGCGCCGTTTCCTGGAGGGGTCTGCAGAAGCGGAAGCAAAGTAGGATCAAAGTACAAGTTCTTGAAGGCCTCGACCAATATTCGGCTTTGTCCGAGCATAAGGGCTATGGTGTCGGATTCTGAGGTTCCTGATGGTATTAGCACCGTTTATGAGATAATTATTAACGGCTTGGATCTGGAGTCGGTCAAGAGGGCTATGGCTGAGGGGATCAGGTCTGCCATTAAGGTCGATGGGGTCAAGAGGATAACTGCTGGAAACTATGGGGGAAAGCTTGGGAAATACAATATCTACCTGAAGGATTGCCTGGGGGTCAAATAAATCGTGATATCCGAGGTTACGTTGATTCCGAAACCTCTTCCAAAGGTGCCTGTTGAAGCCGAAAATATATCGCCAGATGTTTTTGCAGGAAAAACCGTAAAAGACATCAAAGGGCTCGATGTCTGGGCTGGAAATAAGAAACTCAAGCTGGAGGAGCTATTCCAAGTCAGCGCGGGGACGGACAGGATCTCAGATGAACCGCACATAATAATCAATGGAGACGTTGCAGGCGTAAAGCAAATAGGTTCTAGTATGACGCGTGGAAAGATAACGATCAATGGAAGCGCAGGGATGCACCTTGCATCTATGATGGGTGGAGGAGAAGTTGTAGTCAAGGGAAGCGTTTCGGATTGGGCTGGGGCGGAGATGGAGGATGGCTTAATACGTGTCATGGGTGATGCTGGGAACTTTTTAGGGGCAGCGTATAGAGGGAGCAACCTTGGGATGAAAGGTGGTGTGATCATCGTCCACGGGAATGTTGGAGATCATGCTGGGAAGCTTATGCGCCGTGGAGTTATGGCCGTGCTCGGAGATGTGGGAGATTTTGCGGGAGCTGTGATGAAGGCTGGTACCATGGTGGTCTTTGGAAGAGCAGGACTTAGGCTTGGGGCTATGATGAGTAGGGGAACCATAGTAGTTTACGGTGGAGTTGGAGAGCTGCTGCCGACCTTTAGGTATGATGCACCGTACTCACCGGTCTTCTTGAGATTCTACCTCAAGAACTTGTATGTCAAATATGGGGTGGATGTGGCGAAGGGCTATGTGGATTCTATGTACGACAGGTATCATGGTGATATTGCCTCCGACATCGCAAAGGGCGAGATTCTCATTTTTAGAGAGAAATAAAGAACAGCTAGGAATCTGGACTTTTAGTCGTTGGGTAAAAGTGATTTTTAGAAAATGAGAATTGGTATCTTGACCTCAAATCCAATGGATTGGCATATTCAATCGCTGATCACAGAATTGGAAAGAGTTCGTGTAGAGCATGCTTGCTTCCCAATAACGAGCTTTGCGACTAGGATATCGGATTCTCCACGAGTCGTCTGCGGAGGCTACGATTTATCGGAGTTCGATGCGGTTTTGGTTAGGGCGATTCCTGGAGGATCTTTAGAGCAGATAATCTTTAGGATGGATATGCTACACCGGTTAGAGAATTTGGGGATCAGGGTAATTAATTCGGCTTCAGCCATCGAGAGGTCTGTTGATAAATATTACACTTCGACCTTGCTTGAAGATGCTGGCATACTCACGCCAAAGACGATAGCCACCGAAAGTTTCCGAAGCGCTATGCAGGCGTTTGACGAGTTGGGGGGCGATGTTGTGGTCAAGCCGCTTTTCGGCTCATTTGGCGTCGGTATGGTGAGGGTTGATGATCGAGATGTTGCCCACAGGGTCTTCAAAGCCCTGCAGATGGCTCGTAACGTTTTCTATATCCAAGAGTTTGTACCACATGAGAATCAAGACATCAGGGCATTCGTCATAGGTGATAAAGTAGTTGCGTCTATGCTCAGAGTTGGAGGAGACTGGAAAACCAACATCGCTAGAGGGGCAAAAGCCAAACTCTACAGGTTAAGCCCAGAGCTGGAGGAGTTATGCGTAAAAGCATCCAAGGTAGTTGGCTGCGAATATGCTGGGGTGGATATTTTGCAGTCTGAGGAAGATGGAAGATTTTATGTGACCGAGGTAAATAGTGCACCTGGGTGGGAAGGGTTACAGACGGTAACCAAAACCAACATAGCAAACTCACTAACAAAATATATAATTGAGGCATGTTCCAAGTAAGGGGAATTGAAAGTTGTGATGTCGTCTATGACCATGTGGTCCCCGATGACGCAGCCCTCCAACCCTGGCCCACCGGTCGACGACCGCGTTCTCGCCCACGACGGCGCCCTTTACCGAGGCGAACCTGAACATATTTTTCGGGATCTCTGCTAGCTAGCGCGATAGAAGTATTAGATGAAACCCAAACTATATTTAAAGCCTCATCCCTATTAAAATTGGAGCCTGCATTCGCCATGACCATTACTTACCGAAGAACTATCACTCACCTGAGGGATGAGTTAGTGAAGGAGTTCGGAGATAGTATAGAGTCCATAGTCCTCTACGGCTCCATCGCTAGGGATGAAGCGGATGAGGAGAGCGACATAGACATCCTCGTGGTCACACGGGAAAATAACAAAAAGATTCATGACGGGATATCCAGAATTAGGACAACCATAGACTTGAACAACAACACACTCACCACGCTAGTTCAAATAAACAGAAACGAACTTGAGCGATACATCAAACTCGGTTCCCCATTCATGGAAAGCGTAGTAGAGGAAGGCGTAATACTATATGACGATGGATTCTTCGAGAACGTTCGTAAAAGCCTCGCTTTCAAGGGCTGAAAGAGCCCTAAGGTCAGCCAAACTGCTTCTAGAACACGGAGAACTAGAGGGCGCGGCTTCAAGGGCATACTACGCCATGTTCCACGCGACAAGAGCGATCTTGTTCAGCAAAGGCTTGAAGGCCAAGACCCATAAGGGAACTGTTTCCTTGTTCGGAGAGCACATAGTGAAGAAAGGCATTCTAGGCGAGGAATACGCTGATGCGCTAAGGAAGGCCTTCGACCTGAGGCAAAAAAGCGATTATGAGATCTATGCTGAACTCGACGGGAAACTAGTAAAAGAGACCGTGAACGATGCTGAGAAACTTATCACGAAGGTAAAAGAAACGATAAAGATCTCATGAATCCACAATCGTCAAACGTCCTTTTCATAAACCGCAACAAATGATGAGCATAGGCTCAAAAAGATTCTCATGAATCGGGCAAGTCTAAGGAAAAATCCAAAGCAATGGGAATTGAAAGAATACCTCAGCAGTCTTTTTCATGATGGCCAACTTGCACGCATGTGTACTCTTTCAACTTAACCCTTCATCTCCTCCTACATGAGGTCTCTATTATTCAATTACAAACCTGTCTAAGTAGAAGTTTAATGAAGGACTTTGGATTGGATTTTTATTCGGACGATTGTTGAGAAGTGAGGGAATTGGTTGTCTTTAGGGACGGTGATGTAATCGTATCGGCTGACAGGTTTATTTTCTATACGTTTGGTTATGACCACCCTGAAGACAGGGTGATTTCTTTTCTGAAATACGTTCCAGCTAAGCACGCCTCGAGATTTTGCATAGAGTGGACGAAGTATGGATGGAGTTTCATGGGTGAAGACATGGTTAGGCCTAAGGAGTTGTTTAGCCCAGAGAACCACCTTAAGTTAATAGGGTCGTTTAAAAAGTCTTTTCCAGGTTATCTTCACTATTCAAGGATGTTGAAGAGATGGTTGATAGCTGTTCCGAAGAGGCTGATCTGGAGGGTTTTTGATCCATCTCAATGTCTGATTGAGCTTCTAAAGAAAAGCGAGAGAGACTCCTTAGAGGAGAAGGCCATTCAACTCATAAATAAATTGTCCTCGGAATCAGATGTGCCTCTGGCGTCTTTTGGGATTCACGGGTCGATAAGTCTGGGTATGCACCATGAGGGAAGTGACATCGATGTTATCGTTTATGGGGCGAGTAGTTTTAGTAGAGTGATTGACGCAATGAAGATGCTTGAGGGCAAGGGAGAGATCGATCTTGTCAGAGAAACATTTTATGATGAACGTAAATTAAACAAGGGAATATTCAACCATGTAAGATTCAACGTCAACGCGACTAGAACACTGTCGGAGATTTGCCCCAGAATGTTGCATTTTGAACCTGTCGCCCAGATTGAAGCGTCGTGTAAGGTTGTCAACGATGATGAGGCCATGTTTAGGCCGGCAATCTACAAGGTCAGTGAATGTGCAATCGAAAGTGGGCCTTCATTCTATGCCGATAGTGTTTCGGAGGTCTGTGTGATGATCGGTCAGTTTAGATCTCTTGCCTCAAAGGGCGATAAGATTCTGGTGAGTGGCATGCTTGAACGGGTGAGAAGCGATGATGAAGAGTGGTTTAGGATAGTTGTTGGTTCAGGGTTGAGAGACGAGTACATGCGTCCCTTATGAGAGTGAGCGCGCGATAAGGAGAGGTCTATTTTATATGATAAAACGAAGAGGGGATTTAGAAGATATAGGTGTGAGTTTTAAAGCAGAAGAAGGTGACCCTAGATGAAGGAAGGAAATATAGAGCGGCTTAGAAAGATGAGAAGAACTCATTTCTACTATGGTGGTATTGGTCTAATCGTTTTTGCAATAATATTAGGGATTATAACAATGCTCAGTTATCTTGGCGTAATACCTGCCTCATCTGATTGGATCTTTGCACTTTTATGGGGGGTCGGCGACTACATCTTCTTTGGAATTTACTTTCTTTGGCTTGCCAGAGAAATAAAGAGAATCACTGAATCCTGATATACGCGCGCGGATGAGGGCCTCTAGGCAGTGCTTCGGTGAGGCCGTTGAAGGATGCGTTTGCGTATGCAGAAACGTATGGTTAGTGATTATGTGCGGTTCAGGGACAGAGACGCACCAATTACTGAAGAGGGCTTGATCTTCAGAGTCTATGGCTATGTTCATCCTCCTGGCTACTGCGTCTGTGATCTGGAATATGCTCCGGAGACGGTTTACAAGAGTGTTGATCCTAGGTCTGTGAGGGAGAGAGATGGGAAGAGATTCTATAAGTTTTACTTTGATGGTGGGTTAACATTCGTAAAGAGAAAGTTTCCTCGGTATCAATTTTTCTATAGGCCTCTCCAAACGCGTCTTGTTGGATTGGCTGAGGAACAGATATTGGAGATGCGTAGGCCTGACGAGAGGCTAAGGCTCATCTTTGATTCTGATAAGGAAGACGCGCTTGTTCAAACTTTGAGAGGGTTCTTGATGAAGATTTTTGAGGTGTCAAAGCTTAGGATCGGTGATTTTGGAGCCTTCGGCTCGATAATGCATGACTTTTATCATCCGAAGTACAGTGATTTGGATCTCGTGGTTTATGGTAAGAGGCAGCTTCTAGAGTTAATGGAAGTCTTAAACGCCCTTAACAGTGATGCAGGCTCAGGTTTTCAAAACGAGTTTGAGGGATGGGACCCCAGCATGCCTCCATTGCACTGGAAGTTCAAATATTACAACAAAGCCGAGTATGGTTGGCATCAGAGGAGAAAGACGGTTTTTGCTCTTTATGAGTCCGCAGATTTGAAGAGGTCGGTTAAGGTTGAGTTTGAACCGGTCAAAAGGTGGGACGAAATTACCAATAAATATGCTGATGATAAGAGGATCGAAAATCTTGGTTGGGTGGAAGCGACCATAAAGATCTTAGACGATTCAGAGTCGTTTTTTATGCCGTCTATCTATCCTGTTGAGGTTTTGAGAATTAGCAAGCGATTTAGGAATGTGGATGTAGGGCGTGTGGTTTCCTATGTTGAGGAGTTCAGGATGCAGCTCAAAGAGGGGGAAGAGGGGATAGTCAGAGGAAGGTTAGAAAAGGTGTCTGGTAGAGGAGGAGAGTTTCACCAAATAGCCTTGAGTTATGGTCCAAGCTATTTTAAACAAGTATTAAAAACTGCGCTCAGTAAATAACTAGAAAGGAATTTTTTGGGAATTAGCCATTAACCATTTACTAAATCAAAGACTTGAATAAAACTACTGATTATGTTGTTGTTCGGCAACATGAACTACTTTTCATAATAGCCCACTTTGATCGGTCATCCGGCCAAATATGGAAAATCCCAAGAACTCAAAAAGACGTATCAGAATTAAGTGCGAATGAAAAAAGTAGGGGGGAGGGGGTATCCCTTCAAATGCAAAAGACAGAAACAATTATTGTGTTGACAAGAAGCAATAAGTGAAACAATGTTCCCCTTTCAGAGGTCAATGGCTTGTTAAATCTAACCGAGCGAAAAAGAATCCTGCCTCTGATCATCATCTTTGCGTCTCTGAATGTTGTCTGCGACTCCATAATAGGTCTACCCCAAGTCTCATCTGGAGTCTGGTACTCATGGATCTTCATCATCGAACCCATCACCGGAATCATACTTGGAACCTATGCTGGATTTCTATCAACACTCATCGGAGTTATGGTAGGCCACTTCATATACTTCAGGGGTGTTCACGAGTTCCTCTTCACCATCGGAGCCCCTATTGGAGCCATGGTTTCCGGTCTCATGTTTGGAGGAAAGTGGAAGCCTGTTTTCATCTACTACACAGTGTTGCTAGCAGCCTACTTCATCACGCCAATCGCTTGGCAACTTCCCATCTGGGGCATGTGGAACACCTACTGCGCATACATGGCCGTAGTAGCCCTTATAGTAGTCCAAAAACACGGATGGGAACCTAGGTCAAGCAAGCTTCCTTATGCTCTTGCCCTCTCTGCATTCATCGGATTGGAAGCCGACATACTCTTCAGAATATTCATCTTCATACCATGCCAGACCTACCAACTCTTCTACGGCTTCACCGTCGAGGCCTTACAGTACATATGGGGAACAGCAGCCCTCATCACCCCCATCCAAGTAGCAATATCCGCTCTGACCACAGCAATCGTCGGACCTCCCCTAATCAAAGCCCTCAAGGATGCTACTTTTGTTTGATTTAATCCCAAAACCAGGTATGATTGTGCAATTTTACTTTGGGGCACTTGGCACCGTAGAGAATCGGCTCCCAACATGTTACCCCCACCTTATGGGTTTTTGGATGATTTTTCCTAGGGTGTTCGTGAGCGAAGCGGTTTATCTTAAGTTTTCCGATGAGTAGATTATTTACTCAACCCATTTTTGATATATCTAAGATAACCATTTGAAATAAGGTATCCCTAAATCCTTCTTGAAAAAGCAATTCAAAAAATATGGTTAGAACGTGCTCCTTTTCTAAAAAAATCGATGTTTTTGGCTCCCTTCTTCTTGTTTAATACTCTGATGAACCGAACGATTCACAACAGTGGTTTCACCAGCCGAAACCGCAAAAAAGGAAGGAGATGAAAATGGCTACGTGTCCAAAATGTGGGAAAAATGTTGAGAAACCGTTAAAGGAGTGGAATGTGAACCCGAAGCTGCACGTTAAGCTATACGAGTGCTGTGGGAAAAAATTCCGACAATACGTCAAGAAATAGTTCGCTCGATTTCTTCTCCCCCCTTTTTTTCTTTTGCATATTAATTGGAAAACCAACTTTTCTTCCATGCATTTTTCTGTCAGCAGCTATACTCTTAGTTGTTGCACTTAATGATCGAACTTCCCTAGATACAGTCAGTCAGTTAAGAGGTCTAGTTACAAGAATAAACATGCATTCGATGGTCCCACCCTTGCTAAATAATTAGACTTTGGGGCACGTTTAGGAAGAAACACTATGTCAAGTTTTGAAGAACAGGCCGTCATGGTCATAGGGTTCAATGCTCGACCCATAGTCGGCCTAGCCAAACAACTCGGCTTTAGAGTGATAGCCATCGACTATTGGGGGGACATGGACATTGTCCCATATGCAGATGTCCTCCTAACAGTCCTCCGTCCAACGCCTCATGCGCGTCGGGAACACCCTTCACATAAACCGCTAAGCGAATTGCTCTATGAATTAG
>Ga0315310_10001320_pt1 | contig 15651 bp, 14 predicted proteins | sample TDP5_MG_FD_203630 | JGI IMG/M metagenome (GOLD analysis project Ga0315310, IMG submission 203630) | Freshwater sediment microbial communities from Lake Towuti, South Sulawesi, Indonesia - TDP5 | ecosystem: Environmental > Aquatic > Freshwater > Lake > Sediment | place: Indonesia: South Sulawesi... | reverse complement strand
TTTGTATTCTGGTTTAAGTTCTTGGACAATAACCCCGTTATATATCTTTTCTCTTTTAGTCTCACCTTTAAGGAACTTGAAGAAGCCCACGGAAATCCTCTCTATTCTTATGAAAAGATAACCAAAAAAAGGGGTGAGGGTTTAGTCCAGCGTGAGCGTCTTAGGATAGTCTTGGCCGGACGCTGAGTGCAACTTAACCTCGATGCTTACTCCCGCGTTAAAGCCCCCGCCTTTAGTGATGTAGAATGTAATGGTTTTTTCCTGTCCAGTAGGCACGGATACAGGAAGACTTGGATCAGATACGTTACCACCGAAATATGCATCGTTCCAAGGCTTTCCATTGACAAGGAGGCCCGTTATTGTTGCGTCTGCCGATCCCGTGTTTTTCAGGTTCATAGTGACTTTCCATCGGTTGTTTGCGGATTCCCAAGTTGCGTAGGCGCTTGAAATTTCTACTCTCTCAAAACGGGTGTAGAGGCCAGCTATGCCTCCCATCCAGTAGGACACGGCTACGGCTACGACGATGGTGACGGCGACGAGGATGACAGTGGCGACAACTGGACTTATTCCTCTCTTATTTCTGATTATACTCTTGTCCAACTCCTTTCACCTTAACACTCTTCTGGTCAAAAGATTGATAAATGGGTTACGAAGACCAGATCTGTCTTAAAAATACATATTTCTAAAATAGAAACGACAAAAAATATATAATAAAGCCTCTCTTTTTTTATCTTCCTTTCCCCTCCTCTTGTAACTGCCAAGAAGTTTTATTCGATCAGAAGAAAGATGGAAAGCAACAAAAGACAGTTTCTAAGTTCATAAATAAAATATTTATCCTTCCAACTATTCTTTATCGTTCACAGATTTCCTCCTTAATATTACCCAGACAGCCTTTAACGTTTCGGGTGGAAGAAATGTATGAGTGGCTTGAGTATCTAAGAATACTTCTAAGCTTCTCCTTTCTAGTTCTCTCTTCCTCATATGATTTTAAGACGCGGGAGGTCCCCAATTGGGTATGGGTACTGTTCGCTCCTTCAGGCTTTGCGTTGTCACTTCTACAGTTCTGTCTCGTGAAAGAAAACTCTTTTTTAGTTTTCTGGCTGCTTTCCTTTCTAGCAACCGCAGGGCTTTCTTTGGTCCTTTTCTATCTTGGCTTTTTTGGCGGTGCCGATGCGAAGGCCTTGATCTGTTTGTCAATAGCTCTGCCGATTTATCCTTCTTCATTAGATTCTTACATCAATGTGCTGATGCCTTTATTCCCTTTGTCAGTGTTCAGTAATGCCGTCCTTGGTTCCTCACTGCTAGTTTTTGCGGTTGCAGGCTACAATCTTTTCAAGCTGATTCAAACCCGAAGAACGCTTTTCGAAGGGCTTGAGAGAGAATCGTTCTGGCATAAGATACTCGCTTTCATAACAGGTCTCAAGGTTGATTTAGACGATCTGAAAAAGGGGTCGCATTACATCCCTCTAGAATATTTCTCGAAAGGAGAAGACGGCAAAATTGTCCGACATTTACGGGTATCTCCTCGTTTAAATGGGGAAACACTTCAGGAGAACAACTATTTAGATGATTTTTCTAAAGAAATAAACGGAAAGATATGGGCAACACCAGGCATTCCATTTCTAGTATTTGTTACCGCTGGTTTCGTCGTCGCTCTTCTTATCGGGGATATCATCACCTGGTTGACGATTAAAATAATTATAGATAAAGTTATTTAAACCATCCAGAGAAGGAAAAAACAATAAAAAGCGAATGCCCTGATTTGATCATGATCGAAGATTCTAGAAAAATAGAAGAGAACCTCCGCTGTCATTAAAGAAGGCAAGATGGGATGTTAGGGTGCTTGAGCGCTGTCTTCAAGTAGCCCAGAGCCGCCAAGGAAAGGAGAATCTTTGAAGGATGTTCCAGAATCCTGCAGTTGATGTTCGCTACTATGCTAAAAGAGCCTTATCAAGTGGATAATAGATCGCTCATTTTTTAGATAGACTTTTTACTATGGAATTTAAGCATCTTCCTAAATAATTACTCTGTGATTAGAATGATTCTGGGTATTGTTGGAAGCCCTCGAAAGGGACGCTTGACTGATCAGCTTGTTACCATGGCTTTAGAGGGAACGGAATCAACTTGGACGGAGACCAAAAAGATCTATCTAGTTAATTTTGACATTAAATTTTACTCAGAGAGAAGCAAGGTTTGTCCTGAAGAATTGAGTAAACTGTGTGAGGAAGCCGACGCATTAGTTTTAGGTGCCCCAGTATACTGGGGAGACATCAACGGTTTGACCAAGGATTTCATGGATACAGTAAGGATTTCTAACGCCAACGGGAAGTATGCCCTCGGAGTTGCGATCGCTGGAGGAACTGGTAAAGGTTTATGCTCAGCCATCCACTCTATCTACCATTTCTTTTATCATAGGCAGTTAAGAGGCATAGACCCTACACCCGTTTCAAGGTTCAACTTTCAAAAGGCGCTTAAGAATCTATACCAATCAGGCAGGAAACTGGCTGAGCTTTCCAAGGAAAAGAAACCATTTAACAACCTATGGGACAGAATTGAATATTATGAAAAACTCGATTACATGAATTACACCTTCTTGGACGAAATACTTCTGCTAGCTAAGCAACTCATCGATGTCTCAAAGGAAGAAGATCTAACAAAAGCGAGAGAAGAGTATGAGGTTGCGAAATCTCTTATCGGCCAAGGAGAAAGAATTGAAGCCGTAAAACATGCTGTAAAAGCTTATGATATGCTTTATTTCTGAATTTATAGATTGTGTGGAGGGAATCATCATGTCTCTTGTAGATGTTATGTTGAGCCGTAGAAGCATCAGAAGATACGAGAATAAAAATGTTCCCGAAGACATTTTGAAAAGAATACTTGAGGCGGGGAGGCAAGCTCCCTCCGCTGGTAATAGGCAACCGTGGCACTTTATTGTATTAACGGATGACGAAATTAAAGAGAAATTGTCGCATGGAAGATGGAACAGTTTTGTTAAGGACTCCGCATTCACTATCGTGGGCTGCGGATACATCGGCGACTCCTATAGCCTAAGATGGTCAACTATCGACACAACAATCGCCTTACAAAACATGGTTATTGCAGCATGGGCTTTAGGAGTGGGCTCATGCTGGGTCGGAGACTTTCAAGAAGAAGAGGTTAAGAGACTTTTAAATATTCCAGATGATTGGAAGGTTATAGCCTTAGTTACCTTTGGATATCCCGCCGAGCAACCTATGGGCAGATCGAAGAAGACTTTAGACGAGATCGTAAACTTCAATAAATCCTAAAAGCACCGTATGTGTTTAGCTGACTTGTTTCATTTATCTTTTTCTTTCGGTGTGTGTGTTTCTACCGTTAAGCTTATATCTTAGATATATATGAATATATATCTTGATTAAGGATGACGAGGAAATTGGTTTTGTCGAAGGAAAAGCTCATCCTCACCGAGGAGATAGAGGGCTTCATTCAGAAGAAGGTGACGCCTTTCGGAACAGGGGCCAAGGTCGACTGCCCTAAGGAGTTCCTAGGACGGACAGTCTACCTCGTGGTGTGCAAAGAATGACCTGTCCAGACTGTGAGAACCTCCAGAAGCGCATAAAGGAGCTTGAGGAAACACTTGCTGAGCGCGAGAAATTGATTGCAGATCTAGAACGTAGGCTGAAACTGTATGAGAACCCAAATACGCCTCCATCCCGGCGAATGTACCCCTCCAAGAAGCTTAAAAGCGGTGGCAAACGGTTCCCGGGAAGCCCAAAAGGGCACCCTGGCAAAACGCGATTCAAGCCGAAACCGGACGTTGTGAAGGTGCCGGAGCGGAAGGATAAGTGTGAGCGTTGCGGGGCTTCCCTTGGCGAACCCAGCTACGTGAACCACCGCATCTTAGAGGAGGTCTCGAACCCCGCTCCAAAGCAGGTGATAGATTTCCTCGAGTTCGAATGGGAGTGTGAAGCATGCGGGTCTCACATGACAGCAAGGCATCCCGACTGCCCTCCGGAAGGCCTTTTCGGCAAGAACGTCTACGTTCAAACAACATTGCTGAAGTATGAGGATAGGTTACCCCTCAGGAAGGTTCAGGCGGCTCTGGAGAGACATGGCTTAACCGTCACGCCATCCACAGTCCTTGAAATCCTCAGACGCGCCGCCATGTGGCTGAGGCCTGAGTACGAGAGAATCCTTCAGAGGATGAGAACCGCGGATGTGGTCTACACGGATGAGACTGGATTAAAGGTTGACGGCAGACAATATTGGATATGGGCGTTCACAACCCAGAACGAGACCCTGGTCGCCATCAGGAAGAGCAGGGGAAAGAAGGTCTTGAAGGAGATTTTAGGGGAGGACTTCAAGGGCTTTATTGTCTGCGACGGTTGGAAGTCGTACCCAAACTTCACCAGCCACATCCAGCGGTGCTGGGCCCACCTCCTAACAGAGGCAAAGTACCTCGCCGAGAGGATAGATGAAGCCAAACTCCTCTCGCAAGCACTACATGAACTCTATCAGCGCATCAACATATCACCCGAGGACAGACCTCCCCCAGATGATATGGAGGATCTTGTGGAGGAGGCAAAGAACATACTGGAAAGATGGGCTGGAAGGCCTTACAAGACCGTTGAGGTGGGAAGATTCGCCGTCAAGATACGGAATGGCATCGACCACTGGTTCACCTTCCTAACTACGCCCGGCGTCGAGCCCACCAACAACAGGGCAGAGAGAGCCCTCAGAGAGCATGTCGTCCAGAGGAAGATCATCGGAACACTCCGCAACCAGAAAGGCACACTCATACATGAAACCATAACAACAGTTCTGGCAACATGGAAACAGCAAGGGTTAAACCCCTCAGAGATACTGCCAACCACAATAAGCCTTAAATGGCAAAACAGCTAAACACATACAAGGTAAGTAAATTAATCAATATCTACTTTGGAACGCTGATGACATTGACCGAGGCTGCAATAGTTATTGAACGTGTGACCAAGAAGTTTGAAGATGTCACTGCGGTGGATGGGCTTAGCCTCACCGTTGATAAGGGAGAACTTTTCGGATTGCTTGGACCGAACGGTGCTGGGAAAACAACGACGATAAACATACTTTGCGGTTTGCTGGAACCGACAAGTGGCTCAGTTAGAGTTGGTGGCTGTGATGTTCAAAAGGAGCCAAACAAAGTTAAGAAGCTGATAGGGGTTTCCCCACAGGAAACAGCTGTGTACCCTCACCTAACAGGCAAAGAAAACATAGAATTATTCGCTAATCTCCATGCGATGTCCAGAGAGGAACTAAAGAGGAATGTTGATGAGCTTCTACAAAAGCTTAGTCTTCGAAACCACGCTAAGAGAAAAGCAGGAAAGTATAGCGGGGGAATGATGCGCCGAATAAACCTCGCCATGGCATTAGTGCATGATCCAGAAATCGCCTTTCTCGATGAGCCCACAGCTGGCATGGACCCTCAGTCTCGCCGAGCCGTCTGGGACTTCATCAGAGAACTTAAAAAACAAAATAAAACTGTTCTACTTACAACTCACTACATGGAAGAAGCTGAAGAGCTCTGCGACAGAGTTGGAATAATCGACAATGGCAAGCTTATCTCACTTGGTACTCCGCAGCAACTCAAAAAACAGTTTAACGCTAGAAACTTAGAGGAAGTCTTCCTTCAGCTCACAGGCAGGCGAATACGGGAGGAGGTATAGCTTGAAACTTCAACGTGTCTTCGCCCTTGCCAAGAAAAATCTCAAGGCTGTAATCAGAGACCCTGGAGCACTGTTCATGCTAATTCTATTTCCTGTAATTGCTACCATGGCTTTTGGTTTTTCTTTTGGAACAGCCGACAGTGGGCAGTCAACTTATCAGATTGGTGTAGTAAACGCAGATTTCTCAGGAACAGGATGGTCACATTACCTCATTGGAAATCTCTCCGAAACTATGATTCTGAATGTTCAAAATTACTCTGATATTAACGCTGCACGAAGCGATTTGTCTCAAGGTAAAATCCAAGCGGTTCTCATGATTCCTGAAAATTTTGGATTAAGTTGCAATTCGTTTTGGGACGCACCTACTAACCCAAACCGTTGGATAAACACCACAGTTACGTTGTATTTGGATAGTGGATCACTGTTCGCAACCCAGGCGATTCCAACTATCATACAGCAAATTCTCTCAAAAACCGTATATGGAGTTCAACCAACTTCGACTTATGGACCAATTAGGATAGGCAGTCCGTCTTTGGTGGACGTAAGCAGACTGACCACATTTGACTATTTCGCTCCTGGCTTTTTCGCGTTTTTTGCCATATTCTCAATAATGACAGTTGCTCAGTCATTTACTTTTGAACGAGAGAAGGGATTGCTCAGAAGGATAAGGGCGACACCGACTTCCTCGAGCGAATTTATGACGAGTCAAGCCGTTTCAAACATGATCATTGCCATAATTCAAGTTGCTATTGTCTTCTTGGTTGCCGTTCTTGTAGGATATCGACCATTAGGGGATATAACCAGCTTTATTTCGGCCTTCATAATATTGTCTATCTTTTCACTCTGCTGCGTTGGATTTGGCTTGATTGCTGCGACTTTGGCAAAGTCTTCCGGCGCTGCCACTGGAATTGCGTTCATTTTCATAATGCCACTAATGCTTCTAGGCACATTTGTTTCAGTTGGCTTGTCAGCAATTGCCAAAGAAGCCGGAAAAATTGTGCCTAGCTACTATGTGACCGATGCACTGACATCGCTTTTCTTGAGAGGTGCGCCAGTGACGAGCCCGACAATACTGCTTGACATCTCGGTTGTGACAATCTACAGTTTGATTGTATTGATGTTGGGGATAATACTATACGGGAAGTATGGAAAAACCTAATTGTAAAGCGCATAAGAAATGCGTGTAAAAATTCGTTACGCCTTTTGGGTTCGCGCTGGAGGACTTGAAGAGAATATCCAGCATTATGCGCGCGCCATGCAAAAACCGAGAATTTAAACCTCGCCCTATCTACGATTTTATGGTAGCCCGGGATACGTGACTTGGTTAAATTTCTCAAACCGAGAAGATTTGGCTGGATTTAAATGTCGTTTTAAATTATCGGAGTTGCAACGCAATTCTTTATCTTTTGAGTGCGCATATATTGTTGCAAGCGAACCCGATCTTTCCCTATTCGATTCTGTTCAGATTTTTTGATCCAAGGAAGAGGAACACAATCCCTACCAACCAACCCAGCGCGGTTTGCAATAATAGAACGTACAAAAGTCGCGCAACCGTGTCCAAGTTTGGAAGTACACGCATCAAACCGAACAGTGGAATCACGAACGATTCAATTGAAACAAATATGACTATCAAGACGTTTAACATAAACCTTACAGACTTTTCCGAGAAGGCTGGTATCAGGAGGAAGAGACCAAGAGCGATAGCAACATTCCCTGCAGCAATTAGTGCCCCCAATCCGGTGTTAGTCAACAAGGAAATGAAAGTGGTTTGCGGACTTAGGCTTGTAGACAAGACCGTGACCGCAGCCGCTATCGGTACCACAGTTAGCCAGCCCTGTATTAGCCTCGCCTTGATAAACCTTCCCACACCAGATGGTGTTTTCCTATAAATGAAGAGGGCTTCCTTCCCACGGAGCGTGACTTCGCCAGCAACAAACACCGCAAGAATCGGGAACATGAATTGGATCATCAGAAGAGGCAAGATCAACCCTAATTCGTATTGTTCCGAAAGCCGAGGACCAACGATGAATATGTTCATCATAACGATCAGACCCACAATATAAGCGATCTTCGACAGGTTTTCAAGCCTTCGACTATAGTCTTTGAAGACAGATACTAAAAGAGTGCCGAACGATCCGCCACCTCCAAGATATTTGACGGTTTTATAGAAGGCGCCGTCCGGCTTAGCCCTTGAAACTGTGAACGTTGTGGGTTCTAGACTATAAGCGCGATTAGCCGCTTTTGTGCCCAGAAACAACACGGCTATGAAGAAGACGACGAGACCCCCGACGCGAGTTAGTGTCTCAAAACCAACGGCGCCAATATTGCCAGGGTTGGATGCAAAGCCAACAATAACTTCAGCTCCCCAAGAACTGGGCAACAGGCTTAAAAAGGCCTTAATATTACCACTCGCACCGGGATCAGAGAGAACTTCAAATATACCTCCGAACTGAATTCCGTATACCAATGCCACTAAGGGCAAAGCCATTATTAATGCAAGAGCCTTGCCAATATCTCTTCCACGAGCTGTCTTTCCAAACTTTGCTCGCAGGATAGCTGCGATCACGTTGCCGATCCAAAAGGCGGATAAAATAGTTACAACAAAAATCCCGATTATTATTACTATCTGCAACATATCTAGTCCCAAAGGATTTAGAACAGCTGTGAAGAAACCAGCAATTATGGTGACAAAGATGGCGTAGAAAGGCATCTGGCCCATGAATTCGCCCAAGAGAACATCGCTGGGTTTTATTGGGGCTGCGAGAAAGATTTCGAGCTGTTCAGTCTGCACCTCCCTCAAAGTTTGGGTAATTGGAATTATAATAAAATAGATAAAAATCAGGAACAATATGATCTGAACCATGGCTAGGGCAACTTGGGATAGGATGAAAGCGAGGAAGTCGTCGATGAACAATCTCGCGAAACTCGGCGCAATGAATGCCACATAAACCGCTAACAACCCTGTGACCAGATGGGGAAAGTAAGTTCTTATCCTTCTTATCCTGCTTGTGTGAATGCGGTATTCGTTCCTCGCAACTACCAGCCACTTAGGCACCGGCACCCTTATGCTCCCTCCACGCCAGAAGCTCCTTCTCCTCCACTCCTCCGGTTATGGCGATGAACGCCTCTTCCAAAGTCCTTGTTCTTGTCTGAGCTACAATCTCATCCACAGTGCCTATTGCGATGAGCTTGCCCTGGTTGATGATGCCTATTCGGTCACAGATCTCCTCCACGATGGGAAGAATGTGGCTGCAAATGAAAATTGTTTTTCCTGCGCTGTTAGCTAACTTCTTGATCAAATCTTTAACCATGAGGGCAGCACGTGGGTCCAACATCGACGTGGGCTCGTCAAGGAACAGAATGGGAGGATCGTGAATCAGGGCTGCAGCGATCAAGACCTTTTGTTTCATGCCTCTGCTGTAGCCTTCAAGTAGGTCGTCCCGTCTATCATAAAGCTCGAACAGCTTCAGAAGATCATCTATTCTTTCGGGCAAAATATCATTCGGAACATCGTAGAGGGCGCCAATGAACTCAAGAAACTCTTTGGCGCTGAGCTTTTCGTATAATCCAGGCGACTCAGCCAACAAGCCTGTGACTCGCTTCACTTCAGTTTCTTTCTTCAGAATGTCAAAGCCATTGACAGTGGCAGTACCACCAGTTGGCTTTATGATACAATTCAACAAACGGACAGTTGTAGTTTTGCCAGCCCCGTTTGGCCCAAGTAGACCAAACGTTTCACCCTCATAAACTTCAAGATCAAGCTTATCAACCGCCTTTATCTCGCCACCCTTACCATAATACTTAGACAATTTGTCAGTGCGGATCACAACTTTCATCAGTCATCGCTACTCTTCATATGAGATTACTAGTTAAAAAGAAACTCACAAACCATTCTTAAGTTTTTTCTAGATTTTTCGAGAATTTCAATGCGGTTTTGACCCTAATCCGCGTACCATCACTGAACCGAGAGTTTGAACAATACCCTGACTAGGGTTCCATGGTAGCCCGGGAGAGATTCGAACTCTCTTCAGGCATGTTGCTAAAGGCTTCTCAAACAACTTCCATCAAAGGGTTTTCCAAGACACCAACTACCTAACACCCATCCACCGCCAAGCCAAACACCACCCAACAAACCCTGTACAAAAGAAAACAACCGAGAGACATGCTCAAAAGTCACTTTTGACAACATTAAAGGTGGCTTTTGGCAACATAGAAAGTCCGCCAAACCGAGACCCAACCCAACCTTGAACACCAACAAAACCAAAAACAAAACCCAAAACACAAACAGAACCGAAACAAAACCAACCCAAAAAATTTTTCACACACCCATACTAACAGACCTAAACCCAGCACAACAAAAGAAAAAAGCAAAACACCAAATATACCAATAATAGCGGGGCCGGTAGTTCAGCGGTATGAACGCCTGATTCGCAATCAGGAAGTCGCGGGTTCAAATCCCGCCCGGTCCACTTGCCCTCCTTCCTTTAAGAAGCTATTCATAGTTGTTTCACGTATAAAGGACTGAACCACAACATCTTCCTGACAAGCTGAACCGATTCTAAATGCTTTGAAAAGCAATTTTTATCTATGCCCATCTCATTGTAGGCATAGCAAACTCTAAACAAGTGGGTCAACCCAAGGTGAGCAGAGCTTCCGCGGCGCCTACAAAGCGCACTTCACTCGAAAGGTTCAGACTAAAGAAGGCATTGGAGACTCTATCCAAGAAGGAGGGAAGGGGAACCGAACTTGTATCTCTTTATGTGCCGCCTGGGCGTCAAATCGGTGAGGTCATGTCCATGCTAAGGCAGGAATACGGCACTGCTTCCAACATAAAGTCTGATACCACGCGAAAGAACGTTCAAGACGCCATCACAAAAGTGCAACAGCGCCTTAAACTCCACAAGGAAGTGCCCAAAAATGGCTTAGTCATCTTCGCGGGAGCCATACCTCAGAATGGAATTGGAAGCGAACGCATGGAAACCTACGTCATAACACCGCCCGAGCCAATACACATATACTTGTACCGATGCGACCCAAAGTTTCACACAGAATACTTGGAAGAACAACTGAAAGAGAAAGAAACATACGGCATAATGGTTATAGATGCAAACTCCGCAGCATTGGCAACATTGGAGGGCAGCCGCTTACAAGTCATACGCCAAGAAACCTCAGGCGTTCCAGGCAAACACCGCGCTGGCGGACAATCTGCGCGAAGATTTGAGAGACTGCGGGAAATGCACCTGCTAAGTTATTTCAAGCGTGTTGGAGAGCACGCCAATAAGATTTTTTTGGGGGTACCCACGTTGAAGGGTTTGATAATCGGTGGACCTGGAAACACTAAATACGAGTTTGAGAAGGGCGACTTCCTAAACTACATGCTTAAGGAAAAAATCTTGGACACCGTTGATACAGCGTACACGGATGAGCAGGGAGTAAAAGAGGTTGTTGAACGGGCGCCAGAGATCCTCAAACGTGTACGCTATGTGGAGGAAAAGAAAGTCGTGCAAGAGTTTCTCTACGAAATCGGGCATGATACGGGATTAGCCACATACGGCGAAAGAGAGGTGAAAAGAGCGTTGGAAGCGGGCACTGTTAAGACGCTTGTGCTGTCTGAAGACCTCAACATTATGCGTGTCACAATCAAATGCAGCAACTGCGGCTACGAGAGACAAGAAACAATGAAGGAACAGGCGCTCCCACCGTTCGAACAGAACCTAGTCGGTCAACCATGCCCAAAGTGTACAGCGCCTTCCCTCACTGTGGTGGACTCAAAAGACCTAATTGAAGACTACGCTGAACTTGCGGAGAGCGTTGGCGCCAACGTAGAAATCATATCTGCGGAAACAGAAGAGGGGCAGATGCTGAGGAACTCGTTCGGCGGAATAGCTGCTGTCCTGCGTTTTAAAATGCCCGACTAATATTCAGTCATGAATCGTATAGCTGGGTATCCGTGGACCTCTCTGCCCTCTCCTTTCTGGGGTGAGATTGCTAGTGCTTGTGTTTTGCAGGTGCCTTCAATGTCCTGTGTGGCTTGGTTCAGGATGTGTGCGCTCTTTTGTGTGCCAGCGTGTATGGTTAGTTTTTTTATAGGCGTGTTCAGTGGCATTTTTCCCTCGGCTTTGTCTCTTCGCACTTCCTCGATGACAGCAACGACTAAGTCGCCGTATTTCTCAGCCTCCGCGTCTACTAGTTTTTTGTCGGGTTTTGGCCAAGGAGAAACGTGTATGCTTGAGCATTTCATGTCGTCGGCGTACATTGTTTGGTAGATTTCTTCCGTCACGTGAGGCGTGATGGGCGCTAACAGCTGGAGTGTTCGTTGAATTGCAGTGTACAGCGCGTGCTGAGCGGCTTTTCTACTTGCCTTTCCGTACAGTTCGGGTTTGTACAGTCTGTGCTTCACAGCCTCGATGTACTGGTCGCACAGGATATGCCAGGTGAAGTTTCGAATTTCTTCCATTGCAGTGTTGAATTGGCATTCTTCAAAAGCGGCTGTGACCTTGTCTGTAACCTGTTCAAGCTTGCTTATGAGCCATCTGTCCAAGAGCTCGAGTTGTGGTTTCCTCGTTCCTTTTGGCTTGTAGTCTTGCAGGTGTTGGCTGGCGAATCTCGCAGCGTTCCAGAGTTTGATGAGGAATCTCCATCCGTATTCGGTGTCTGCCCATCGAAAGGGTATGTCTGAGCCTGTGGCACCTCCACCTGCAGCCCACTGTCGTGTGGCGTCGGTACCATATTTGCTGAAGACCTCAGGCGAGGCTATATAGTTGTCCCAATGCCTGTGCATGGCTCGACCGTCTGTGCCCAAAACCATGCCGTTGATTAAGACGCTCTTGAAGGGTTTGCTGTTAAACAGCGCTAAGTTGCGAACCATGAGATAGTAAGCCCACGTACGGATTATATCTGTGCCTGATGGATGCAAGTCGGCGGGATATAGTCTGCGCCAGTCTTTTTTGTCTGGCCAACCAGCGTGAACGGCGACTGTTATGGAGGAGTCGAACCATGTGTCGAGCACGTCGCGTTCGGGAATGAACTCGTTGGAGCCACATTTTGGGCATTTGGCGATTTTTGGCGGTTGGATTCGCGGGTCGACGGGAACCCAGTCTTCTTCGGCGAGAATGACTTCTTTGCATTTTTTGCAGTACCATATGGGAATTGGTGTGGCGAAGACCCTCTGCCTTGAAATGACCCAGTCCCAGTCGAGTGATTTTGCCCAGTCGATCAGGCGGGTTCGCATGTAGTCGGGATACCAAGTGATTTCCCAGGCGTTCTTCTCGACTTCGTTGGTTAGTGTGCGGGTTTTCATGAACCACTGTTCTCGCTCTAGGATTTCGATGGGTGTTTTGCATCTCCAGCAGACGCCGAGTTCGTGCTGTATTGGTTCACGCTTTTCTATTTCACCTGCTTTTTCTAGGTCTGTGGCTATGGCTTTTTTTGCTTCTTCAGTGGTCATTCCGGCGTATTTTCCGGCGTTTTGGTTCATTCTGCCCTTTTCGTCGATGACCATGATGACTGGTAGGTGATGTTTTTGCACGGCTTTGACATCTTCCTTGTCGCCGTATGTGCATATCATGACTACGCCGGTTCCGAAGGCTGGGTCAACCATGTCTTCGGTGATGATTTTCACCTTTCGGTTGGCGACCGGCACCTTGATTTCTTTATCAATAAATTGTTTGTAGCGTTCGTCGTGGGGATTGACCGCCACTGTGACACAGGCAGCTAGGAGTTCAGGTCTTGTGGTTGCTATGGTTAGGAAGTTTTTGTCTTCGAGTGGAAACCTGATGTAGTGAAGCACGCCTTCGCGTTTTTCGTATTCCACTTCGGCGTCTGCGATGGCGGTTTCGCAGCGGGGGCACCAGTTGATTGGGTGGGTTCCTCGGTAGATGGAGCCCTTCTTGAAGAGAAGTATAAAGGAGAGTTGGGTGCGTCGCCAGTAGTCTGGGTCCATGGTCTTGTATTCTGTTGTCCAGTCGGTTGAGCATCCCAGCTTTATAACGGCGGTTTTCATTACGTCTATGTACTTGTTGACCAGTTCTTCGCACATTTTTCGGAACTTGTCGGGCGGCACCTCGGTTTTTTTGACGCCGTAGTGTTCTTCTGTTTCCACTTCGGTTGGCAAGCCGTGGCAGTCCCATCCTTGGGGTAAGAGCACGTTGTAGCCTCTCATTCGTTTGTAACGGGCGACTATGTCGAAGTAGGTCCAGTTGAGCACGGTTCCCATGTGGAAATCGCCTGAGGGGTATGGAGGCGGAGTGTCGATAACGTAGGGTTTGCGTTTCTTGTCGTTTCGGTCGAATCGGTAAACGTCCATTTCTTGCCATTTCTTCTGCCATTTTTCCTCGATTTCAAGGATGTTGATGTCTTTGGGCAGAGTCTTCATTTTGTTTTTCCTCAGTCATTGCTTGTACAATTAAGGTTAGGTGATATAGGATGCAGAATAATTAATGTTTAGGTTGAGAAAAGCGTGTGCATTGGAAGCTAGAGCTTTTCTAGAATCTTCACCACTTCATTTGTCGTCTTAATTTTTGCGCATACATCTTTTTGCGCAAGTAGAGCTGCGTCATGCAGCGTCTTATATCGTGTTGTACAGGCGTCTTCAACTATGAGAACATCGTAACCTAAGTCAGTCGCATGCAGTGAGGTCGCTAGTATGCATTGATCTGTTAAGAATCCTACGAGAATTAAGCTGTCTATGTCCATGTTTCTTAGAATGAAGTCCAAGTTTGTTCCAGATAAGGCGCCACCATTAGTTTTTGTTATAACAAGTTCACCAAGCAACGGCTTAACCTCATCAATGAATTCGCCATCTTCAAATCGGGGAGGAATAATCAATCCTATTTTTCTGTTAACCTTCGCAGTATGCCTTGGATTGTCTGTAGGACCTTGCATTCTAACATGTACTATGTCAAAGCCCCTTCTACGACAGAGGTTAAGCAGTCTTTGTGCGTTTTTGACTACTCTCTTGACTCGCCCGTCATAATCTTTAACAACTTTTCTCACGGCCTGCTCGTTTAATCCAGCTTTTACCCCAGCCTTTATCAAATGTTCGCCCAAGACGAATTTTTGCATGTCAATCAATATCAGAGCAGTTTTTCCTTGTCTAAGTTCAAAATCGGGGTATGGGGATTCGACGGTACGTATGACATCTTCAAATGTTATTTTCTTCACTTTTATTGTCCTCCTTGATAACTGAATGAATTGTGTCAATTAATTTTTTCCATTAGAGAAAAAGCGTGCATTACTTTTCGATTCGTTGGGTTTTTCGTTTGTACTCTCGGGCGATGATCATTGTAGATGTGACGAGTACGCTTGGCACTTTTCTTATCTTTACCGAGAGAAACTCTTCAAGTGCCCGCATGTCTGGCACGGAGATCTTTGCGATTACATCGTATTCACCATAGATTATGCCTGCAACCAAAACCTCATCAAAATGGGCGATTTTCTGGCAAACATCCCTCTCAGCTCCTGAACTAACCTTAAGGAGAATGTAAGCCTGAACCGTCATCGACACGCCTCACAAACCATTCTGTTACTCATTCCCTGAATTAATTACTTTTTCAATCATGCGCGCGCGCGCATTAATGTTTAGGATGTATCCACGAACTCGTTTAGGCCACGTTGTTTCTTGGGTGTCTTGACTTGGATTTTTTCGCCGACTGTTATGCACATTCCATCTGAGCCTGCTATTGTGGGGATTCCCGTTTTTTCTTGTATGAACCTTGCCTCGTTTGCTGGTCCCTTGAAAATCATTTGCATGCCGAAGTGGGTTAGCACCGCCATCTCGGGTTTAGCCTCTCCTAATATTTGGACGGCGTCATCGGATGTCATGTGTCCTTTCCAAGGGCTTCCCGCTGGTCGCATCACGCAGAGCAGGAGAAGTCTCACGCCTTGGTAGGGTTTGCCTATACCCTCAAAGTATTCGCTGTCCGAAGTGTATGCGATGTCGCCTAGATCTGGCGTTTCAAAACGAAATCCA
>Ga0315310_10001319_pt1 | contig 15666 bp, 13 predicted proteins | sample TDP5_MG_FD_203630 | JGI IMG/M metagenome (GOLD analysis project Ga0315310, IMG submission 203630) | Freshwater sediment microbial communities from Lake Towuti, South Sulawesi, Indonesia - TDP5 | ecosystem: Environmental > Aquatic > Freshwater > Lake > Sediment | place: Indonesia: South Sulawesi... | reverse complement strand
CTTGCGCTGGCAAGCGCACCTGGTGGCACTGGTGATGAAACAGGCTTGACTATTGATGAGATGATGGTGCACTTTGAGAAAACATTAGATTACGCAAAGAAAACCAAAGACAAATATCTGATCGGAACGGCACTCGACTGGCTAACATATGCTACTGGGTGGAAATCCGTTCTAATCGAAGACCCGGATAAAAGGTTGGAGTTTCGTCAAAGAGCTTTGCAATACGCTGAAGACGCTAAACACCAGTTCTCGTCAATCTCATTCGTGAGTCCACGTGGTGACGTATTATGGACGGAAGCACCTCATGCCCAACACTACATGCAAATGGCTGTCCTCTTTGAAACTGATCCGAGGAAAAAACTTGATTTGTTAGAAAAGGCAGTGATAGATGGAACTCACACAATAAAATTGGCTGAGAGCACAGGCTACCCTAGAATCATGGCGTATGCGTGTCATATATTCAGCATGGCGCTGGGGGCTTTGGCGGAAATGGAAACGAGCCTTGAAGAGAAAAAGAGGCTCTTGGAAAAAGCTATGGAACACGGGACGAAGGCTGAAAAAATCACTGAGCAATTATATCCCTTCCATTTCTGGAACCGAGGTACGAGGCTGTTCTTCTTCGCTAATTTGAAGGCTGAATTGTCGAATTTAGAAAAGGACTCTGAGAACAAAAAGAACATGCTCGAAGAAGCTATCTCAGACAAAGAGCGTGCCCTGCAGCTATGCATCAAGGAGAGTTTACACCTTGAAAGGAGAGGTGACCTATCACTTTCCGTTCCTCTTGGGTATTTCCAGTATACTTATGGAGAGTTCCTGAACCGCCTTTACGGGTTAACCAGCAACAATGAGCATCAGAGAAAGGCAATAAGGGCCTTCGAGGAAGCCGCTGAATCATATCAAAAACTGAATCTGGTGAGCCGTGTAGCAGAGTGCTACTGGAAAGTTGCAAGAGGCTACGACGATCTGGGTGAACACCTAAAGGCTGCTGAAAACTTCAATTTAGCCTCAAACAACTACAAAGGTGCCGCCGAAAAGATTCCTCAACTCAAATCCTTCTACCAAGACCACGCGGTTTACATGCAGGCTTGGACTGAAATTGAGAAAGCAAGGCGTCATCATGCAAGACAGGAATACGGCTCAGCAAAAGAGCACTTTGAGAAAGCCGCCAACATACACGAATCGCTAAAAAAATGGAGCTATCTGGCTCCAAACTATTCCGGTTGGGCGCGAATCGAAAACGCAGAAGAATTGAGCAGAAAGGAAAAAAGCGAAGAAGCCGTCAAAGCATTCGAGCAGGCAGCCAACCTCCTGAACGAAACAAAGAGATCCCTCCAAACACAACTCAGCAATATTGAAAACCAGGACGAGAAACAAATGGCAACCAACATGGTCCAGGCAACAGACCTAAGACATGAATACTGTATGGCTAGAATCGCCGTTGAGGAAGCAAAAATCTTGGACAAGAAAGGGGATCACTATTCAAGCTCGGAAAAATATGGTTCAGCAGCCGAAACCTTTGAGAAGATAAGCGAAGCGTTAGAGTCTGAACAAGAGCGAAAAGAATTCAAATCAATCATCGGTCTTTCAAGGGCTTGGCAAAAAATGACACTAGCAGAGGCAGAATCATCACCCGCATTATACATCGAGGCGTCCCAGCTTTTCGAGGAAGCCAAAGAGTTTATTCCAAACGAGAAGACAAAGATGCTAATCTTAGGACACAGTCGTTTCTGCAGGGCACTTGAGGCAGGAGCTAGATTCGCCGACACCAGAAACACAACAATGTACACTGATGCAGTAAAATGTCTAGAAAGCGCCGCCAACTACTACGTAAAAGCAGGCTTCCCAAAGGCTTCAGAATATTCCGACGCTACGAAGTTACTCTTTGACGCCTACATGCATATGGACAATGCCGCAAAAGAAAGTGACCCTGAGAAAAAGGCCAAGCTCTACACAATGGCCGAAAAAGTTTTGCAAACGTCGGCTGGCTCATTCCTGAGGGCAGAGCATCCAGAGAAGAGGGAGCAAGTGCTTGGATTGCTGGAAAAAGTAAAAAAAGAACGGGAACTTGCCGTGTCTCTAACTGAGGTGCTGCATGCCCCGTCAATTGTTTCCACAACAACTTCCTTCGCAACACCGACACCAACCAGCGAAGAGGCAGTCGGCTCAGAGAGATTTGAACACGCAGACATACAAGCAAACATGATAATTCATCAAAAAGAACTGAAGATCGGCGAAAACTTGGATCTAGAGATAGAACTTGTCAACGCCGGAAAAGGCCCCGCACTACTGGTCAAAGTCACGGAAGTCGTTCCCGAATGCTTCGAACTGGCAGAAAAACCAGAAAACTACCGAGTGGAGGACAGCTATCTAAACATGAAGGGGAAAAGACTAGACCCACTCAAAACTGAAGAGGTAAAACTCGTTCTCAGGCCAAAGCTCCAAGGCACCTTCTCATTAAAACCGAGAATACTGTACCTTGACGAAAACGGCAAATACAAGTCACACCAACCCGAACCAATAACCATAAGCGTCAAAGAACTGGGCATCAAAGGCTGGCTCAAAGGAGAAAGATGATCAACTAGCCTGCTCTGTACAAACCACCGTAACCTGCGTATCATAGTTACTGGTATGTTAAAAAGGCCAAACTCGAGATTTTTCACCGAATTTGAGCGAGAACGCCTCTATGAATGCTGACCGTGGACAAAAAGTCAGAGTTAACGGGGAATCTTGCCCTTTAAGCTGACAGCGTTCCTTCGTCCCTATCGTGGCGCTGCAATTCCTCTCACTGTAAGTGCTTCTTCTAATGTAGCTAAAGCCTCCACCTCGCGCGCTTATGCCATGTTTGGTCACGGTCGAAGCCGCTTGCACGAGAGGTTTTTCAAAGGATGCTTGAGGAATTTTCTTCATGACTTCCATATATTTCTCCGCAGCCTCAGCTCCCTTACCAAGTGAAATCCAAGCTGTAACCATAATCAAAACCATACCTATCACCTCCTCTTTCTCACTAACCCATCATTTCATTTCAAGACATATTAATAATTCAAGGAAAAATCCTCTATCAGCCAAGCCAGGAGGATCCACAGAACCAGATTCTCTTGGCACGCGCTAAGTATAAGTGTGGATTTAAAGCTCATAAAAGAACCAATATGATTTTGGAAAAAACATCAGTCTTAAAGGATTTCACGTGTAGAATCCTTGTATTACCCCAAATTTTAAGAATACTTCAACATCACACTATAGCATAATACGAAGGGGTATTCCAGCGCACGCGGATTTTCTCCTTCCTAGACAAATTAAACATAAAGGAGGTGATAATGCATGATAAGGTTTGTCTCTATCACTAGGTGGACGCCACAAACAGCTCGTGCATTGGAAGAAAGATGGATGACAGTTATTAACGGTACAGCACCAAAAGCAGTCTTAGATGCCTTCGCCAAAATCAAATTCATAACACAAGAGATTTCGTTGTCTAACCGATTTGCCATCATGGTGTCTGAGATAGAAGAAAAAGACCTACTTGAAACTACTCCCCTTAGTATGTACATGCAAGACGTGTGCACACAGGAGGAATATACAGTCATGACTATGGAAGAGTACTTGAAGGTTCGGGAATTACTTCCAATGGAAAAGATTCCTAAGCCAGAGCCCTGGACGAAGTAGGCATATACTTCAACAATCACAGTGCAAGGGACCCGCACGTTTGATTTCTCTTACGCTTTGAGTGAACACTCTCTATTCATACCCCTTTAGTGGCGTGATGGTATCCAAGTTTGATGAAGTATCTTCTCAACATAATATTTAGAGAGCTGATCCCTTGTTAATCCTGTCACATCCTCTATTTTAGGCAGAATCCTAACCCAAAGTTTTCGTAGAGCCCTCAATCTTCGGTCAAATTCCCCTACTGAAAAGTTCTTGACAATAGTCGCTTCTTCTACAAGCTCCTTATAGTTCTCAGGTAGCCACTTCAACCCATAAGAGTAGAAGATTCTCCACTTCGGCGCGGGCAAAAACTCCCTATTTATGGCATATAATAGCCTAAGCAACTCATCAACAGCATAATTCAAACAGTAATGGGCAGCCAGCAAATCGCCTCTCTCAATCCATGCTTCAGCAACAGTGCCAACATCCTCCCTAGGAGGACAACAATACCATTTAAGATACTCAGCACAAACCGCAATCCGTCTGACCCAAAAATCCCTGGAAACCCTCAATTTCTCATCAAAAACTTTCCTAACATCTCCTTCGGGATCGAAAACAATCATAGCCCTAGAAAAATCCCACCTATCCACCTCATCCCACCTCCACCTCTTAAAATCGTCAAGAAAATGAACCTCAAGATCCACCTCAACGCCAGAAAGCCTCTCCTCATCCAGCCCCAAATTATAAATCTGCCTCCTCAACCGTTCATCCCTCTTACTTAGGAAAACTATTATGTCCAAATCCGAAAATTTATCAGCAAAGCCTCTAACCAAACCGCCAATAAAAATAATTCCAGCTACTCCTTTACAAGAAGCTATCTTAGAAACCAGCACTTCGGCAGCACGCCTAAACTTTCTTATTCGGTTTTTCCCTTTCAGCTTAGCAAGCATCTTGCCGACCTTCTGTCCAAACCCAGACAACTAATTGTGCCAAAGACAACCCAAACTAACGATTAACTTTTGAATTTATGCTTTCTCATTGTCGCCTTCGCCAGACGTTATATGGGCACTGGTTCCAACAGTAGCTGCCACCCTTGAAAGTGCAGTTCTTACACTCGGGCTTATCAAAGAGCCTAGGTCTACTCACAAACAATTCACAAAGACTATTACAGCGAAACTTCCACTTTTAATTTACGCAGTTCTCGGGTTCCGAAATTAAAATATGGATTTAGAAGAATCAAAACAAGGCGCACAAATGTTAATAATCATCTTCATAATCTAGTTCATCTATCTCTATTTCATGGCATTCTTCGCATAAGCCACTATATGTTTCATACTCTTCCTCTGTAATCTTTCTTCCACATCTCAAACATTCATAAACTGCCTTTTCTTCTCCCATTTCTACATCAAATCCCCAAACATATCGTCCGATTCTTCGGTTAACTGATCGTCCCAGCACTCCCAACACATACCATCATAATCCTCATACTCATCTTCGCTAATCTCCCGACCACAAACAGAACAATAAAACTTCTCTTCCGGCCCTTGTTTTCCATTTTCATTGGCTTTTTTCTTCAACCAAGCTCCCAGAATGAAACAGGTCTATTCACAATTCTAAAACATTATGAATCCAAACTACCTATCCCAACTCACCCTTAAGTGACGAGCCTTTGGGCAGTCAAGACAGAAAAAGAAAGGAAAATGCTCGAAGTTTTTAGGTTTTCTTTAATGAAGCTATAAAATCATCTATAGGAATCGCAGCCATACTCACAATCTTAATTGTTCCCCTTGAACCAAGCTCAATAGAAACCTTAGCAATCGTTTCGTTGTTGGGAGCCTCCACAATATTCACAAAGTCGTAGGGTCCTAAAACCGCGTATTGACCAATCACTCGAACGCCGAAGGCTTGGAGTTCCTTATTGACCTCCTTAATCCTTTCAGGCTTTTCTCTAACGGTCTTCCATCCCTCATCAGTCAAGCTAGACAAAAGGATATAGTGCGGCATTTAGTCACCAATGAATGTTATAGCCTCGATTAAAATTTGAGCTTTTCGCCTCGTGAACAAGACAAAACTTTTATCATTTACACCCGACATAGATGCGGCGGACAGGTTTGCCATGGTTATGGATTTGCTGGTAAAATGTCTAAAGAAAAGTCGCGGTTACGTTGAATTACGCTACCACAAAAGAGAAACGTTCAGCGTATCCATAAAGGACGGGAAAATTGACATTCTGAACGGCGGAAACATTGAAGGCGCATGTGCAAGAGTGCTTGCAAACGGAAGCTGGGGCTTCTCCTCGACAACACTAATTGAGAAAGAGAAAATTGAAAGAATCTTGAAAGACGCATACTCTTTGGCTAAAGCTTCGAAACCAAGAAAGAAAAGAGCAGTAAAGCTGGCAAACATAGAACCTCACGTAGACAAATATGAAACCTCAATGAAAATTGATCCCCGCAAAACAAGCAAAGAGGAACTAGTCCACCTCGTCACAGAAGTTGACAAAGAAGTTCGCAGCTTTTCCAAAAACATAGTTTCAGACACCGTGGCATTAAACATCATAGACGATGAATTAGCATTCTTAAGTTCAGAAGGCACAGAAATTTCCCAAAGAATTGTACGTTGCTCAGGCGGTGTAGTAGCTATTGCAAGGGAAAAGGGCAATATCAATTCAGCAATTGAAAACATAGGCGCACAATCAGGACTGGAAGTCCTAAAGGAAACCCCCTTGGCCAACGCTGGAAAAACCGCTGCCGAGAGAGCAGGCAAACTCGTTTCAGCTAAGGTTGCGCCTGCTGGCCTATTCCCCGTAATTTTAGAGAATAGGATTGTTGGACTATTAGCCCACGAAGCCGTTGGGCACTGCTCAGAAGCAGACCTAGTATATGGCGGCAGCTTCTTGGCGGACAAAATTGGAAAGGTAGTCGCTGCTGAAAAAGTGACGTTAATTGACGACGGACTATATCCAAGCGGATTCGGAACCATGAAATACGATGATGAGGGTGTTCCAACAGAGAAAACAGTAATTATCAAAAAAGGCATCTGCCGAGGCTTCTTACACTCACGCGAAACAGCTCAACATTTTGGGGTTAATCCAACAGGAAACGCTAGAGCATGGAGCTTCGAGTTCGATCCAATTATCAGGATGAGGAACACTTACATCGAATCAGGCGACTATGAGCTGGAAGAGTTGGCTGAAAACATAAAAGAAGGCTTCTTCCTTAAGGGCGGACTTTCAGGCCAAGCCGACTTCAACGGCGAGTTTATGTTCGGAACACAAGAGGCAGTAAAAATCAAAAATGGGAAATTTGCAGAGTCGTTAAGAGGAGTAACGATAAGTGGGAACGCCTTCGAAGTTTTGAAAAATGTAGATGCTATCGGAAAAGATTTTATAATGCGTACTGGAATGTGCGGCAAAGAACAGGTAAATTATGTTGGCATAGGTGGGTCAAGCCTAAGAACTAAAGTTCTAATGGGGGGTGCAAAATGAATCTAACAGACCTGACGAATTTAGCCATCAAATACTGTGAGAAACTCGGAGCGGATGAGGCAGAAGCCTTCGCCGAGAACCTCAAAACTACTGAAGTAGTTTTAGAAAGGGCTGAAATTCAGAATGAAAGAGTAAAAACCCAGAGCGGAATAGGCATACGCATAATAAAAGACAAAAAACTCGGATTCGCATTCGCATCGAAACTAGCGAAAGATAGCATCGAAGAGGCTTGCCGCAACGCTCAAAGCTTAGCTAATGTTTCCATACCAAACCCAGATTGGGTTTCACTTCCAACACCAGCAAAACTTCCTAAATCCCCAGCTGGAATATTTGATGAAGAAATTGCGAGCATCACTGGAGATGAAGTTTTGAACGTTTCGATGCTGGCATATGATGCAGCTAAAGGATATGACAAGCGAGTGGATATCGATGATGGGAAATTCTCAGCAATAGCAACTGAAGTTGCGATTTCAAACTCACATGGAGTTGAAGCGGAAGAAAAAACAACGCTCTTAGAGGGTTATTTAGTCTGTGTGGCAAAAGAACACGGTGAAACTTCAAGTATGTCCATTGAATATGACATAGCAAGTTCGTTGAAGGATTTTTCTTCAGAAACAATAGGTAGACTCGGAGCGGAAAGAGCTTTAGCTTCGCTTAAGCCAAAACCTATACAATCATTTAGTGGAAAAGTTATTTTGGATTCAGATCCTGCATCAGCAGTTTTGGTGCAACCAATAATTAGCAGTGTAAACGCAGATAACGTGCAGAGAGGAAGAAGCCTGTGGGCTGAGAAACTTGACAAAGAGGTTGCATCCCAAAAACTAACAATAACCGATGATGGATTGCTCCCGAAAGGCATAGGATCATCAAGCTTCGACTCAGAAGGAGCGCCATGTCAAAAAACACCAGTTATGATGCGTGGAAAACTGAAAAACTTTCTACACAACTCTTTCACAGCAAACAAAGAGAAGAAAAAATCTACAGGCAACGCCTACCGCGACGGCTACTATGTGCTTCCGTCAATATCGGTCTCAAACCTAATAATTGAGGCTGGAAATAAAAGGCTCGAAGAAATAGTTTCAGAAGTCGACAAGGGCATAGTCGTTAGGCGCTTCAGCGGAAACGTCAGACCTGAAAGTGGAGAATTTTCAGGAATAGCCAAACAAGCAAGCTACATCGAAAAGGGAGAGATTAAATATCCGTTAAAAGAAACGATGATCTCTGGGAACGCATTTGAAGCGATAAAGAACATAATAGAAATGGGAAGCGAAATTCGTCCAACATTAATTAAAGCCTATGTTCCGCCAATATTGATTGACAAAGTCAATATAGTCTCAAAATGACAGATGCAGTGAAAAGACAGACACTGATGTCGCGATTTTCAGCATTTAGGGCATTGGATTAAAATTTAATCCCCCCACTATTTTAATCCCAAACCCAAACACACACTTTTCCGTGCGCCGCTCGTGTAATCCCAAGCAGAGGGCGAAATCAGCTAAGGTTTTGGCCACATTAGGAGAATCATCGCTATATTTGCGTGTTGGTTATTCCTTGCTTTTTGACAATTGAGGCCGTTGCCGATACGAGAGCAATGAACCCTACGATGAACTTGAATGTGGAATGAACATCTGGAAAGAATACAAACGTGCCAGTGACCGCGTCAATTACGCCATCTGCTATCAATAGAGCACCATGACGACAAGAATAACGCCGATGCCGAGCTTCAATGGATTCATAGATAACCATCAGACTTTCTACTGTATGATACTTCCAATAAGCGCGGGCTTCTTCACGCAGTTGTAAAAAACGGACAGATGACAATGAGTTAAATTCTTTTTTGGACAAGTGTTTTTATGGTCTCATAAAGGTATGATACTGCGGCCAGAAGAGTGACTCCGACTGCCAAAACGTACTCCCTTGACAAAATAACTGGTTTGAGGAAAGTCAACTCACCAATTAGAGCTGATGCAAAGAAGATAAAGTAAAAGAGGTATCTGGGAACAAGCACGCGCCTAAACCTTACGAGGTTTCTGAGAAAAACGCGATCTACTTCATACCCTTCCATAGTCTTCTTTAGTAGACCGACTTTCTCCAGTTTATCGAGATGATATAACGCCAATGTGGGACTGCTTAATTTCAGTGACCTCTGTACTTCACGTATTCCTGTAGGCCGTGCATTTTTCAGCACGAATTTATAGACTTTAACCGTCAGTCCTTTTAATCCGTCTCCAACGTCATTTGACGCCATTTTTCGTCATTTAAGGTTGCGTTTAACCGTATTTTTAGCTGTCGGTGTTCAAGTTTTTTGTACACTTGTACAAAAGCGTAGAATTAAGTATTCTGATCTAGACATGAATTTAGTGTGATAAGGATGAGCGAGTATAAGAAAGAGGTGGTCGTGGCGACGGCTATGGGCGTTCTGCTTTTCGCTTTGATTGGTGGCCTGACTTATTTTCTGCTTCCACCAACTCTTCTCGAACCTTCACCTCAACCAGCTTTCTCCTTCCTTTTTGGTCAAGGAAACACAGTATTAGCTAACTCCATAGGGAAGAAGCAAACTGTTTACTTGGAAGTGTTGGAAATCAGATTCGACTTTATGAATGGCTCAACAACGTATTTGCCTGAGGATAATCTGCTCGCGCAAGATTTGAGTGACATATATCCAGAGAAATACAGCGGAGAGATCAATGCTTCGTCACTTCAGAGGATTAGAGTGAAAGTAACACCTTGTTACGCAATGACGTCTGATATTGATTACACTTTGGATACAATAAGGGACAGCACCATTCATACGTCTCTTAAAGGTGAAGAAGTCGTTGACTTAGGTGTTTTCGAGCGTGCGAACTACATAGAGAAGTATGTCGGTTATTCTAGCAACAGATCTAATGTTGTTCACTGCTATTCTGTCGATTTGTCGTCTTCTGGATATTGGTCGAAAGAGAGTACCACACCAGAATTGGGCATAGAGATTGCTGAATTGTCTCGTATGCTAACTAGGTCTGGAACCGCCTTGATTACATTCGATGCCATGCATAGTGTGCATTTGAAGTATAATATATCAACAGGTGGTACAAAACATGGAGAAACGGATTTGTCATGGGAAGGAAGAGTGGGAACATTCGAGATCGTGTACCATCAAGGCAAGATCATATTGATAAGGTATGACTTTGCAACGGTCGAGTTGCTTTTGCTAGCAGTGTAAGGCCAGAAGTTATTATCATTTTTTCAACCTTTCAATAGGTAACGTGCTGTGAGAAATGCCTTGACTGCGGATGGAGAGAACGCCTAGTCATAAAACTTTAGTTTTTGAAGGTAGTAGCTTAAATATTGGCTGCCTAGAGAGTACGGATCTTTCTGTTTCGAACACGAATTTATAAAAATGCAAAAAACTGTGTACTCCAATAGTTTACAAGACTGTTCACAAACGGTGTAGTGAACACCGCGCTACAAACTGTAAATTCTACAAAATGTAATGGTCTTTGTATTGAAAAGTGGAAAGTGTACAAATGTATTGCTAAACGTTTTCTCCTTTTCTACAAGAGAAAACTGTGCAAAAATAAACAGCTTGTGGAGAAAACCTATTCTTTAGCGTAAAATGCTTAGAAAGGTAATTTGCTTCGTTTGGGTTTGGGATATACAGAAATTTTTCCCCTAAACCCAAAACCAAAACCCAAACAAAAATGAGGTCGCATTGTACCAGAAAACCTAAGATTGAATAGCACCGAAGAACTGATTAGAACCAGAAAGGCAGGTAAAAACATGCCAATTTTCCCAGGCAACGTGAAACGAAATCAACCAAGTCACCAAGCAAGAACGTGTTTATAGTTCATGGTAGAGATCAGAAACCGATGGAAGAACTAAAGACAATGCTCACAATGATTGGTTTGAATCCGATAGTTCTTCATGAGCAACCAAGTGGAAGCATGACAATCGTTGAAAAACTTGATAAGTATTCAGATGTTGGATATGCATTTGTCATCCTTACTCCTGACGATGTGGGCTATGAATCCGATTTGCTTCTTCCAAGAGTACATGCAAAACTAAGAGCACGTCAGAATGTCATTCTTGAATTTGGCTATTTCATAGGTTTGCTAGGTAGAGACAAAGTCTGCTGCTTATACAAAGGAAACATCGAATTGCCTTCTGACATGCGTGGAATAGTCTACATGGCCTTCAAAGAATCAGTAACTGAAGTAAAAGGCAAAATAATTGAAGAACTCAAAGTAGCGGGGTATGAAAGTCTCTATCCATCCTCTATTCCAAAACCTTGAGTAATTTGCTTTTACGAAAACGTCACAGCAGTCATGATTATCTCTATGGTAGGCTATGTGTTCCTTGTATTGCTAAGGATTGTCGTTATGACTCTAAGGTTGAATTTGTGGTGGTTCAGAAAAAAGAGGCTTATGTTGAGTTCCGTTAGACTGTATATTAATGTATGTAACTGTGGGCTCAACATTTTCAGCGATTTCACCAGTGATGTGCCTTTGCTAAGACTCCTTGCACGAGGTCGCCGAGCGAATGAATGAACGCGCAAATGCAGAAGAAAGGATGGGTAGAGCGCGCTTGCACTATCCTGTGGGCATGTAGATGCATTTCAGTTCTCTTGCTCTGCCTCCGCCGTTGATCAATGTGTCGGATATTTCTTGTGTGACTCCCAGCGTCAAGTCGAAAGACTCAAACAGCGTGTTTCCCTGTTCGTCATCTATCCTCCAGCTGTTGAACCTTATATTTCCATCCCAATAAAATTCTGGAGCCTCGAGGTTCAAGCCAACTGAAGGCCAGAAGTTGAAACCTGTGCCCTGCTTCCAAGTGCTTGAATCAAGATTCAACTTTATCATTAGCCCGCCAAACCCTTCTAACCACTGGTCCCTCTGCAGATACGAGTTGACGAAAGGATTGTCGACTTCCACTTTGATTCTAGAGTCAAATGGATACCTAAACTCTTGTCCACTTTTTCTAGCGACGCCTTCTGCATGCACGCCAAGTTCAGTCCATCTGTTTCCAGAATTGTAGGACTTCCAGACGCATTCCCAACGGCCATTTGCCTCATTGTAGGACATCGGTATCTTTTCTCCGCTGTCGATCCAACACATTACGTTTTCAACACTGAGCTCCGGCACAGCTTGGATCAGCGCTTGAACCATTACATCGCCGCGGACTCTTTGTCCGTTCTCAGGGGCTTCTATGACTAAGTTCAGGGGTTTTATTGCGCATATAGACACAGAGAATTGGTCGCCGCTGTATTCATACAACGCCAAATCTAGTCCTGGGAACGGAAGAACGGCGATGGACAGTCTAACATACACGTTGCCAGTTAGCACTCCGGTAATGTTTACCGCGGGAAACGTGTCTAGGTAGGTCCAGAACGTCATGTTGACTACGATGTTGTCGGCTTTGATGGTTACATCAAGCAAGTCGCCTATGGACATGTGCGAGTCTAGGCCGCTTGCGGTGCCATTGAAGTTGTACTCGTTCAACTTGCCGAAGGTCACTTTACCAAGCTTGAATGCGACGTTTAGGGTGTTCCCTTGTGGGTCAAGGCTTGTACTTGTACCTCTCCACTCAATGTTCTGAGCTGTGACATACTGGAAGAGTTCCATGCTTGGACGAAGTGGTTGGGGGTCGCCATACACTACAAGTGACAAGTTTGTGCTGCTTCCATCGACTTTAGCCGCTGCTGCAAACTGCGATGCGTAGTTGTATGCTCGCGTTAGACGCGCTGAAGCAGTCCAGATGACGAAAATTGCAGAAGCCAGCATGATGCACATCAGAGAGACAGTAAACACTTTTTTGCGTTTCATGGTTTTTCACCTCCTTCCGCTTTGTGTTTTTCGGTTGTCGCGCCCCAATTGGCGCTTGGAGCAATCTGAATCGATCGATCTCCATCACGTACAGTGCAATCCTAGTTCATTTTTATAGATTCTTCCTCTAGAGGAATGTTCAGTCTTTTGATATATCAAGCGCGCCAAATGGGAATCGAGATCAGTTTTGATTGCAATCCATTCTCAACCGTAATCGTGACTAATTGCTCAAAACCAAGAGAGATTAGGTCTACAAAACCACTATTTTACCTAGTAAGACATGGTTCCTCTCCTGGGACAATTGACTATGGCCTAAAAGCGCAGGCACTGAAATTTGGTGTCAAGCTCCATTTCGAAAAAAACATCTTCACCCATGTCTAGATATTGTAGCACCAGAGCCCAATTCTAAAGAAGCCTCTGGAGTTGTCAAAGGAATTGTTTTCGAAACTGAAGTTCACGACAGAGCTGATGTTCCCACAGCCGACTACTAGAGCTTTCACAAGGCATAACAGTCAAAGCACTTTCATTAAAGCTTTCGCAGACTGGAACAGCAGCGCTTCCACGCATGGCGGAAACGAAATATCAATAAACCAGTAAGCATGTGAAGAATGCGAAAAGTGACGGCTAAAGAGGAGTTGGTCATGTCGAGTGAAGAATATAGCCTCATCAGAAAGGACTTTCAACATATTGTTCTCGAAGGCTCTGCCTATGAAGTTGGACGGCAACAAGCGGAGGTTCTGAAGAGGGAGAATCCGGAGGCTGCGAAATGGTTTGCGTCCGCGAGCGTAGATCCAAAGAAAATGGGGTTTGGCAGTTTTGGGGAACTGCAGGCTTTCTACGAAGAGTATTGCCCGGGAATAACAGATGAGATTGTTGGTTTTGCTGATGGCCTTGGCGTCAAGCCCGATAGGCTTCAGATTTACAATCCGCCGATTTATCATCCTGGTAATTGCAGTCAAATCGCTGTTTTGTCGTCTGTGACTAGTGATGGGCATGTTTATGTTGGGAGAAGCTACGAGTTCAATCACAATGAGAATGATCTTCGTTTATGCACTGTTCGGATTAAGGGAAAAGTCAAACATATCGGATTCACGGAACTGCTTCTTGGCAGAGACGATGGAGTGACTGAGCATGGGTTGTGTGTGACTTTTTCCGGAGGAGGCACTTTTAAGAGAGAACCGAGGAAGAGAGGGTTCAACTTTTTCTTGATAGTTCGAACATTATTAGACAATTGTAAATCAGTGGCTGAAGCAGTGGAACATCTGAGGAAAACGCCAATGAGCGGTTTTTGGAATTTTTTGATGACTGATAGGAATGACAATGCGGCTTTGATGCAGTTTTTTGACGGAGATTACAGTGTGAAACAGATCGGCAAGGATTCAACTGAGCAGATCTTGTTTTCGACGAATCATTATGTGTTGCCGGATATGGTGAAGTATCAGAAGTATGCTGGGGATTGGATTCTGAAAAACTCGAAGAAGAGGTTTGAACTTATTGGTACAACTTTGTCTCGTGCGGCACCGAATATCAGTAAAAAGGACATTCGGAATTTGCTGTCTAAGGAGATATACGATGGCGTTTATGGACACTATTACACGGATCATTTCGGCACGCTATTTTCAATCATCTATGATTTAACCGATTTGAAGGCAGATATCTGTTTTGGCGCGCCAACTCATAATGCTTGGCAAAAACCATTTTCACTCGATGATCCAATTGGTGTGAATCATTATTCAGCGATTTTTCCTGATAAGTCAATTAAGTTAGATGAATTATGGAAAAATGAATTGAAAAATTCGTGCGCGCGAGGCTCTTAAGTGTCCTAATTGCAGCAGAAAAAACCATTTAGACGATAGATTATGTCGCAGTGCGGTAGAAGACTGGCAGTAGGTAAGGGGTTGACATGAGAGATTCTAAGAGAAAGCGCAAATGACGTCCAAACCGTGTCTACTGGGAGGAGTGTTTTGTGCCTACTTTCTTGATGATTTCGAGGCATTCCCCTGAAGACTATCCAATGAACAATGAGAAAATGAAGAAAATGACTCTGGAAGTTTTGGCTAAAGTTGGAGAACTGACAAATAAACACGGGGTCAAAATAATAAAAGTAAGTATCGCCCTTACGGACAGAGACTAGTGCTTTGTTGCCTCATCTATCTTCAAGAAAGAAGCGCACGCTATAGTATTAGCAGAGTGGTAATAAGGTTGAGTTGAATAGCACTCGGATGGCTGGAAAGCAATACGCGCTAGCATTGGTCAGCTAGTCAGTATTGTGTTGGTGTTGGATAAAATCTTAGTAGACGAACATCTTTTATAAGTCGCTTCTTTGCTGTATTAGTCGCTTAATGGGTTCAGGGAATGATTTGTAAATACTGTCAGATAATTCATTCTTTTGACAGTAGCTACCCGTTACGTGAAGCAACACGAGACCTTAAAAGTGATTATCCTCGATGTGAATGGCACTGGAGGTTTGTGTGCAGCATTTGCAGAAAGCCAAGACACTTCAATGGGATAGCTTGGTGCGAAGAAACTAAAAGATTCATTTGTTTATCCTGTGCAAAAAGGCACAGAGTTGTCTGTCGACCGTTTTGGATGTGGAAAAACTACTATGCTATCCAGTGTGACGCTTGCGACGATTATCATTCAGCCTTGGATTATCTTGAATTTTCGGGTAAGCATCCGTGGCAATTACACTCTGACATGCAGGAGGGACTTGAGGGGTTAGACGATGCAGCCAAATTA
>Ga0315310_10001318_pt1 | contig 15669 bp, 15 predicted proteins | sample TDP5_MG_FD_203630 | JGI IMG/M metagenome (GOLD analysis project Ga0315310, IMG submission 203630) | Freshwater sediment microbial communities from Lake Towuti, South Sulawesi, Indonesia - TDP5 | ecosystem: Environmental > Aquatic > Freshwater > Lake > Sediment | place: Indonesia: South Sulawesi... | reverse complement strand
TGGTTCACTGCTAAAAGATTGCCTACACCCTCAGCCATAACTCCAGAAGCCTGAGCAACTCTTTGATAGTTGTCTAACATACCGAGCACATACGGGTCTTCAGTGCGCTTTGCAGAGTCCAGCTTTCCATTTGCGTTTTCCAGCGCAAGTCGCGCCGCATCAAGAAGCTGACTTGACTGTGCCTTGTCGGCTTGCACGAATTCTGTCAAAGACTCGTAGTTTCTATTGACCGAAGTCAGCGCCAGCTCTCCTCCTTGTAACGTCTCACTGAACGCGTCTTCACCGCCGCCTCTTTGAGTGCCAAGGAACAGAACAGCAACTAGAAGAACTCCAACGGTGGTGAGCACCAGCAATTTTGTGCTCAATTTAAGCCGTGTAATGCTGACCATAAGTGGTCAATGAAAAATCGTTACAATAGGAATATAAGATTTCATCGAGCGCTATCGCTTCTGTACGCGCCTTTTCCAGTAGAGCCAAGCAACCGCAACAACTAAGGGGCCTCCCAGAATTGGAACAAGAAGTCTGGAGTCAAACCTCAATATCCCTCTTACAGAGAAATCCTGCAGAATCACGAAACCTTCTTTGCGAACAGGCTTGAACGACACCATCATGTCCCCGAGTGCAAGATTATTTGACTCTCCCGAGACTAGCACGTTAGATGCGTTTTCACGTCCTCCAAATAAAGAAAAGGTCAGATCTGATCCTTCCCCTGTTATCGCTGCGTAAACTATCTCAGGTTCAAAAACTATGGGAAACATGAACCTACTTGGATCTGCTGCGAAGACCTCCTTATCTATTGGCTCAGACAGTAATGTTGAATACTCATTGATGTTGAAAAGCCTTGCATCACTAAAAGTCAAATTGGCGACCCTCATCGAAGCCTTTGGAAGCCACATGAATGGGAATGCAGCATCTGAAGAGTTTTCAATCATCCAAGGCGTGCTGGCTGAAAGTGGACGGGGAAACCTTGGCGGTGGCTGAACACAAAGAGCTTCAGCATCCACCCAACCGTATTCGTTCAACCATACTTGAATCCACGTTTTGAGACGAACATCAGTAACTGTTCTCGTTGGAACGCCAGCCGCTCTCAGAATCGCTCCTGCATACCATGCCCTTTCAATGCAAATTGAACTGTTCGTCTCCTGAACTTGAAGAGCGTCTTTAAACGCGCCCAGAATATCAGTTGCCGTGAGATCCCCAGACAGCAAAAGCCTCGTTTTCTCTGCGTCATATTCTTGGTGAGAAACAAATTCTAACACATCTTCCACTGTCCGGGTCATGTTTTGGGTTTGATTGAAGGATGCGGCAAGGGTTCGTATTGAATGCGTCACAGGCATCTTATCTCCAGGGTTCAAGAAGACCTTGACATCTTCCGGGTAGTTCTCAGGAAATGGGACAAACCCGAGAGATGACAGGTCTTCACGTGTGCTTATAGAAGACACCCACATCAAAGTACTCATGTAGTCTCCAGCGTTAGCGGAGTAGTTCAGAGCCATCCACAAGTTTCCAACATTGTCACCCGACAAATCAAAGCTCAGCGTATTTGACGAGATGAACATGGCAAGCACCTTCGTGTCAATGGTTGCCACGTGATCATTGAAGACTCTGGGAAGACCCTCCCAAAGGGTCAGATCGGTCTCTTGCAGAGCCTGAAGCCTCACAAACACCGGCAGCAGGACAGCAGGGCCATTTTGATTCGGCGAAAATTCCTGATAAACACTCTCAATGTGCTTTGTCGCTTCAACATCAGAAATAGAAAAAATGAAAAGAGAGACAATCCCGAACAGAAGGAACAGCTTCAGAGCTCTCATTCTCAGCGGTATGCTCCCTCCCTAGACCGCCGGTATAGATTGGCAAGGTCTATCATCTTGGCGTCAACATCCTTCAAGCCTTGGAAAAGCATGACCCTAGAACCGAACATCTTACAACCGCTGATCATTCGAGTAATGAATCGCCGAGTTTCAGCATCGTATTCACTTTTGATCTCTTCGGTGTCAATTGTCATTTTCTGAAGCTCTTCGCTTTCCATCAGTGTCAACCAGCCTGCGTTGGGTAGGTTTATTTCGCTCTCATCTACTGCAAGCAGCATATTTGTCATGTGTTCGCGAGCCCACATCAGATGAACAAAGTAAATGTAGTCTTCCAATTCATGATTGACATCTGTTATCAGGTTAACAATGGCTCGCCTCTTTAAGGCCCTTGCAGCTTCAACTGCCGCTGTCCGCAGATTTGATTTGCCGCCGGTTCGGTAAGAGAGGCACAGTGTCCTCAATATTCGATAGGCCTGACTGGAGCTTCTTGACGGTGGAAGGAAAAGTTGTGCCCTGTCTCTAAAGCCAACCAACCCCACGTAGTCGCTTCTTCTCTGAGCAAGATCTGCCAATACGAGCGCTACTCTAACGGCTGTGGGCACTTTTTCTCGATATTCCATACTTCCGCTTTGGTCCATCACTAAGAGAACGTCTAGGTTCTTCTCTTCACGGAACTGCCTCACAAATATGGGTTTTTCGCCTGAAGGTTTAGGTGGGGTTCTGGCTGTTATGTTCCAATCGATTCTTCGATAATCGTCTCCAAACATGTACTCTCTGACGCTTTCGTACTCAATGCCCAAGCCAACATAACGGCTCGGATGCTCGCCCGCAAGCATGCTTTTTACTTTGCTCTTGACCTCGAAGAGAATTTTCTTTCTGTTCCTGCATATCTCAAAAATGACCTGTTCCGGCGTTTTTCTAAACAGACTTCTTCACCGTTTTCTTGGTTATGTCAAGAACCGCCGAAATGACCTCCTCAGTTTGAAGGCCTTCAATTACCTTCTCGGCTTTGAGAATTATTCTGTGGTTGAGCACGGCGTAAGCCACAGCGTCTACGTCTTCCATCTGCACGACGTTTCTACCCGACAAAGCCGCGTTTCCCTGAGCTGACTTCATTAGAAAAACCCCTGCCCTAGGGCTTGAACCCCAAGCCACCTCTTCACGCACTCTCGTGTACCTTATTATCTCTGCAATGTAACGCTTGATTAAAGGCGGCACAGTCACATTCTCGGCGATTACCTTCTGCATTTCGGAAATCTGATGTGGATCTTTCATTATAGTCTTGAACTCTTCAACAGGCTCCGTCACCCTGCCTTCATGCAAGTCGAGAATTTGAATCTCCTCCTCCAAGGTTTCAGGATAGCCCATCTTAACCTTCATTATGAAGCGATCAAGCTGGGCTTCAGGAAGCGGGTAGGTGCCCTCTTGTTCTATTGGATTCTGAGTTGCTACCACGAAGAACGGTTCCTCAAGCAGGTGGGTCTGACCCCCTATAGTAACTTCTCTCTCTTGCATTGCCTGCAATAAGGCTGATTGAGTTCTCGGAACCGCCCTGTTGATCTCATCTACCAACAGAAAGTGTGCGAAAACCGGTCCAAAGTGAGGACGGAAATCACCGGTCTTTGGATCATAAATCAAAGTTCCCACCAAGTCGGCTGGCATCAAGTCAGGCGTGCATTGAATGCGCTGATACCCTTTTTCCTCTTTGAGATTCATTGATCTAGCCAAGGCCTTCGCAACGGTTGTTTTGGCTATGCCGGGGACTCCTTCCAAAAGAATGTGCCCCTTGACCAGCAAGCCTGCTAGCAGAAGTCGCATCTGTTTTTCGTATCCGATCACGGTGTGACTGAACTCGTTCATTAGGCTCTCATGGAAACTGGAGATTTCGTTCAGAGACTTCATGGTCCCAACCACTAGAGGTAACCTTTCATACGAAGGTCGGCAAGCGTTGAATTAAGTAGTATGACGTCTCCGATTTTGTGTATGGAATTCCAAGGTATGTCAGCAACGAATTCTTTGGCGCGCTGGTCTGTGACGAGCTTCTCAGGCAGTCTGAAAACAATCCTCATCTGATACATGAAATCCTCTAACTCGTCCGTCTCAACTGTGTAACGATGCGACTCGAGATTCGCAAAGTGTTTTCGCAAAAGCGCTACCACGTTGCCTTGCCCGCTTTCCTCGAGATATTTCACCAGCAGGTTCAGGTTTACTTTACCACTCATTCTCAATGCGTACACTCGTATCCCCGGCGTGCCGTGGAACAGAACCACAGAATCAGTGTAACCCAGAGCGGTTCCTTCAGCATCTAGCACCAGCTTGTCTCTCACGGCATTAGTACCTCGATATGTCACGGTTTCTTGAACTGGAATCTTTCTGAAAGCCGCTTCCTTGGGATCGTGCAGAATGACTGCCTTGATGACCCTTGTGTCCTTGTCCTTTCCCATCACCGTGATCTTTATGGTTTTAACCTCACTCAAGTTTACGGTGCCTTTTTGTTCTTTTCTGTCCACGCTCGTCTTAGCGTATGGCGTTGGAAAATCAAGTCTCTGTGCGTATTTTACGTAGTGGTCGTCGTTGAGCTCTTCACTTGGTTTCAATTCGAGCTCTTTTCTAATGTGGCCTGCAAGAATCTCGGCGGAGTTTGCCCTGCGGATTCTTGACAGGAGGGTCTTTTTTGTTCCTTTCAGAAGCTCTTCTTTTAGACTGGCGACATCGATACTGGTTTTTTCGTCAGGCATGTCTTCGTAAGCTAGGAGAGTAACTTCGTCTTCTTTGATGTTTACTCTTTCCACCTTTCCGTACACGTATCCTTCAGAGTCAATTATCAAGGCATCCAGAAGCTCGTCTTCTCTGTATGCGAGTTTCATCTACGCACCCGAGCCGCAGTGATTGGCTTCAATTCTAACTCAATGAAAGAGGAAGATATTAATTGCTCTAGCTAACCATCAACTAATTGGGACCTCCTTGCGCGAGGGAAATCCAGGAAGACTCGCAGATATCCTACGAATAACGGGCTATCTGGTTGCAGCAGGAGCTGTCATTGGCTTTAGTGTAGGTCTATACCTTCTGTATAACCGGTCACTGTTCACGGGTATTGTCCGTATCAGTCAATTGGAGGCTGTAAGCTATTTTCTCGGAGTTTCCATGCCAAGCTTTGTTGTCTTGGTTATCATAGGCTACCTGTTTACGACAACGTCGGGACCTAAAGGCGTCAATATCTCGGAGCTGGTTCCTCTCTGTGGACTCGGTCTTTTGAGTATGGTTCTATCTTCACTTTCAATCTTCTATTTTATTTCCTTCATTGGAGGATTTCTCACTTTGTTGGCTTCGGTCACGGGTTTTACGAAACCTACCTTCAAGACTCTTTCCAGGGAGGAAGCATCCTTTCTTGTAGAGGTCGGCGCGATGTTTGTTGCGTCTGCCTCGTCATTGCTTGTGTTGATGTGGCTCATATCTGACTTCTTTCAAACATATGCTCTGGGTCTGTATGTTGGTTATTCTCCCTATCCTTTGCTGTTGGTCGCGATTCTGTCCTTGTTGGTCTTCTTTGCCATTCCTTTCATAGATTCGAGAGGCAAAAACACAGGATGGTGTGGGGCATTTGGGCTGATAATGACCATTGTCTCCCTGCTGTTCGTTCTCCAGAACAGGTACAGCTTTCTAAACGCAACTGCTTCTCTGGGCTTCTTTCTGCTGGCAATAGGCTATATCTCGTCACTGACTGGTGACTTGATCTTCGTTAGACTTTTCTTCACTGAAGTTGCAGAGCAACCGACCATTCTAATCTCTTCTCCTCTGCAGCAAGGAAAATTCTGCCCATACTGTGGAAAACCCCGCGATATCATCTTCCAAGCCTACTGCAACCACTGTAGAAGAAGCTTATTGTGGTCACCCTACGCGCCTTTTTGTCCTTCATGTGGACAATTGGTTCCGTCGAAAGCTCAAGACTGCCCCCACTGTCAGGAAAACATCACTGACAAGCGCACCTATTTTCGTCTCCAAAATGCAAAGGAACAGGCAACGGCTGAGAGATTAGTGGCGGAGTCAACGAAGAAAAAATCGTTTGTGGTTAGGAGCCTGTCACGAATGAAAGGAATAATCCAACCGGCTGGGCAAGCACGCCAAAGCACACGTATGTCGATGGCTCTGGTAGATGCCGTTCTTATCATAAGCATAACCTGCATATCGAGCATTGTCTTTTTCTGGGCACTAAGGATCGTTCTTCTAGCGATGGCTAAATGATCTTTTGCTGACAGAAAGACGACGTTTCGGTTTTGGCAAAAGGGTGCCTTTGCAGGAGATTTCGCTTGCTTTGGACATGGACTGATTGTCATTCTTCGCTGTCCACGCCATGGGAGTAATATGGCAAAAACTATATTGTCCACTTCAAGCCTAAATCATGATAGAAAGCGGTAGTCAAGCATCAAGCGGGCAACAATAGTGACCGACGTCTATGTCAACGTGCGCAAACACGGCAAACAAGTGGTCTTGGCAACTTGTGACTGTGAGTTATTGGGCAGGGTCCTCAGGGACGGAAAAATAGTTTTTGAGGTGCGTGAAGAATTCTATAAGGGCATGAGGGTTACGATTGAAGAGGCTATAGAGCTGTGCAGACAGTCAACCATAGTGAACATGATTGGTAAATGTATAGTGGACAAGGCTGTGAAGGCAGGACTGGTACACCCTGAAGCCATTCTCAGAATTTCCGGTGTTCCCCACGCCCAGATTATCAGACTTTAGGCTTGATGTCTGTTAAGATATTTAAGTAAGACCCGATGCTTCTGTTGTGGTGAATAGTCAAGAAGTGTTGAGGTGCCTGCTTGGGCAAGAAGAAGGTCGTCAGTGAATCAGAGATACAGGACCTTGTGTTGCCTGTTGCGAACGACGTTTTGTGCGTGGCAACCAAGTTCTTAGGGTACGATAGAATCATGGTTAAGTGTCAAGACGGACACGAACGCCTGTGCCGCATAAGAGGCAAGATCAAGAGAAGAGTGTGGATTCGCGAAGGTGACGTCGTGTTGGTTTCGCCGTGGGACTTCCAGACTGACAGCCGAGGCGACATCATCTGGAGATACACTAGGGGCCAGGTTGACCTGTTGAGAAGGAAAGGATACCTCAAGCTTTAGGTACGCACATGTTTCTTGGGAGACTGCACGTGTCTTATAGAGCCAGGGTAGAGAGAAAACTCGGACGAAAAGAAAAACGCTATGAAACCGAACAGTTGATGAAGGAAAAAAGAAGCGAAGAATACGAAGTCTTAGAAGAGGTTTTTGACCGCTCCACCCTCATGACCATCTACGATTTCCTAAACAAGGGAACAATAGACCAGATTTTTGGCTCCGTGAAGGCAGGGAAAGAATCCAAACTCTACTGGGGAAAGGACAGAGAAGGCACGCCATTAGCCATCAAAATCTTTCTCACAATCTCAGCTGAATTCCGACGAGGCATGATACCTTACCTCGAAGGCGACCCACGCTTCGCCCACATCAAACACGACAGCCGCAGCCTCGTCTATGCCTGGGCACAGAAAGAATTCAAAAACCTCACGCAAGCAACAGAAGCAGGAGTCAGAGTGCCCAAACCGATAGATGTCAGCCACAACGTCTTAATCATGGAGTTCATAGGACCAGAGGGAGAGAGTGCTCCTCTACTCAGAGAAATAGAACTCAAAAACCCCAGACGCACCTACAGCCGAATCATAGAAAACGTGAAAAGACTTTACCAAAAGGCTAAGCTTGTCCATGGGGACCTCAGCGAATACAACATAATGGTATGGAGGAATCAACCAATCCTGTTCGACGTTTCACAAGCCGTGCCGTTGGAGCATCCGATGGCAGACCAACTGCTTCGCAGAGACTTGGAAAACCTAAATCGATACTTCAAACGCTTAGGAGTAGAGGTCATACCTCTGGAAGAATTGTACAAGAAGGTGACAGAAGCTGGCGCATGCTAACACATTCACGAAAATCACCAAAGATCGAATAGGCGCCTTAATTGGACCAGACGGCAAAGTGAAACAAAGCATAGAGAAAGACTTTGGCGTAGACCTGAACATAGACAGTGAAACAGGCGATGTGACAATCAGTCTCAAGTCTGAAGCTCAAGACCCGTCGATGATGTTTAGAGCCAAGGAAGTTGTCGCAGCCATAGGAAGAGGCTTCTCTCCCGACCGAGCCTTTCGCCTGCTACGAGACGAGGACGCAGCGTTAGAGGTGATTGACCTGCGTGAGCTGTTCGGCAGATCGCTGTCAGAACTTCAGCGCATAAAGGGAAGAATCATAGGCGAAGGCGGCAAAACAAGACGCATAATTGAAGAGTTAACAGAAGCCGACGTGAGCGTGCACGGGCACACCGTTTCGATTATCGCGGACATGGACCAGATGGAAGTAGCGAGAGAAGCCGTTCAAATGCTTCTGCGAGGCAGCCAACACAGCACCGTCTACCGCTTCTTGCACAGAAAAAGACGAGAACTCAAGAAAAAGAAGCTAGAGCTCTGGGAAAAACCATACGAAAAGATGGAATAACGAAAAGTCATGGTTCTTGGCTGATGGTTAAGGAGTAGAATCCATGACCACCGTCTAGGCGCACTTCGATGAACCAAAACCCCGAGGAGTATGCAGCAACATCTAGAGTCTGGAAGTAATCAAATCGTTCTTTTGCAGCAACAAGGTTCCGTTCATGATCATAGAGGTACAAATGGATAACTGGTACTTCAATCAACAGTTCATCAGTTCCGGTCACGTTAACTCGGATTCTTTGTCCCTGACTTACGTAAATCTTAAAAAAGTCCTTAAAGTCGCCGGCGTCAGGGCGCGCACCGATATAGAATCTTGGGTAATAGCCTTCAGTTATTTCCTGAGCTGTTTCAAAGCTATTGTTGTCGTCTGGACCGATTCTCAGCTGAAATGGCTGAACGACCTTGCTATAGGCTGACCCGTTGTAGTATACAATTTCTATGGCAACTTCCAGTGAATGTGACCGATCTTGAGGACTGCGTAATATCCAATGTAGAGGACCGTCAAAGTGAGCTCCTTTTGGACGATTTACACTGGTCATCTTAATGAAAGCTTTCAAACCCTTACCAAGCTGATAATGTGAGTAATCCGCGATTGAGAGGTTTTCGACATGGGCATGAAACTTGGGCCAAGTATCTACGTTAAAGAAGTTGATTTCGGAGTTTTCATAGTCTTCGTACAAAAGAATGCTAACACTGTTCACAAAACCGGCTTGCAAATGCGTTGTCACATTCACTACAAGAGCAATATAGCCTGAGCCACCGTACTCCAAAGAGCTCGAGTGGTAGTCATCTACTGAGATTTCCGAGAGCAGTTCAATTTCATTCTTGTAAAAGCCCCTGATACTTTCTTTAATGTCTATGTTGGTGTACGGTCTCTCGGATTCCCATTTGACAGTTTCCAGCGTTATGGTTTCTGCAATAGCAATTGGTCCGCTAAGAATTCCTGTTAACCGAAAAGATGCCAAAAGGCCCATTGGAACAACAATTGACAGTAAAGCCAGAGCCTTCCAATTCCTTTCAATCGAGTCTTTTTTCAAGATGAAACGCCTAGATTCTTAGTTAATTTCACAAATTCAATATAAAATTTGCGTGCCAAATTAAAGTTGTGAAACATTATCCTAGACGAAGCTTCTAGAAAACAAAAATTAAAGACAACGCCTCCACAACAGCAGCCACAAACAAGAACAACACCACCAAAACGTAAATGCCCACACAGTCTCCGAATGCTCTCTTCAGCGAATCCAACCGCGACAAACCGTGCTCCCCATAGGCTCTTTTTGGACTAATCCAAGACAGACCCAAACTCACTCCAGCCACACCACACAGCACATACCCTTCACCCTCCAAAATCAAAGTCGGAAAAGCAATCAGAAGCCCAGCTGTCGACAATGTACTGAGCAACGCACCCCACAACAAAGCCCTAAAAAAGAGAAAAGCAACCGGCAGAACAAAGAGGATCAAGCCCGACAGCGTAATCAGACCAAAACCACTCACAGCCAAATTCCAAAGGAAGATACCGAATAGCAACAACGCCCAGTTGTCTCTACTAATGAATGAAACATCACTCTCCGTGGGCAACACGCCAACACCTTCATAATCATACTGCGCCAAGAAAGCTCCAACAAGCACGCCGCCGAAAAACAACCAATTGAGCACAATCAAAAGCAGCACTCTCCTTGAAACAACAGCTGCACAATTCCTTAGAAAAATCCACATGACGCTGGCACAGATAACCTCTTTTCACAACCACACCCTAAATAACTTGCTAACCAAAAAGCAACCAGAAACAGGTCTGTGTCGTTTTTAGCGCTTTTTGTGTTTAAACTTAAAAAGAGAGAGAAATGCATATTCTTGCGGATTAACCAAGTGAACAAAAAACAGACGGCCAGAGCGGATACACGTGGCTGAAACATTTGAGGAGATCAGCGCCGCAGACTTCTTCTACCGCAACCGAGACATAGCCGGCTTCACCAACCCATCAAGAGCCATCTTCTCCTCAATACGCGAACTCATCGAAAACTCACTCGACGCCGCAGACCAATCGGGCAGACCCCCAGACATTTACATCAGACTGTCATACGAAGACGAAGAAAAATTCGAAACCGAACTCGAAGCCGACAAAAAGGGTGAAACTGAACCGGAAGAGGAAGCAGCCGAATCCTTCGAGGCCGGCGTCTACAAGCTACGCATCGAAGACAACGGGTCAGGCGTGCCAGCCCGTCATATACCAGGAGCCTTCGGCCAAGTCCTCTTTGGCTCAAAATACAAACTCAAACAAGCACGTGGCACCTTCGGACTAGGCGGCACAATGGCACTTCTGTACGGGCAGATCACGACCCATAAGCCTGCTTTGGTGATGTCGAGCACAGGCGGCGCCAAAGTCTACATGTACAAGCTCACGGTCGACATTCAACGCAACCGCCCAATCATCCTAGACCGCAAGATCCTCCTGAACAAAGAAGGGTGGCGAGGAACCATCGTTGACTTCAGCCTTGAAGGCGACTACAGCAAGGCCATGCCCAGAGTCCTCGAGTACCTAAAACAAACAGCTCTCGTAAACCCCTACGCCAACATAACCTTCATCGATCCAAAAGGCCGCCTGTACAAGTTCACCAGAGTCACCACAAAGATGCCGCCTCCACCAAAAGAGACCAAGCCTCACCCGTACGGCGTCGACGTCGAAACCATACAGCGCCTCATGCGCATCACACCATACCGAAACATGGTCGACTTCATGCGCTACCACTTCCACCGAGTAGGCCAAAAAACAGCCCACAGATTCCTAGAGTTCGCAGGCATACCCAAAACAAAACAGCCGCGCAAACTGAAACCCGAAGAAATCGTCCGACTAGTGCACATGATGAAACGCTTCAACGGATTCTTGGCGCCTGATGCCAGTTGCCTATCCCCCTTAGGCGAAGACCTGCTCAAAGCCGGCATACTCAAAGAACTGCAACCTGAGTTTACCGCAGTCAGGCAGCGTCCACCATCCACCTATTCAGGACATCCATTCATCGTTGAGGTTGCAATAGCCTACGGAGGAAGCATCCCCAAACGAAACGACTTCGTGCTGTACCGATTCGCCAACCGCATCCCACTTCTATACGACGAAGCCAGCGACGTAAGCTGGAGAATAATCAAGGCCATGAACTGGCGCAGATACAAGGTTTCACCAGACCTGCCCATCGCCATCATGGTTCACCTTTGCAGCACCAAGGTTCCTTACAAGACAGTGGGCAAAGAGTTCATAGCTGACAGACCAGAAGTAAAACGAGAAATTCTGAACGGTATCCGAGAGGCCGCACGTGAGCTGCAACACTTCTTAACTAGGCAGGAGCACGTAGAAAGAGAAAGAAAACGACTAAGCACGTTCTCAAAATACCTGCCCAAAATAGCACGGTTCTCAACCGAACTTGCCGGGAAAAAGAAGTCACCCGACATATCAAAACTGTTAGCGAGCGTGAAAGTATATGAAGAAGAAGCAGACTAGGCTCTCAGCCTCAGAACGAAAGGAAGAGGTCCTCACCCATCTCAGCCGATTCGGCGGCACACTCTACGACCAGATGGAAAACGGCACTTTTCCATGGATCAAGATGCCCAGCCGCTCCATAGAAAACATACATTACGACACGGAACTCCGCCAATACATCTTAGGCGACAAAACCGTTCGCCGAACCGCCAGAAACATCCGGCACATCCGACCCTTCACCCAGCTCGTGTGGGCAGCCTACTTCGCACAGGAACTGAGCAAACAAAGAAAAACATCCACCCTGAGAGATGTTTACTATTCAGCCCAGGCCTTCGACATCGCTTTCAAAGACCAAGCTGAATCCGACAACGTCATCACAGACTTGGAAACCGTTGCCAATTTCTCAAGGGAAGACTTCAGTGTCTTTCCAGAAGAACGCTCAGCCATATTCGGCGACCTCACAATCGAATACACAGTTCCAGGCTACGAGGGCAAACGACTTAACCTAACGTCACATCCGGACGGCGTAATGATTGGCCCAGCGTTAACATCATCCGAATTCGTCAAAACAAGCGCCGACAAGGTCATAGCCATCGAGAAAGGCGGACTCTTCACACGATTCATCGAGGAACAAGTACACAGAAAATTCAACGCCTTACTAGTGCTGACCGCTGGACAGGCACCACGTGCCACACGCCACTTCATCCGCCGACTAAACAGCGAACTGGACCTACCAGTCTTCATTTTTACCGACGGAGACCCATGGGGAATGCACATAGCAATGGTCATAATCTCAGGCTCGGCCAACGCCGCACACCTTCGCGAATTAACCACACCAGACGCAAAATGGAGCGGCGTCTGGGCCACGGACATAGTGGACTACAAGTTGCCCAGCGACCCATTGACCGACATAGACATAAAACGGCTATACGAACTGCAGAAAGACCCACGCTACGAAGGCGAGTTGTGGCAGAGAGAAACCAAAACCTTCTTCAAAATCAAGAAAAAGGCTGAGCAAGAAGCCTTCAGCCGGTACGGCTTAACATACATCGTAGACGAATACCTACCGGCCAAGCTTGAAGAATCTCAACAAACTTAAAATAATGCTCCAGAGAGGTAACTAAGCCACAAAGCGAACGAGGTTGCAACAGTTGAGCAGAGAGGCACCAGTCGGCTTAGTCTTCATGGAAAAACTCATCGGCCTAATCATGATAGCCGTAGGAGCATTAACATTCTATGTGACCTACACAAACCTCGCAAGCCTGCCCGCGGACCCACTGATATTCCTTGGAACAGGCATAATCCTCATAGCGCTAGGCATACTACTCTTCACAGCAAAAACAGAATAGTCACTGCCAGAACTGCCGACAAAAGTCACAGATAGTCTGCGAGCCGAATTATGTTGGCGCCGCCGGTCGGATTTGAACCGACGACCAACTGGTTAACAGCCTCAGCCTTCTATCAAGATAGAAGTCAGCTGCTCAACCGGGCTGAGCTACGGCGGCATTTCCCCAAACGTTGCTATTCTTGAGAAACTCCATCCATATTTAAGTTTGCTCAACACAATAAGATGCAGAGCCTTCACATCGTTCATTAGCGCAGTTGTCTAATGGAGCATGGAGGAGCACGCAGGTTTGCCATCGCTAAAGCCTTGGTTCGACACAGTCATTGTCCGTTTCGGCGGAGAAATCGGCATCAAGGCAGCATGGACGCGAAAACTGTATGAACGTCGCCTAATCGCCAACATCAAAGCCGCTCTGAAACGTCACTCTATCTCCTACGCTCAGTTTGTAAGAAAATTCGGTCGACTATACATTAAGACCGGCCAACCCGAGGAGGTAGCGCTAGAACTGAGCAGAATCTTCGGCATCGCCTCAACATCACCAGCAACAGAAACCACATCAGACCTAAACAACATCGTAGACATCAGCCTCAAACTTGCTAAATCAAGGCTCAAGAAGGAACAAAGCCTCGCTGTGAGGTGCCACAGAGTTGGAAAGCACCCGTACACCAGTCAGGAAGTGTGCAGCCAAGTCGGAGAGACTCTGTTAACCAAGCTTCCAAGCCTCAAATTAAGCATTGATTTGACCCAACCAGACCTGGCACTGAATATTGAGGTCAGAGAAGACAAGGCCTACGTGTTTACAGACATAATCAAGGCGGTTGGCGGCTTGCCAGTGGGCACTCAACCGAAGCTGATGTGTTTGCTGAAAGGAGATATGTCATCGGCAGTCGCCTGCTGGATGACCATGAAACGTGGTTGTCCGCCTATACTCATCAACTTTCAAGAGGATGCTGATGCGGAGAGAAACTTGAAAAGAGCCTTAGAAGCCTCACAGAAGCTATTGGAGTGGGCTATCGGATTTCCCAGAAGACTCTACGTTGTGGAGCCGAGCAGAGAATTTGTGCTTGCCATAGAAAAACATCCATCAGAGCTGCGTGATCTATTGAGTCGACGGTTCATGCGGCACGTAGCCGGACACCTAGCTCACAGGTGGGGAGCTGAAGGAATAGTCACCGGAGACTCGCTCAGAAACGGCGCATTCCAATCGCTGCACGTCTTCAGAATTGAGAATGAGGCCACCGGAGACTATCCGGTGTACAGACCTGTCCTTGGGTTGGACTCGCAAGAAATCGCAGAGACTGCAAGCAGAATCGGCTTTGAAGCAGCGACATCTCAAAAGACAAATGAGAAACCTGCGACCAAAATGACAGAGGAAGACAGGATAGACCTGGAAGACGTAAAGCGCATTGAAGAAGACGTGGGCATTGACACAATGGTTGAGGCATCCCTGAAGTCCATGAAGACACTGAAAGTCTAAAGGTTTCCGAGATCGGCTGAACCTTAGATACCCTTGAATCATTGTGCACTTCTTCCGCAAAGTTCTACGCCTTCTTACGATTGACCTTGATATCTAAGACAACCTGAAACCAGTTAGGGCCTGTTGGACGCACGACCCTTCCGAAGGGAAGAGTGAACCCAACACCTAGCCCATGCAGTTTACCGGATACCTTCGCCTTGGACTTCTCAACTGGGTCTTCTCCTTTTACGGCGTGTTCAAAGTCGTAGTAGTGTATCCACCCACTATCCGGTTTCAAAGCACCAACAGCACAGTCAAGGTAATAGTAGGCTTTTTCCGGCAATGGCATGACAACGCGGTCAACCGCGTTCAGCAAGTGCCCCACAATGATTTGCTTGGCGTCACCCGAAACTGAAACAACCCGATCTTGAACCCTGTTCAACCTTATGTTCTCACGCATGTATTCAACCGCTGTGGGATTCAAGTCAATAGAATAGACTCTCTTAGCTCCACTGTGCTTAGCTATCAGAATCGAAAAGCTGCCCACGCCCGCAAAGATGTTGACAACGATTTCATCAGGCTTCACCAATCGCGCAACGCGCATTCGCTCAAACGACAGCCTAGGCGAAAAATAGCATGTTTTCAAATCAACCTTGAACACACAGCCAAACTCTCTATAAGCGGTTTCAGTTTTACGCTCGCCCATAATCCATTCCAGCTGACGCAGCCGATACTCACCTGAAACAGCGCTGACCTGTCTGAGAACAGTTCTTACATGCTTGTGTGTCTGCATTATGGCTTCTGCGATGATTCCAACCTGCGATCTTAGGGTTTCGGGGACTCTGATAACTGCAATGTCGCCAACTATGTCGTATGATCTGCGAAGACTGCTTAGTTTCTGGGGCCGCGATTTTTTCTTCAACATAAATCTTAGATTTTTCCTCACTCACCAAGCCTCGGCCATATTGGTTAGGCTCGAACAGCGAAGCGTTCCAGCCACGAAGCCAGATACCTGAAGCGTTTTGGCAGATATTCTTCAACAAGCTTTACGTCGCTTGTTTTGATGGCGTG
>Ga0315310_10001316_pt1 | contig 15673 bp, 14 predicted proteins | sample TDP5_MG_FD_203630 | JGI IMG/M metagenome (GOLD analysis project Ga0315310, IMG submission 203630) | Freshwater sediment microbial communities from Lake Towuti, South Sulawesi, Indonesia - TDP5 | ecosystem: Environmental > Aquatic > Freshwater > Lake > Sediment | place: Indonesia: South Sulawesi... | reverse complement strand
TATGGTATCATGCGCCTCCCGATACTTGAAGCCCTCTAAGGGAAAGGCCGAGGCGGTCGCGCATGCAGTATGCTCGGGGGCGCAGTCAATACGCAACACGTAGCGCAGTTGCCACGATGAAGACTAGGAAGGGGTTGTAGGATGAAGCGTACTCTAGCATCCAAAAGTATCTAATTACGTTGCTGTTGTGTCACAGTCACATACATTTAAGAGCTTCACTCTATTTAGAAAGGTTGTGAAAGATAAACTAGGACGGAAGTGAAAATGTGAGAAAGGTTATTGCTCTCGGCTTGTTCGTTGTATTCACGTTCTTATTAACACAACCAGCCTTAGCGTGCGCACGCGGGACTCTTAGGTTTGCACAGAAAAGCGACAGTTTGACTGAGACACAATACCAGTATCGTCTCGAGGTCGCTTTTCCCAACCTTTTGTTTGACAAACCTGTTGGAATCTACTACGCGGGAGACGGGACTGACAGGCTCTTCGTGGTTGAACAACAAGGTGTAGTCTACGTTTTTGAAAATTCTGAAGAAGTAGCTACTGCCAATGTTTTCCTTGACATTCGTGATCGGGTGCTCTTTGGAGGAGAACAAGGCTTACTTGGCTTAGCATTTCATCCAAGCTTTAGTGAAAACGGTTACTTTTACGTTGACTACACGGCTGATAGTCCTCGTCGAACCATCATTGCTCGCTATTCTGTTACGTTAGATGATCCTAACGAAGCAGACAAGAACAGCGAAGAAGTCTTGTTGGAGGTCGAGCAGCCCTTCGCTAACCATAACGGTGGACAAATAACTTTTGGACCTGACGGTTATCTCTACATCGCTTTGGGCGATGGTGGCTCGGCAGGTGATCCTTTAGGCAACGGCCAAAATCGTTCCACTTTGCTGGGTTCGATTCTACGCATTGATGTCGATTCGACATCTGGAGTTGCGAATTATGGAATTCCAAGTGATAACCCCTTCGTAGATAATACCGAAGGATATAGAGAAGAAATCTATGCTTATGGCTTGCGCAATCCATGGCGATTCAGTTTCGACCCAGAGTCAGGGTGGCTTTGGGCTGCTGACGTTGGGCAGAACAGAATTGAAGAAATCGACATTATAGAGAAAGGAAAGAATTACGGTTGGAACATTATGGAGGGCAGTCTATGCTATTCCCCCTCTGAAGGATGCAACCAGACAGGGCTCGAACTGCCTATATGGGAGTATGGTCATGGCTTAGGAAATTCAGTTACTGGCGGTTTCGTGTACCGAGGCTCAAAACTGACTGATTTGATTGGCGCATACATTTATGGAGATTACGGCTCTGGTCGAATTTGGGCACTAAGATTCGACGGTATTAATGACCCGGTTAACACAGAGCTTCTGGAAACTAATCTTAATATTCCCTCGTTCGGCGTTGACGAAGAGAATGAAATTTTGATCTGCGCCTTCGACGGTAGGATATACAAGTTAACATCAGTCGTAAACATTCACCTTTTCGGTTCTGCTGCAAAAGGATGGGGGTTCACAGAGAAAAATATAACTAGTCCAGGTCCCACAATAACTGCCAAAGAAGGAGATCTCGTCAACTTAACCCTCACGAGTGCAGATGGCATAACACACAACTTCTTCGTCGATTACGATGGAGATGTAAATCCAAGCGTCGGTGAACCTAAATCCCTGGATTTCCAAACCACAACGATCAATTATCAATTTGCCGCAACCATACCTGGAACCTTCACGTACTATTGCCAATACCATAAGGGCACAATGTTCGGAGCTTTCATAGTGGCGCAAATCAAACTATTAGGTGACTTGAACAACAATGGTATCGTGGACATCTTCGACGTAGTTGCAGTAGCTGTAGCCTTTGGGGCTGAACCGAGAGACCCTAATTGGAACCCAGTAGCAGACTTGAACAATGATGATGTAGTAGACATCTTTGATGTAGTTACAGTTGCAACTAACTTTGGAAAAACCGCTTAATTACGCGCTTCGTCTCCTTTTACATCTTCTTAGAAAATCCAGTATATACTTTCATTAAGTGTTTGCATTTGATACGTTCTACTATTTCAATCAATTAGAATCATTGTCTTGTGTATAGAACATTAATATACTTATTCTGGAACGAGATTTCAATGAATTTAAATGTCATTGGATTAGATTTACGATAGGAAGATATTCCTAAATGATATAATTTTTGATGGGAATTTCACCTTCATAAAAAAATAAAGGAGGAAATAATTATGTCAGGAGAGGAAAAACAGGCGCGCCAAACGTCGCGGAGAGAATATGAAGAGACACTGAACGACATCGAGAAAACCTTAGGAATAGTTCCTGGCTTTATGAAGGCTCTCCCTCCAGAGGTGCTCGCGAAGGATTGGGTCCTTTGGAAGAAGTACTCATTCACAGAGACCAAGATTCCAAAGAAATACAGGGAGTTGATGGGGTTGGCGGTGGCTGCAAACATAAAATGTCCATACTGCCAGGCTATGCACACAGCAATGGCGAAGTTTCATGGCACTACAGATGATGAACTCTCTGAAGTCTACTATCTAGCAAGCTTAACTGCAAGATGGAGTGCTATGATACATGCTCAACACTACGATCTCGAGAAGTTTTACAAGGAACTGGAACGAATAGGTGAGTACCTATCCAAGAAATAGGTCGGCTAAGAAAAGAGGAAAAAGAAAAAGACTTCCAGAATTTAGACCATATCCGTTAAGACGGAGAAGAAAGGCAAAGCCTAAAGACTACGCCTCCATGTGGTATCATGCGTCTTCCGATACTTAAGGCCCTCTAAGGGAAAGGCTGAGGCGGTCGCGTGCATGGTATGCTCGGAGCGTGGGGTATGCTGACCGATACAGAGATCCGACAGTATAATCTCTGAATCGGCATTCTTTATAGTCAAGGTCCCACTTTGGAGTATAGCCACCTTTCTTTTGAAATTTTCTTTTATTATAAATTAAATAAGAAAAAATCGAAAAAAGTTTATAACCTTACAAGTTTCCAAAACAAAAATAGCTTTATAAATTTTGAACCCTTTCTGCATCTCCGCAACAGAACCGAGGATAGTAATATTTTTAAATAAGCATCGTGGGTTATGCCCTAAAGCGGAGGTCAAAATTTGGCTAAGAAAAGTAAGAAAGAGAAAGCTGCGGGTCGGGAACAGCATAGACAATTGAAAAGGACAAAGAAGATAAAGAGGAAACAGAAAAAGAAGGCTGAGCTTCCTAAAAATTATAGGAAAGGAAAAAAATAGTCTTTCTGTCTTTTGTATGTTTTGTGAGATAGTCTGGCGAGATTAGTTTGAGCTTTGAGTATCCAAAACATGTTCGTTTTAGATGTGAGAGATGTGCCCTATGCTGCGGTGATACCAAAGACAAGATTAGGTCGATTCTTCTATTGAAGAGCGAGGCTGACAGTATATCAAAGTCCTCTTTGATGGATCTTGATAAATTCGCTGAGAAAATCGAGGGCTTTGAACCCTACATTTACCAGATGAGAAAGACTGAGGACGGAAAATGCGTCTTCTTAAAAGATAATTTATGCTCTATCTATCAGATAAGACCACTAATCTGCAGATTCTATCCCTTCCAGCTCAAAAACCTTGGAAACAATAGATACGCTTTTACCTACACAGGTGAATGTCCAAGTATTGGAAAGGGACCCCAACTTAAAAAAGACTTTTTCGAAAGACTTTTTGGTAAGTTCATAGAATTAATGAGAAAAAATAATCAAGCAGAAAGTTAAGGAATCGACGAACCATAGGCATTAAAAGCCATAGAACCCCTACAAAAAGAACTATTAACCACGATGAAAGACAGTTCTCTAAAATAAAATGCCTGAAAATTGGCAATCTAATTTTCTCTATAGGCGATAACCAAATGGAGGTAAGTTTAATCCCATTCCAAATTTATCCTTTCCATTTTACCCTTTTCATTGATGAACTTAATCACTATCCCAGATAATGAAACCTTCATTTTTATCCCTCACCCCAACATTGACAAATTATGACAAAACCTTGATAAATTATCGATATGATTAACTATTCTTTGTTTCCAATATTTCATTAATTTCAGAAATATCTAATGTTTCCTTTTCTCTCAAAACTTTTGCTAATTTCTCTAATTCAGGACGGTGATCCATTAAATTCTTTTTTGCATTTTGATAGCAGTGATCTAAGATCTCTTTTATTGCTCGATCTACCTTCTCGGTAGTTTTATTAGAATAATCCTGCATCCTAACAGTTCGACCTAAGTATCTGCTTCCTTGTTTTCTTCCGAAAGCTCGAAGTCCCAATTTATCACTTTCCATGGCATAGATACAGATCATCTCTATAGCTATTTGAGTAACTTTCTCTATGTCTTCTGAGGCTCCAGTGCTTATTTCTTCTTTTCCAAAGATAATCTCTTCAGCTATTCTTCCGCCAAGCCCGACTTCGATTCTGGCTAGAAGCTCTTTTTTGGTCAAAAGATATCTATCTTCTTTTGGAAGAAATCTGGTATATCCTCCAGCTCCTTTGACTGTTGGTATAATAGTTACTTTTTGAGGCAGTTCAGCATTGGGATTGAATATCGCTACTATAATATGCCCGCCTTCGTGAACAGATGTTATTTTTTTATCCTCATCACTCATTACCATGCTCCTTCTCTCTGGTCCCATTAAGACTTTTTCTACCGCCCATTTAACATCTTCCATTTCTATTTTATCTTTATTCCATTGAGCAGCTCGAATAGCGGCTTCATTCATTACATTAGCCAAATCGGCTCCGGAAAACCCTAGAGGGGTTAATCGGGCTATTTTTTTAAGATCAACCGAGGGATCTAGAGGTTTATTTCTGGCATGGACTTTCAGAATTTCTTCTCGACCTTTTAGGTCTGGTAGAGGAATTACTATTTGCCGGTTAAACCTTCCTGGGCGCATTAGAGCGGGATCAAGAACTTCGGGCAGATTGGTGGCACCAATAACAAATATTTCCTCTTTTGATTTGAAGCCATCCATTAGGGCTAAGAACTGATTGATGGTTTGAGTATATTCTTTTTCTCCACCAGAAGTTTCCAGAGCTCGTTTCCCAAGAGAATCTATTTCATCGATGAAAATGATTACACCGCTCTCGCTTTCGGCCGCTCTTCTTCTGGCTTCTTTGAACAAATCTCTTATTCTTGCAGCTCCGGTTCCCACATACTTCTCAATAAATTCTGATCCGGACACGGAAATAAATGGTGCTTTTGCTTCGGTGGCTACAGCTTTAGCTAGCATAGTTTTTCCACATCCTGGTGGTCCACTTATCATGATTCCTCTTGGTAATTTAGCGCCAAGTTTAAGGAAATTGGCCGGAGATTTGATCATTTCCACAATTTCCATTACTTCTTTTTTGGCTTCATCGATGCCCGCGATGTCTTCGAATGTTACTCCCGTAGCACGAGCTCGCTCTTCAGCCTCTTTTTCCCTCTTTTTTTCTTTTCTGATTTTCCATCTGTCCCTTATTAAATAAATGGAAAAAATAAAGAGTAAAACTAGGAAAACTATCACGAAACCCCATTTTTCCCAAAGGGTATCTTCTGCTAAGTAATCTATTTCCCAGTAGCCTACCTGGTACTCGTGAATGGCAGCTTCAAAATCATCAGAGTATAAAAATCGATAGGGAAAATCACTAACCAGCAACCCTTCTCCGTTTTTTAGCTTGCAAATAATAATTTCCTTATTTTCAGGAGCACGGTATCCTACAATGAGGTCTTCTACTTTGCCTTCTTTGAGTTGTCCGAAGAACTCTCCGTAGGGGATTTTAACAAAATTTATTTCTTCAGTCCTAAAAATTCCTCCGTCTGTTAATTTCACCGTAATTATTGTCAAAACGTTATCCTCATTTTCGGTAATGTATTTAAAGTTCAAACTCGCAACTTTTCCTTTTTTTATGTTCACCAAGAAATCAGCATAGCTCATTTTAGGATAACTTCTCTCTTCAGGCGTAGAAATCGCTTTCCAAAACGCCAATCCACCAAAAACAATCAATAACACTAGAAAAACAATCAAAATAATCTTTAGTTTTCTAGGTCTCCGCTTCTTTTTTAAAGCCAATCCCATTTGATTTCATTCTCACATATTTAATTTTTATTCCCTATGGAATATCAGGGAACCATATTTAACTTTTATTCCTTATGGAATATCTGGGAATCGAGATGCGAAAGGTAAAAAGAAAAACGTGATGGTTTACTTAGACCCTAAAGTTGTGGCAACTAATGCAGTAAAGCGGGTCTAAAGCCTCGGCAATAGAAATCCACGCCAGCCCAACTCTTCTCCCATAGGTCCGGAAATAAGAATGCCTACGAGTAGAACTACGAGAGCTGTGATTGCCTTTCTTTTCATTTTTCTTTCTTTCCCCCTCAAACTTGGTTTTTCCAGTTTGGTCTCTTTCATCCGTTCGCTTACAGATAGGCGGTTTCCTGCCTCCAAACGATTCACGTCTGGCTTGGTTATCGTATAGTATAGAATCCTATATTCAATGGTATTATTGGATACAATGCCTTTCATTCTTTATAAAATCGTATGAAATTATTTTCTAAAATCGTTTTTCATAAATCAAAAAGCAGTGGTTGTAGTAAGCAAAGTTTTTCGCTGGGCCTTTAGAGCCTTTAATGTGTGTGGCTTGCAAGCCTATTTTTCAATTTTTTCGATGATGATTTTGCTTTCTTTTGGCTATAAAAACCTGTTTTATGGCTGAGCAACCCTTTAAATAACGCTTCTGCCTTACTTTTGCTGTACCCACACACATTTCATTAATTTAAAATTCTTAATTGCGCCTTTTCGTAAATTAGTATCAACTTTTCTGGCGAGAAATCACTGTATCGTCTTGCCAGCACCGACTTCGGCACCCTTCCATAGAAGGCATCCACATACCTGTCTGGCACCCTTAGCCCTTCCATCTCGTCGCAGAACCAACCCCTTAAGAACCTGCGGAGTGACCTTGACTCCAGTCTTCTTCTTTTCTTATGTAGCATCTATAAGAATTTCATGATTTTCTTTGATTTTCCTAAAACCTTATATGCCCGCCTGTTTCTGATAAGTTTGGTGAGAGGAACGCGAATAATCCCTCCTAATCTACCATTAGAATCTTTACTTGGGATCATAGTGGGTCTTGTAATAATTTGGATAATAGTTTCCATACCAGTCTACATAGCTGGGAAGTTGGTAAAAGGTGGAAAAGCCTCATTTGGCTCGGCTATGGCAGCTACGCTATTTGGTCCCATAGTCTATGTCATAGTTCTCTTTGGTGTAGACTTCTTTCTACTCGGGTTGATTGGATCGTCTGCATTCGTCTGGGCGTTCATACTTGCATTCATAGCATGGTTAGGGGTCTACAAATCAGTTTTTCAAACGGGCTGGATAGGTGCTTTTGGAATAGCAGTGCTTTCAGTTATCGTATTCTTCATTCTTAACCTGATAATTGCAGCCATCCTTGGCATAGTTATGCCGGGAATGTTCTTTCCCTCTCCACCCGTATAGGAATATCTTTCTAAATTATGAAACATCCTCAAGAGCGGACATGCCATACTCAAAATCGCTGCATATGGTCCCAAAATCATTGCAAGAAAAGTGCCTCCAATCAGATGGCTGGTTAATCAAATGCTATGCGTTTAAATATGTTCCACAGTTTCGGGCGGCTTCAAAGCATGATAACCATAAAGGAGCTCATTGCCTTTTGGAGAGAACATCATGGCATTTTTAAAAAATAGAGATATTGGGGAAGAATTAAGAGGTTTAATCTACTTAATCAATAGTTATGAGTTCCAATTTGAATTTTGCGACTATTTCATTAACATAATGATCAAGACCCTTCTCTTTAATTAAATCGAGATCAGATATTAAAGTTTCATGATGTGGTTTAAGAAAATCAAGTTTTGAGCAGGTTGTATAATCTGTACATTCTGCACAAGTTCTAAGTCCTTTATTTTTAACACAGATTCGAATTTCACAGTCGGGTTTCCCACACGGCATCTTTTCTGAAGTACAGCAAGTTTGCACTTGACCCAGTTGAGGAAGGAATTCCAGAAAATCCATGACCTGTTTAATATTCTTAAAAGGGGGAAGGATTTCGCTGAATAATTCCAGAGGTAACTCTTGGAGAGATTCTTTAAATAATTTTGCGAGTTCTATACGTCGCTTTGAACGTGCTTTACAATCTTTACAATTAATACCGCAATATGCAACTAACTCTTCATCAGAAAACTCAGATACGCTTTGTTTTGAAGGCTCCTTTTTGGTGGATTTCTTTTCAACCATTTTTAAACTCTCAATAGTTTACGCACTGACTTATGTCATATTTAAATCTATTCTAAAATGGAAAAAATGGATCCCGATTGTTCATGATATATGAGGTTGTTTGTGAGTAGTAGTTTATATATACACACCATAGTAGAGGTAGTTTCCAGAAAGTAAGACCGGGGGTGATATGTTGGTACGGGAGTTTCTTGAAATTGAGGATTTGGAGACCTTCAGAAGAGTAGCGGAGCAGAGCCCATTGATCATTCGCAGGGACCCTTTCCTCTTCGCCCAATACTTCGCCGTGATGTTTTTCATCAAACTGACAGACTTAGAGCGAGGAGATGTTAGGAGACTATTTGAGATGTTAAGGGGCAAGACAGTCATCGTGAAGAATCTTGTTAGGGCCTCATCGATAGCTGATTTCGTTGAAAGGGAGAAGCAAGGAAATAGACTTTGAGCAAGCTTCAAGAGGTAAAGAAGGGTTTACACTAGAACAATCCGCATTTTAAGCGATAGTTAGCAAAATAATTCCTTTCTTATGAAGGCTGTGGTTGTGGAGTCTACTCGGAGAAAAAATATTCAAGCAGAAAGTTAAGGAATTGACGAAAAGGCAGGCTTGATTAGCGCGCCAGCATGCAACCGTTTTACCATAAATTTAAATAAGGCAACTCAACAACTGATTGAACACGCAAGAATTAGAATTCCTAAAGAATGCTAGTTCTTCGTTGACCATAATAGGGAGGTGCGATTCGCGTGTCGTATAGAGAATCCCGAGAGATGTATAAAGCAGTCTGCGCCGATTGCGGCCAAGAATGTGAAGTTCCGTTCAAACCCGATCCTAACAGGCCAGTTTACTGTCGAGATTGTTGGGCAAAGAGAAGACAATCGAGAAGACCCAGATATTAGGGTTCATCGCTGATTCACCCAGTTGCTAAGCCGTTTGCGCGCGCTTGATTCGTCGTCCCAACAGCGTCTCCGGCCAAACCAGTTGACACTCATGCTGCCGCCAAACACACCAAGGGCTTCCAGATCAGGCCAGTTAAGAAGCTATTCACTCTTCAACCCTTTATGATTAAAGGATACAGAAGAAGAAGGAACATAAAAAGATGTGAAAAATGGAACTAGGTTGGCACTTCTATCTTGGTATTCCATTTTGTTTCGCATTTTATTTGTTTCCTACTCTCGTGTCAAAGTGAGCATTCTCTGGTAACCATCTAATGTCATAACCTACTGAAAAGTTCTTTAGAGGGGCTTCTATTAAATTATCTTGGTTCCCCATTTGCTCTGATGAGGGAATGTTGGATGTCAAAGGTTGAGCCGATCGTTAAGATTGAGAATATCGTTGCCTCTGCCACGATGAAACATGGGATTGAGTTAAACTCGGTGGTGAAGGCGTTTCCAGATGCGGAATACCGCCCGGGACGGTTTCCGGGATTAGTCTTTCGACTGAAAAAGCCTAGAACGTCCACCCTGATCTTCGGCTCCGGCAGGATGATCTGTACCGGAGCGGCATCAGAGAACGAAGCGAGAAGAGCCCTAAGGAAGCTTGTTAGGGTGTTAAAGAAAGGCGGCATACTTATTGTGGGGAAACCGGAAATGAAGATAGTGAATGTAGTTGCCACCGTAAACCTTGGCGGGTCAGTCGATCTTTTAGAATTGTATGAGTCCGAGAGGGGCATGCGCGGAAGAATCGTTTATGAGCCGGAACAGTTTCCCGGATTGATCTACCGAACGGATAGCCCTAAGGCGGTCTTCCTGATATTCTCAAGCGGCAAACTCGTGTGCACCGGCGCCAGGAATGAGGAGGACGTGCATCAGGCGGTAATGAAACTTCACCGAAAACTAGAGCAGAAAAACCTAATACATCACGAAGAGTGAAATCCCACAGTTGGTTATTTCTGAAACATCTCCCTTGAGTATTACTATGGCTGCGGACTCCGCGGTGACTTTAAGACGGAAAATGCCCTATGAAGAATTAGAAATCTAGTTGACTAAAGCCTTCTCTTTCTCATCTCTGCAAACCCTCAAATCTTCTGCACAGTCACCTTTTCGATTAAAGCCCTCTAAGAGAAAGGCTGAGGTGGTGCCTAAGAAAAATCAAAGCTCGCCATTAGAACGTGACGATCACAATTATTTTCGATGTCGAGGTGAAACGGAAGCCCGATGCGATTCAACCTGATATACGAAGTATATTCGAGAAATCACGCTCTGTTATTTCAAATCGGTTAGACGTATTGGCCCTTTTTTTAGGACTAATCGAGAGACTGACTAATGGAACAATTCTACAGTGGACGCTTGTCATATCAATCAAAATGTATTCACTCCCATCCTAACCAATTAAGTTGTGGTTACACTGACATAGCGGCAATATTTGCGTGGGTCAGGAGACAGAGGAATTGACCTACAAGCAACATGGACTGAAATGAACGTTCCTGGATTAGAGGTCGAATTACCTTTTAAGATTCAGGCGAAGCGATACAGCCCAGATTCTACTTTGAATCCAAGATACGTAAGAGAATTAAGAGGGACTCTCGGACCTGGAGAATGGGGCTTTTAATCACAACAGCCAGAGCTTCAAGCGGGACACACGAAGAAGGACTGAATGACCGTTCTAGGGTAATTTCCATAATAGATGGAGCATCTCTAATTGACCTATGCAAAAAGTACGGAGTTGGTGTGAAACCCCACTATGTGATTGACCTATCATCAATTCAAGAGGAGGAGGTTGCTCCTCCTACTGTCAGAGTCCCAGAAGTAACTACTCAGCAAATATTGAAAGAGTCTCTTCAAGAAGATTTTTCAAGAATAGGTACCTCATCCATCTATCAAAGTCAATCGAAGATTGTTATAGCCCGTTATAGTCAACGTTATGATAGACCAGACATCAATTACTGGTTTGGCACAACAGCAAAGGACCTAGAACGTGTTCAGAGATACAGAATAACTCACTTTGCATTTATCTGTGGAGACAGAGGAGTCGTTCTAATTCCCACACAAACAATGTTAGAAGAGATAAGAAATGACAATCTAAACAAAAGTGCAACGATAGAAGGACAACTAAGACACTATCACATCCATTTCAATGAAAGAAATCACTCAATGTTTTGGAGATTAAAAACTGAAAACAGAAGGATAGACGACCTTTTCTTTACTCGTTCCCAGTCATGACTTTAGGCTTTGAAACCTTTTCGGTTCGCTGGTCTAAGGTCTTCGGGAAATAACTGAAAGACTTGTTCAAAATATCGTATGGTAATTTTTCCTTCTAGGTGATTAAGCCTTCTTGACATGAGTATGATCACGATTAGAAGAACGACGACTATGACTCCCATGCCCGCCATGCTATCGTTAAGCAATGCTTCTACTATTTTAACGATAAATTCCATCAACCCTATCAAGAATATAAAACCGAGATCGTTGGCATAACACAATTCTTCAGAGGGAGGAAAACCTTGCGATGAAGAAAGAAGCGTGTGCGCGTATTCAAGTAGAATATTGATTTTCGTTTCATAATTATTAACAGTTTAACATTCGGAATCCTTGTTAGGAGAAGAATCTATGGCTGATTATGTATATAGAGGATTTAAAACGAAGCTTATTCTCCCTTTTGCTATTTCTGCGGAGGATCGAATCAAAGCCTTTACAAAGGATATGGAGATGGCGGCTATTCTCTACCTAGCGGAGTCGGATAGGGAAAAGGGTGAAGGTCATATTTTGAAGAAGCCAGATGAGAAGCTGGTTTTCATAGCTGAAGCTTGTTATCCCATATGGTTAGTTCCTTGGAGTGGAGGAACCTTATTATTTGACGGACTTGGTGTCACGGCACACACACTGTCTTATGACACACTGCCCGATATTAAAGCCTTCAACAACGATATGCAAGGAAGTGCAAAAACATGTGAAGCCTATTCTGTGGCTCTTTCCCGAAATGCCAATTACTTCAAAAACTTCGCTGGCAAAGAAGAAAAAACCATAGAAGGCCTCATTACATCTCCAGACTTCATACAGGATTTTTTGGTCTATCTTTCAAAGGCGAAGGAGGCTGAAAAACAATTAACCACTAAAGTGGTTTTGTCTCCCATCATTAACGAATCCGAAATCTCAGCTTCTATCAAAGAGCTTTCAGATCTAAGGGCAAAAATCGACGATGATGTAAAAAACGTAGAAGCAAGTATGAAACTGCTCAGCATAACAACTAGAGAAAAAGTAAAAGCAATTCGAGAAGAAATCAAGGAAGATCGAAGAAAGTTTGCCAGGCAAATTAAGAAGATTAAGCCTAGAGTAACAAGAAAAATACGGCAAATTCAAGAGAAGTATGATGAAAAAATCACTAGGACATCTAAACGATTCGAAAGACGACTTCGACTCCTTCACGAAGACCAAGTTAAACTTGAAAAAATGCAGAGACATCTAAGAGCTGAAATCAATCGTTGCGAGGTTAAAATAGAATCTTGCAGGCGTCGCAAGAACAAACGAAGCGAGATCCAATGGACCCTGAAGCTCAAAAGAATCAGGAAGAGACTTCCAGTTTGTAAGAGAAACATCAGAGATATCGTCAGAAAAATAGAGAACCTTGAGACTGCTAAGAAACTTGAGACATCCCAACAGAGGATGGAGTGCGACACGCGCATCGAACGAGCCACGAAGATTCTTAGAGAGCTTGAGGCTTCGCGGGAAGCAGGAATCAGAATGAAGCGACAGGAAATAACGTCGCTGGAGGATACTACTTCCTTGATCATAAATCAAATGAATGAAATGGCAAAGTCAAAAAAAGCAGCCTTAAATGAGTTTGACAGAATAAGTATGCCGAGAAGAAAAAGAGCGTATGCACTAGTATGCTTGCCTTTCTACCTCGCTCGTTACGAAATGGAAGCGAAGAAAAGATATGTCGTATATCCTCCATCCATTGTTGGTGACATGGGAATCTTGACAAAAATGAAGGGAGTTTTGGGCGCCGCAAAAATGAAAGCTTTTCTTCAGCCTCGTTCAAAAGCCATGACAGCGTTCCTTAATCAGCTTGTAACACTAATCCAAAAAAGTCCCATGTTTGAAAAAGAGGTAACAGAGGCTGGAATCCAGGACAGCGTCTTGCGAATAAAAGAGTTACGAATGGGCGTTAAGAGAGGATTGAAAGAGTTAGAAGATGAAAAATGGATATCAAAAAACGAGCTTCAAACTTTTAGCAAGCTCCTATACATATACGCCTTCATGGGCACGCAGATCATATCAACGGAAACCGAACCATGAAAGAATCCACAAAAGCGCCCATACTCATCCACGAATACGACGCTCGTATGCTGTCTAATCCTCCCGCAGACCGATTACTTCGAGACGGTGACCTAATTGAGGTCGGCAGCATCAAGCTGAGAGTTATACACTCACCTGGGCATAGCAGGGAAGCATAATCTTAAATTAAATGTTAAGATCGATAACACATTGGCAGAGTTTGCTCAGGATACGTAGATACCTGCGAGACCAAGGATTCAGCGTGAAAAAAGTAGAAATCGCCGGCAAATACTTGGGACTTTGACCCCATTATGGGGCAGTGTGTGTGCTTAAATTATTAATGCAAGTTGAAATGAAAAAAATATGAAGGAGAAAACGGTTTCCTTCTAAGAAGGGATGCGAGAACGTAAAAACAAAGGTCTAAAGACTGTTCCTGGATGATAGTATGGTTCCTACTATTTAGAATGCATCTCCAGCTTTTTGTCAGCGCCACACCGTTTCAGGAGGCTCTATAGCATGAGGCTCCTCTTGTGCCTTCAATGACGATATCTCGAAGGCGTGAGACGGACGGCTTTCATTGAACCTACGTCGGAGATCGATCCGAGCCCAGTCATATGGTGGTATCATCACGTGCCATGAGATGTGCATCTCCCAGTCCTCAGAGAAGAACAGATAGTGCGACACGACCAACCATCTCGGGCTCACGATGGTCCCTGTCCACTTTGTTTCATTTGTTATGCCAAGCTCCGGATGTTTGGCAGCTAACCATTGAATGAACTTGTCCCGGATCTCTGCAGCGTATCGTCCCAGCTCATCCTCTCTACCGGGTTCCTCGGGTTCAACCTCCAGAACCGCGAAGGTGACCGCCCTCGTTCTCTCAAGCCCTTCCCTTTCGCCGCGGACTGTAACCGTTATGTTGCTACCGGCACTCCCTTTATCCGGGATCACGGTTACCTCGGCAACTTGTCCCGGGGTAATGGTCTCATGTTCGACGGTCACCGCGGAGCCTGGGGCTGTGGCTGAGATGGTGACCGCCTTCCCCTCGCCCCTCCCTGTTCCATTATCCTCTACAATTACCAAAAATACGCATCTCTGGCTTGGTATGCTATCACCATTCAGGCGCTCCGGAGTAACCTGCAGGGAGAATGGTGCTGGGGCAGGCATTGTCCAATAAAGGAAGAATGCTACAACGCAACCTAAAATCGAAACCAATGCAATCAATGCTATCTTATTTTTTTTCATATGAGCCCCGATTCCATTCATGTGGTTTTATATTTTTACGCGCTTTGATAGTACGTGAACGTGAATAAATTTTTTTGGATCAGAGAATACATATCAGTTATAGCTATATTTTTTGTGTGTGTGCATTAATTTTTAATTTACATCCTGCTACACTCACAACTCTAAACCTTTCTTCTTAATCCAGCCTACTTAAGTGTAGTCTAAGATTTTGAGATAAAGCTCTAGCTGGGAAGTGCTCTTAGCTCCTCTCTCGTGTAATGAGTTCCTTCGTCATAGTAGAAATCAAGCTCTCCCTTCTTAGCAAGCCTCTTCAGAACCCTGAAAACCTTTTTTTCAGTTTCATTTAACTTCTCGGCTATTTCCTTTAGAGTGAGGGGATTAGAATTCTCTAGGAGATTGATTATCTTCTTTTCAAGTCTCTTAGACATTACACCTCGCCTCATTAAGTTAAATAAGATTTCCAATAACGATATCCCCTTATAAATCTATTAAATCTTACGTAATGCGGTATTACCTACTTAATGACCACGTTAGCACGCAACTAGTGATTGTTTTTACCTATTTACATCATCCTTGGCTTCTACGGTTCTCGACTTATGTTGTGAAAAATTTAGAAGAGTTAAAGGAGGCGTTACGGAAATGCGAGCAAGTCATCTCAGATTCTATGAGTTGATCGGATATTGGGCAGTTTGACTGAGAAGTGTGTTGAAGTAATAGATGCTCGCCGCGCCATTAAGGAAATCAAGAAAGCAGTTAGAAAAGGCATATTAGAACCATGTTATAGTTGCCTTTAGAAGAAGCAATTAAAAAACATAAAGAATATTCTCAGCGCCAAGATGTGCAGTAAACTAGTAATTGTCTATATCGTATCCGATAACTCTCCTCCACCAAATTAACTTTCATTAAAGCTGTCATAATGTTAGTTAAATCTATATAGATGGAAAGTGGCTATCATTTGA
>Ga0315310_10001315_pt1 | contig 15678 bp, 13 predicted proteins | sample TDP5_MG_FD_203630 | JGI IMG/M metagenome (GOLD analysis project Ga0315310, IMG submission 203630) | Freshwater sediment microbial communities from Lake Towuti, South Sulawesi, Indonesia - TDP5 | ecosystem: Environmental > Aquatic > Freshwater > Lake > Sediment | place: Indonesia: South Sulawesi... | reverse complement strand
AGTTCTTCATGCCTGAGGTCAGCCAGACATTCCACGGAAGGGACATTTTTGCGCCTGTGGCCGCATATGTTAGCCGGGGGATTGACCCGGCAGAGTTTGGAAAGAGAGTAACACGGATCGTCAGGCTGAAGGTTCCCAAGCCGAAGTTGGTAAAGGGGAATGTGAAAGGGGAGGTAATCCACTGCGATGCCTTTGGAAACCTTATCACCAATATTCATGCCAACTTCCTGATAGGAAGGAGAGACTGTGCGATTGTCGCAGGGGGCCGGAAGATAAGGGGTCTTTCCCGGACATATTCTGATGTGCCTGATGGACAGCCTCTTGCCCTAATTGGGAGCTCCGGTCTCCTTGAAGTTAGTCTAAACAGGGGAAGCGCTAGAGAGGTGCTCAATGCAGAAGTAGGCATGCCGGTTTTAGTCCTCAGCCGATAGGGTCTATCTTTGAAAGATCTCTCAAAGCGTCTCCTTACCGCTTCTGTTGCCATACCACTGCTTATTATATTATTTTTTGCGGGAGGCATTCCTTTTTTGTTTTTAATATGTGCTATTGTTTTCCTTGGTGTCTGGGAGTATTACAAGCTCGCTGATGCGGGGCCGAAGATGCATCTGGGTTGGAGAGAGAAGTCTTGCGGACTCGCTGCCAGCATTGTTTTTCCTCTCACAGCATATACAGCCTCCGAGACAGAGCTTCTTGCCATCGTTGCAGCCTTTCTATGCGTTGGGGGCGTGCTCAGGCTTTCTGTGAGGGAATCGACCAAAAGTGCCATTCCAGCCCTTTCCACACTTATTTTTGGTCCTCTCTTTATCGGATTTCTTCTAAGCCATGCCATTCTATTGAGGGAGAGGTTGGATAATGGAACATTCTTCCTTTTTCTACCGGTTGCCTGCACAATGTTATCGGACTCTGGCGCCTACTTTGGCGGAAGAGCCTTCGGCCGGCATCCCCTGGCCCCAAGTGTTAGTCCCAAAAAGACCATGGAGGGTGGAATCCTGGGTGTCCTAACCGGGCCGCCTGCAGCACTCGCCGTTCAGGCTGTCCATACCCTGTTTGGCGGACAGGCTTCTCTTCCCATGGGTCACCTGCTTTTTCTGGGTCTTCTTATCGGGATTGCTTCACTTTTCGGGGACCTGGTCGAATCTTTGATGAAACGGGGCGCAGGTGTAAAGGATTCAGGCTGGTTGTTTCCCGGCCACGGAGGAGTCCTGGACCGCCTGGACAGCCTCCTCTTCTCAGTCCCTTTAACATATTATTATGTAAGGTTCGTTGACTTAACATCATAGTTGGTGTATATTTCTGTTGTGCGAAATTCCCTACTTGGGCAGAAAATAATTCAATTAAGGAGTCAGTTCGGTCTCACCCAGAAAGAGCTGGCCAGGCGGATGAGAACAAGTCAACAAGCTATCTCCCGTTTGGAAAGAGGGGAATATAACGGATGCACGCTTCGTACCCTTTCTAAATTGGCAAGAGCAACTGGAACCGAACTTATTATAGACTTTCGCGGGGGCAGTGGGCCGGGCACACACGGAAGGTGGGTCGGATTCATTCAGGGTGGTAAGAATAGAAGCGAGCAAACGCCATGAGCCTGGTTGGAAGCCTTGAGGATCTCGGCCTGGGGGACATCCTTCAGATCATCTCTCTGAGCAGGAAATCAGGGATATTGTATCTGACCGGGCCACCGGCTCCGGACGGAAAAAAACAAGGGGCCGGTGTGGTTTTCAAAAACGGGCAGGTTATCAGCGCTTCTGTCAGTACTGCAAGGAAGAGGTTGGGAGAGATTTTTGTAGAAAAAGGGCTTGTTACAACTGTCCAGGTCAGGGAAGCCCTTCGCTCAATTTCTGAAACCCATAAGTACATTCGCCTTGATGAGGCCCTAACCAAATGGTTTGAGGTGGATTCTGCCTCCCTTCAGTCTGCTATTCGCTTACACATTGAAGATGTTATCTATTATTTGTTCGGATGGAATGAAGGTGATTTTAACTTCGCACTCATGGAGAGCGATGAGGAGCTTGCATCGCACCTCCAGGACCCACAGCTTCCTGTTATTGAGGGAGGGCTCAATCCGCAGTTTCTTGCCATGGAGGGATCAAGACGGAGGGACGAAAGGATCGGAGGAGAGGTCCCTTCGTTACTGCAGCAGGTACCTCGTATTGAAGAGGCACCAACCGAGATGGTCAAAGAGGTGCCCATATCGAGAAAAGTGGTCCTTGCCGATGATGATCCTGTGACCCTCTTGAATCTTGAAAGGATCGTAACCGAACTTGGCTTCGAGGCATACCCCGTTGGCAGCGTTGGTGAAGCCCTTGCACTCCTGGATGATTTATACTCCAAGGGGGAGGTCGCTATAGTCGTTGCCGACTTGATCATGCCGAAACAAGATGGCAAAGGAATGCTGGGAGGACTGGAGCTACTTGAAGAATCCAAGAATAGGGCTGTTGCTTCACCAGTAATTATCATTACGGATATCGTAGATAGGGATACCGAGAGAAAGGTCATGGAGTCAGGAGGATATGCGTATCTATTCAAGCCGAGAAAATCACAGGTTAGCAGGAATCTCGTTACACCTGCAATCCGTGATTTCGAAGAGGAGCTGGGGAAGACACTGAAGGCCATCCTTCCTCCCCTGGAACAGTTCGCCCCTGCTATCGGTGAGCCTTATCAAGAGCCGGCAGCAGTTTCTGAAGAGACTTATCTTACTCCAGAACCATCACCGCCTACCCAGGAAGATAAAGAGGGCTTGGCTGGGCTTACAGACGAACTTAAATCCCTTGAAACTTATATGGATTTTCTGCCGGAGGAGGTTCCCAGACAGCCGACTACCCCTGGTCTTCAATTGCTTAAGTCAATGATAGATGAGCTTGTTAGCCCGAAGAGCCACAGCGATATAACTCTTCTAATCCTCCGTTTTGCAAGCGAGATTATGAGCAGAGCGGTGCTTTTCCTTGTAAGGCGTGACGAGGTCTGCGGACTGGGGCAATTCGGCATTGTTCTTGAGGGGGACAATCCTGAAATAAGGGTGAGAGCCATGAAGGTGCCTTTGGAGGCCCCATCCATCTTCAGAGATGTTATTGAAAAGAAGACCATCCTCAAGAAGGGGATCGAGGAGACCCCCTGGAATGACTATTTAATTGATCAGTTCGGAGGCTATAGGCCTGTTGAGATTTTTATTGCGCCCATTTTTTCCGGAGGCCGGATCGTAAGCATTCTATACGGGGATAACTGCCCGGAGAGGGGAGAAATTGGCGATACAACAAGCCTTGAGATCTTTCTTGCACAGGCAGGACTGGCACTTGATAGGGCACTTCTCGAGAGAAAGCTGAAAGATCTAAGGGCCAGGGTTGCAGAAGGACTCGGAGAGTGAACTGGCTCGCAAAATAAAGGTATAATTGTGTCGAGTGTCCGACAGGTATTGATTGTTGAGGACTCACCCATTATGAGGTCCTTCATTTCCTCAACGCTCGAGGCAATGGGAGACTTTCAGATAATTGAGACCGGGAGTGGATTTGAGGCTCTGAAGGCGCTTCCCCGACACCGTTTTGATCTGATCTTGACCGATATCAATATGCCAGACATCAATGGACTGGAGCTTGTAGGTCTTATCCGGAGCAGGCCAGAGTATAGGGATGTTCCTTTATTCATAATCACTACAGAGGGAAACGAGCTTGTTCATGAAAAGGGTATGGCATTGGGAGCAAATGGTTATCTTGTTAAGCCATTCAAACCGGAAGACCTCCAGAATCTTGTGTGCAGGAAGGTCCAGCCTGGCACGCACCGGGTCAGGAGAAAACAATGACACAGGAATCCGGGAAAATATCGAAAAAAGCCCTTAAAGAGTTCCTTTCCGAAGCAGAGGAAATCGTAGAAAAGCTCTATAAAGACAACGAAAAGCTCGTAGAGTCATTGAAAAAGGGAAGTGTAGACCAGGATGTCCTCAACTCTCTCTTCAGGGGAGCACATTCGCTCAAGGGGGTTTCAGGAATGTTCGGGTTTCCTATTGTTTCCAAGCTCAGTCACAATATGGAAAGCCTCTTGGACGGACTTCGGCTGGGAAGGGTGAGGATGGATCCAAAAGTTCTCGACTTGTTCTTGGAAGGGATTGATCTTCTCCACAAGATTCTTGAGGTAAAGGGGGAAGGCAGGAAGGAAAATGATCGGGTTGAGGTTTTTATTGTCAAGCTCAACAGGGTGGCCAAAGAGCAGAAGGCAGAAGCTGAAGGATCCCCCTTGTTATCCCTTGATATAGACAAGGAACTACTGTCCGTCTTAACAGAATACGAAGAACATCGTCTTATGGAGAATGTAAAGGCAGGGGTAAATTTATTCAAGGTCCAGGCAACATTTGACCTTATGAGCTTTGACAGAGATCTTGCCGAATTGACAGATATCCTGAAACGCCAGGGAGAGATTATTACAACTCTGCCCAGTGCGGGAATGCACGGTGAAGGACAGATCCACTTTGATATTCTTATCGGAACTGGAAAAAATCAGGACGAACTTAATAATGAGATTGAACAAAAAGGGGTAAAGATCATCCCTGTCTCGGTCAAGAAAAATGGCGGGATTGAGCAGGTAAGTGCTAAACCCATTGTCCTTCCCCAAGAAACTATTCAGGTTGAATCTTTCCAGGAGGTTGCACCTCCCCCTGGTGAAGTTTCCCTCAGGAGCATAAGCCAGACTGTTCGTGTTGATATTGCGAAACTGGATAACATTATGAACATTGTGGGGGAACTTGTCCTTTCTAAGGCCGAACTCTCAAGAGTTTCAGAGAGGCTCAGATCACAATTGGGATTCACAGGCAGCGTCATTGACCTTTTAAAGGCTGTGAAGGATCTCGATCGCAAGCTTAACGAGCTGCAGAGCGGAGTAATGGATGTCCGGATGGTTCCTCTTCGCCAGGTTTTTGATAAGCTTGCCCGGACTGTAAGGAAGCTTACGAAAGAAATGGGCAAAGATGTGGACATGGAGATTTATGGGGCTGACACGGAGCTGGACAAGCTGATCATAGAGGATGTTGGCGATCCTTTAATGCATATTATCAGGAATTCGATCGACCATGGCATCGAACCTCCAAATGAAAGACTCCTGAAGGGGAAACAGTTCAGGGGGAAGATCGTTCTGAACGCATACCAGAAGGGGAACCATGTCATTCTCGAGGTCAGCGATGACGGCTATGGAATAGATCCTGACAGGGTTTTGGCTTCTGCTGTGGAGAAGGGATTGGTAGAAGAGGGCAGCCAACTTTCCAGGGAAGAGATCTTCGAGTTGCTTTTCACGCCGGGCTTCAGTACCAAGAACGAAGTTAGTGAGGTTTCAGGCCGCGGTGTTGGCCTTGATGTTGTCAAGAGCAATATCACCAGGATCAGCGGAGCAATCGAGATAGAGAGCGAGGTTGGGAAAGGCACGACAGTTCGTCTTACCCTCCCTATAACACTTGCAATTATTCAGGCACTCATCATTGACACCTGTGGGAGGAGCTATGCAATTCCCCTGAACTCAATTATGGAAAGCTTTATGATCACTGCGGAACAAATAGAGACCATAGGTGAAAAGGAGGTTGTGGAGTTAAGGGGACGCACCCTCCCCATCATCCGTCTATGTGATTACTTTCAATACGATCGGATAGAGTCATCCAATAAGGACTATTATGTCGTAGTTACAGGCTTGGCGGAAAAAAGGCTGGGGATTCTTGTGGAGCGATTGTCCGGCCAGCAGGACATTGTAGTAAAAAGCATGGGTGAGGGCCTTAAGAAGGTCAGGGGGATCGTAGGCGCAGCAGAAATTGGTTTCCGCAAAACGATACTTGTTTTGGATGTCAGCGCAATCATCAATGATGTCATGGAAAAGGCTCCTCGGATCGAATGAAATGTTCCAGGAATTCTACAGCCTGAAAGAAAACCCATTTATGAAAACCCCCGACCCTCGTTACCTCTACAAGGGAACACACCATGCTGAGGCATTTGCCCGACTCCAGTTCGCTGTAGAAGAGAGGGAGCTTGCTGTTCTCACAGGCGAGATCGGCTCAGGGAAAACATTGCTCTCCCGGGCCTTGATTGATTCTCTGGATGATATGTATTCGGTTGTTCTCATCATAAATCCACGGGTATCTCCGCTTCAATTGCTGCGATTGATTGCACAGAGGCTTGGTGCTGAGAATCCCAGCCGTTACAAATCAGATGTTGTGGAACAGATTAACGGGATTCTATGCGAATATCATGAGAAAGGGAGATGTCCCGTGGTGATTCTGGACGAGGCCCAGCTCATTGATAACAGAAATACATTCGACGAAATTAGGCTCCTGACAAATTTCCAGCTTGATGATAAAAACCTTCTATCCCTTATTCTTATCGGCCAGCCTGAGCTGAACGAAAGGCTCATGTTGAAACCCTACAGAGCTCTCAGGCAGAGAATAGGGATCCATTTTCACCTGGAACCGCTGGATGAGGCAGAGACAAAAAAATATATATTGTTCCGGCTGAAGGTGGCAGGCGGTCGGAATTCACTCTTTACGGACGATGCCATGTCCCGAATATATAATCTTTCCGGGGGAATTCCCAGGGAGATCAACAATTTGTGTTCCTCAGCCCTTCTTGAGGGCTATGGCCGTGACGCCAAAAAGATCGACACGGATGTTATAGAGGATGTTGGCCGCGATCTTGGATATTCATTGGTGTCTGCATCTATTAAGCATAATGTTGTGACAAAGACAGTCAGGAAAAGAGGAAATAGAAAGAAGACTTTATCGGCCAGGCGCATCCGCAGAACAAAGAGGAAAAAAAGGAGATAGGTATGGATCTGGTAAAGATCAGAAAAAAGGCACAGAGGGAGAAGGAGAAGAAAAAGGCCCCGGAGACGCCTACTACTTCAATTGCACCTCCGGTGACAGAACAGACCATCAAGGAGCTTGAGGCCCGGATTCCTGTAGTGGAGGTAGAGGAATCTGTTAAATCCACACAGGCTCTGGCTCCTTCTCAGGATAGGGAATTTCTCGAAATCGCCAGCGAAGAGCTCTACAAGCAGAGCTACGCTATGAAAGAACCTTCGGACAGGTTGGAACTCATATGCTTCAAGCTTTCTTCAGAAGAATATTCTTTTCCTATCACGGATGTGAAGGAGATTATCAAGCCCATGGAGGTAACCGAGGTTCCTCGTGTTCCGGACTATATCCTCGGAATAATATCTCTCAGGGGGACAATTGTCCCTATTTGCGATCTCAGGAAGAGACTCGGTTTTCCTGTTAAAGAAGCTACCAAGTCAACGCGCATCGTGATTGCTTCAGACGATGTGAAGACCCTCGGGATGGTTGTGGATGAGGTGACCGAGGTTGTGAGGATCCCGGCAAGCAGGCTTGAGCCACCACCTCCTATCCTTGCCGGAGTGAGTGCAGAGTTCATTCAGGCTGTGGGGAGGGACAATCACAAAATGGTTATCCTGCTGAACATGAAGAAGATCTTTGAAATGGAAATTTCATCAAAGGGGAAGACTTGAGGGAAGAAGTTATGGAGCCTGTCTCTGAGACAATTCAGCCTTCGAGCGACAAAGGAATTGGTGAATTCGCCTGCTTTGTGGTGAATGAGGAAAGATATGCTGTTGATATCATGAAGGTCAAGGAGGTTTCCAGGTATCAGACTGTATCGCGGCTTCCTCGCTTTCCCTCTTTTGTAGAGGGAGTCATTAACCTCCGCGGCAACATTATTCCCGTTGTGGATATGAGAAAAAGGCTTGGTATTGCCTCGGTTGATCCAACAAAGAGGACAAGAATTATTATCATGTCAGTTGTAGGGAAGATACTGGGTGTCATTGTGGATGAGGCAAGAGAGGTTGTTAGGGTGCCCATGTCAGAGGTCAAGCAGCCTCCAAAGTTTGTCAAGGACATTGAATCAGACTACCTTTCGGGTGTTATTGAGCGTGAAAACGGGCTCATCTTCATACTGGATTTTGACAGGATTTTTTCATCGGAAGAGAAGGCTGGGCTGTCCGCAGGTATGCATGAATGACTAAAATTGAAATAGGACAATTTAAACTATAAAGGGGGTGAGGATCATGGAACTGAAGCTGGGGTCATTGAAATTTGGTTTGAGAATCAGGGTTATTGCCTTAATCCTGGGCGGAATCTTTGTTTTTAGCGTCATATATGGGTGGTATTACCTGAGCCAGACCAAGGGGATCCTTGTGGAAGAGCTCCAGAGGAGGGGCATAGCTCTTACAAAGAATCTCAGCTACAACGCAAAATTCGGGGTTTTAGCCGAGGATCGGGGGCTCCTTGAGCAGCTAATAGATGGCTTTTATGATGATGTGGGTGTTGCCTATGTTGTCATCGTGAATAAAGAAGGACGCATTTTATCTCAGAGGTTCAAGGAAGCCTATCTCGAACGAGAGCTGCCCAAGATCCTGAGGATGACCACCTCCCCACTTAAGCCCATTCTCGTTGGTTCCTTTTCAAGAAGCAATCTCTATGACATTTCCGATGAAGTTGTCACCGCAGGGGAGGAAAGGAGGCAGGGAGGCTTGGGCGATATGCTCGATCTGGAGACTGCTGGCGAAGGAGGAACTTCGCCTGAATTGGGTTCTTCCCTGGGTTATGAAGGTATTACAGCCAAAGGGCATGTTCATATCGGTATCACAGAGAAATATGTTAACGAGAAGTTCGCCAGAATGATATGGATTGCGATTCTTCTTGTTCTATTAAGTTATGGCATTGCCACGGTCCTCGCTTTTTACTTTGCGAATTTTATCGTTTCTCCCGTTTCAAATATGGTGTTCAAGGCCAAGCTCATTTCGGAAGGCGATTTGACACAGAGGGTGGATGTTACATCGAGCGATGAAGTAGGAATGCTGGCTGAGACTTTCAATAGGATGGGAACCAACCTCAATGAAATGTTTCAAAGGGTCAGGGGTGCTGCAGTGAGTGTTGCAGGGATCGCAAAGGAGATCGCTGATAGATCCAAAATGGTCCTTGAGGGATCCGGATCCCAGACTTCAGCGGTGCAAGATACCTCCTCTTATATTGAACAGACGAAAAACGCCATTAAAGGAATTGCCGAGAATACCGAGATCCTGTCTGCTTCTGCCCAGGAAAGCTCTTCCTCTATCCTTGAGATGGGAGCGAGCATTGAGGAGGTTTCGGAAAATATGGAGGTCCTTTCTGCATCTGTGGAGGAAACTGCCTCCTCTATAAGCGAGATGGCTGTTTCCATCAAACAGGTTGCAGCGAATGTCGAGTCCCTTCTTAATACCACCCATATTACTGCAAGGAGCATGGTGGAGATTGATGGCAATATTAAACAGGTGGAGTCCAATGTGTCCGAGACCTCCAAACTCTCTGCCCATGTTGAGGAAAATTCCAGGGCAGGCGTGAAGGTTGTTCAGGAGACCATTGAAGAGATGAGCAAGATACAGTCATCCATGCAGGAAGTGAACAAGGCCATGGGAAGTCTCTGGGATAGAGCAAAAGAGATCGGAAATATACTTGGTGTCATTGATGAGGTGGCAGAGCAGACAAACCTTCTGGCTCTAAATGCTGCCATTATTGCCGCGCAGGCAGGAGAGCACGGAAAGGGATTCGCCGTGGTCGCCGACGAGATCAAGGAGCTTGCCGAAAGAACAGGTTCATCCACAAGAGAGATTTCTCAAATCATCAAGTCTGTCCAGGTTGAGGCGCAGCGTGTGATGACCGCGGGCAAGGCTGTTGATGCAGTCGTGGAAGAAGGCGTTGAACGATCAAGCCAGGCTGGCGATGCTCTTAAGAAGATCTCAGAAAGTGCAGGAAGATCACTGGAGAGAATCCAGGAAATTGCCACTGCTGCTGCGGAACAGGCCAAGGGTTCAAAGCAGATTACAGAGGCTATCAGTCGTATTGCCGACATGGTTAGCGAGATGTCAAAGGCTACCGCTGAACAGGCAAAGGGTGGAGAACAGATCATGAGAGCATCTGAGAGGATGAGGGAGACATCACGGCAGGTAAAGTCATCCGTTCAGGAACAGGCAAAGGGCAGCAAGCTCATCACCCAGTCAATAGAGAATATTACCATGATGGTTAACTACATAAATAAGGCCACTCAGGAACAGAGCGATTTTGTTACTAACGTTGTAAAGGCATTTGAGAAGATCGGCTCTACTTCACAGAAGAATGTGGAGAGCGCCTCTGTCCTGAATACTGTTGTAGATGCACTTTCAAAGCAGGCACAGATCCTCAACGAAGTTGTAGGGAAATTCAAGGTTTAACAGTGATTATTGCTTGTCCTACATGTAAGGCACGATATAGAGTGGATGAGGGCAAGATTCCTCCCAATGGGGCTAGACTGCGCTGTGCACGATGCAACGGCGTCTTTATAGTCAAGCAAAGGGTAACCCCTCCTCTTCAACCAGCCCCGATACTTATTGCACATGACAGCGAGGCAATCAGGAGATCGCTCGTAGAGATCTTTTCAAGATCGAATATAAGTGTCGCTGAATCAAGGGATGGAGTAGAAGCGTTCATGTATATTCAGAAATTCAAGCCAAAGGTTGCCATCCTTGATGTGGCCCTTCCCAAAATGTTTGGGTTTGAAGTCTGCGAGGTCCTTAAAAGGGAAGAAGAGATGAAAGGAGTAAGGGTCATTCTTCTTGCCTCAGCATATGACAGAACCCGCCTGAGGAGGAGGCCGGAGAATCTCTACGGAGCCGATGGATACCTGGAAAAACACGAGATTCAGGAGGGGCTCCTTCCCCTTGTCCAGAGGTTTCTCTCCGAACCCGCAGAGGGAGCACCCGCTCCGCCGCCTGAGCCCCAACAGTTTCCTTCAGAGAAGCCCCCGGAGGAACCGTCTGCCACTGCTCCAGAAGAACCTGCTGTGCAGCCGCATGAAACTGGTTACACTGAGGAGCAAGAAAAAGAAATAGAAAAAGCCCAGCGTCTCGCCAGGATCATTGTCTCTGATATAGCCCTCTATAATAAGGATCTTGTAGAGGAAGGGGTTAAGACCGGGCAGTTCTTCCAACTGTTGGAAAGGGACATAAAGGAGGGACGAGAGCTTTATATTGCGAGAGTACCTGAATGGATCAGGGAAAGGACGGATTACCTGGAGGAGAGTCTTCAAAATCTGATTGAGACGAAGAAGAAGGAAATGGAGCATTATCAATGAATATCCTGGAGATAAAGAGGGCACTAAGCCACGAAAGCGAAGAGGTCAGGAGGGAAGGAGCTCAAGCCGTTTCGTCCCTCTTTAAAGGAGGAATCAAAGGGACAATGGATGCTGTTGCTCTCTTTGATATTGCACTCGGTGATGCAAGTTGGAGGGTGAGGAAGGTTGCGATTGAAGGGCTGCTTTCTTTGCCAGACAACGAGAAGGCAATTCCCAGCCTCCTATTGGCTTTGGAGGCCGATGATAATGTTGGGAAAAGGAATTCCGCTCTGGAAGCACTGATTGCAATGGGCAAAAAGGCTTTACCCTTCCTTTTAAGGAGCGTCCAGCACAGGAACCATGAGGTTCGTAAATTTATTTCAGATATCCTCGGCGAAATAGGCGATAGTTCAGCAATAGGGGTTCTTTCCAAAAAGCTGTTATGGGATAAGGACGAAAACGTCAGGGTCTCTGCGGCAGAGGCCCTGGGGAAGCTTGGAAGGAAAGAGGCGATCCCTTATCTGCTCAAGCTGGTAAATAAAAATAATAAGAGCAGTTTGATGCTTGCTTATACAGCCCTTGAATCCCTCGGTAAACTGGGGAAGAAGGGCCACCACATTCCTATTGCCCTCCTTAAAAGTGCTGTGAAGGATCCCATCCTTAGGAAGGGAGCCCTTGATGCAATGGGGTGGAGCAAGAGCAATAAGGCCATACCATATCTTATCCAGGGACTAAATGATAAGAGCAAAGCAGTAAGGGAAGCAAGCCTTGTTGCGCTTGTGAACCTTGCATCTGCCCTGCCTGGGCCAATGAAGGGAAAGCTCAGGAGGCAGATGGGTGCGGCGATAACTGATGATACCTATCGTCAGATAATGAGATCGCTTGAAAGCTATAACATTGATGTGCAGAGGGCCGCGGTATATGTGTTAGGTTGGACAAAGAGGGATGAAGCTATTCTGTCCCTGGTAAGGCTCGGAGCGGGAGAGGAAGCCCTTAGCGATGCAGTGTGCGCCTCCATTGGAGATATAGGTATAAAATGCCTGCCTGTTTTACTAAAAGCATTTCCTAACTTTGATGCGCAGGCCAGGGCACTTGTGGCCAGGGCCCTGATCGAGGTTCCAGGGGACAGCACTAAGGAGGCCCTTCTCTCATTCCTCATGGATGAAGATCATGCGGTCCGTGTCCAGGCATCACTTTCTCTCGGCCGTCTCTTCTCAAGGAAGGAAGCTCCCGCTGAGATTATTAAAAGCCTGGTGAGGGGTCTCGATGATAGCGAAGAAGAGGTTCAGAAAGCCTCTCGAGAGGCCCTTCTCGTCTTTGGACATTACTCGCGTAAAAAGGTGATAGAGGCTCTAACGCGCATTCCTGTCCAATCTTCTTCTATCCAGAAGAAAAACGCCATTGAGATTATAGGGGTTGTAGGTGGTAGAGAAGAGTTAAACCATCTTTTCTTTGCATTGAAGGATGAAAATCCTGCTGTCAGAAGGAGCGCGCTTCAAGCCCTTGGTTCCCTTGGTTACAAAGAGGCTGTTGATCACATGAAGGTATCGCTTGCTGATGAGGATCCTCAGGTGAGGATTGCTTCTGTTATGGTTCTGGGACAGATCGGGGGCGGGAATGCCATTAAATACATTGCCCTTGCTCTTGATGATGAGGACCCAAAGGTCCGCTGCGCTGCGCTGCGGTCATTCAGGGGTATTTCCGGACCAGGCCCGGATGATGCAATTCGGAGCGCCTTGTTGGATCCTGATACTCTTGTAGCTGTTACAGCAATAGAGGCATTGAGGGATCGCGGAGAAGGTGAGTTTCTTAGGGGTTTGAGGAGAATGCTCTCTCACCCCAGCGAGGATGTTAGATTTGAAGCTGTTCGCTCTCTTGCCCTTATACATGGGAAAGAGGCATCACATGCCCTCTCCCTCCTTTCGTGCGATCAAGATCCCATCGTCAGGAGTGAAGCCCGTAAGCTTATAGGAAAAAAACATTGATCTTTGCATGAAAGATAACAATTCCCTTATTATTCCCCCTTTTAATAATGGGACAATTTCCATGAATGACGAGGAATATTCACAGCTAAGGGAACTTATCCACTCTTATTGCGGGATTTATTTCGATCCCAACGCCAAATACCTTTTCGAGAAGCGCCTTACGCAACAGCTTAAAAACAACCAGCTTTATTCATTCAAAGACTATTTGCTTTTTTTAAAGTTTGATATGAAGAGGAAAGAGGAGATGGACACAATCGTTGACCTCCTGACGACCAACGAAACATACTTTTTCCGTGAGGAATATCAGCTCAGGGCATTTTCAGAAGAGATTGTCCCGGATATCCAGCAGAAGCCGGAGAAAAGGAAGGAGAAGATCCTGAGAGTATGGAGCGCGGGATGTTCTACAGGAGAGGAACCCTATACAATCGCCATCATTCTCAAGGAAATGCAATTGCCACCCGATTGGAGAGTAGAGATACTTGCAAGTGATATATCTCAAAGGGTCCTTCTTGTAGCACGAAAAGGAGTCTATCCAAAGTCATCCTTCCGTGCTATGGAAGAGGCAACTATGAGAAAATATTTTGATCCGCTCCCTGAAGGGAAATACAGGATAAAAGACGAAGTGAGAAGCATGGTCAACTTTGCCCATCTTAATCTCACGGATTCTTTTAAGGTGACTCTTCTCGAGAAGATGGATGTGATTTTCTGCCGGAATGTTCTGATCTATTTTGACCTCCAGGCGAAGAAGGGCGTTCTTCAGAGCTTCTACAATAGACTAATGGATGGCGGATACCTCCTCCTGGGCCATGCGGAATCGCTAATGAATGTAACAACATATTTCCATCTGAAGCATTTAAAGAACGACCTTGTATATCAGAAACCGGTGCGGCCAAGAATGGATGGATTGCCATGATCAGGACACTGATCGTTGACGATTCAGCTTACAGCAGGCAAACCTTGAAGACGATGCTTGAATCCACCGGAGAGGTTCAAGTAATTGGAACGGCACGAGACGGCGAGGAAGGGCTGAAAAAAGCCTTTGAGATGAAGCCTGATGCAATTACCCTTGACCTTGATATGCCGAAAATGGATGGATGCACATTTTTAAGGATTATTATGAAATATCAGCCGACTCCCGTAATAGTTGTCAGTGCACGAAAAGAGGATCTAAATGTCTTCAAGGCATTGGAGCTTGGCGCAGTAGATTTTATTCCCAAGCCGACAAATGCCGCCTCTCCGGCCCTATATTCCCTAAGGGATGACCTACTGATAAAATTTCTTGCCCTGGATACAATCAATCTCAGGAGCATACAGAAACGCCTGATAGAACCTCCCATTGCATTTGCTGACAAAGTGGAACATATTAGTCTTACAAGGGCATCCGGCCACATTAAGGTAGTCGCTATAGGTGCTTCGACTGGTGGACCATCGGCTATTCAGAAGATCCTTTCGGAACTTCCCGCTGATATTGGTGTTGGGATCCTGGTGTCCCAGCACATGCCTCCAGGCTTCACACAGTCTTTTGCCGAGAGGCTGGACCGCTATACAACACTTCAGGTGAAGGAAGCAGAGTCAGGAGACAATGTGCGACCCGGCAATGTCTTGATTGCTCCAGGTGGGTATTCTATGCTTCTCAATTTAGATGACAAAAAAGTCTCTGTGTCACTCGTAAGAAAACGGCCGCAGGACCGCTATGTTCCTTCTGCAGACATTATGTTCGATTCAGCAGCCAAGATCTTTGGTGACAGGCTTCTTGGCATTATTCTTACAGGCATGGGGAATGACGGGACCGAAGGGCTTGCTGAGATCAAAAAGAAGGGAGGCAAGACCCTGGCGGAGGCATTAGAGACATCAGTGATTTTTGGCATGCCGAGGGAGGCCATTGAGGGGGGATCTGTGGACAAGATTGTTCCCCTATCAAAGATCTCTCGGGAAATCATAGTATGGGCCAGAAGTTAACATTGAAATTTATACGGGTAATATGATACAAATGATAATATCGTGAAACAGGCAGAAGAAAAAGAAGAAAAACCAATTTTTTCAAGGGCTGACGAGTTTCTCAACCTTTTCAGAAAGGGGGCGGAGTTTACCCAGGAGCTACTAAGGGAAAACGAAAGGCTCCGTTATAAGATCGTTCAGCTCGAAGAGGAACTTGGTTCTTCCAAAAAGGCCGAAGTTGCAGATCATAAGGCTCTGGATAGGGATCTCGTTCAAAAGGTAAAAGAGCTTGAGAAGGAAAGGGAGGAGATCCTGAAAAAGATCCAGGAGGTCGAGACCGAGAATAAAAGCTTTGCCCAGAGGTATGTTGAGGTGGAAGAGGAAAATAACAACCTTGCCAATCTATATATCGCCAGTTTTCAGCTCCATTCCACCCTTGATTTCAATGAGGTTCTCCAGGTGATCCTTGAGATCATCATCAATCTGATCGGAGCAGAGGAGTTTGGGATACTTTTGCTTGACGAAAGAATGAAATCGCTCAATGCTGTTGCAACCGAAGGAGTTGAAAGAGGTAAATTCCCGGAGATCAATCTTGGTCAGGGACCGATCGGCACAGCGGCGAAAACGGGGGAGACCTATTTCAATGAAATCATTTCCCG
>Ga0315310_10001314_pt1 | contig 15691 bp, 15 predicted proteins | sample TDP5_MG_FD_203630 | JGI IMG/M metagenome (GOLD analysis project Ga0315310, IMG submission 203630) | Freshwater sediment microbial communities from Lake Towuti, South Sulawesi, Indonesia - TDP5 | ecosystem: Environmental > Aquatic > Freshwater > Lake > Sediment | place: Indonesia: South Sulawesi... | reverse complement strand
GTAATTTCGCCAGAGAAGTTACGATCCAACTCGCCAAGGCGGCCGTCTCAATCGCCGTTGGGAGAAGCGATCTCTACGCAGTTCAAGCTGTGAGGGCGATAGATGATCTGGACAAGATGCTGAACCTCTTCGCTGGCAGGATCCGTGAATGGTATGGCTTGCATTTTCCTGAGTTAGATAAACTGATTGAGAAGCATGAGACCTACGTCAGGCTTGTCACAGATCTCGGCAAGAGAGAAAACTTCACCAAGAACCGTTTGCTCGAGGAAGGAGTCCCAGCAGACAGAGCCGCTACGATTGATGAAGCTGCTAAGCGTTCCATGGGCGCGGATGTCGCCGACGAAGACCTAGAGTGGCTGAGATACTTCTGTAAGGATTGGCTGGAATTGCTTAAGTTCAGAGAGAAAGCCGAAGGCTATGTCGAGAAGGTGATGAACCAGGTCGCCGCCAATATGACTAGTCTGGTGGGACCAATACTTTCCGCCAGACTGATATCGATCGCAGGCGGACTTGGAAATCTAGCGAAGATGCCTGCTAGCACTGTTCAAGTTCTCGGGGCCGAGAAAGCTCTCTTCAGATCACTGAAAACTGGGGCTCGCCCTCCCAAGCATGGGGTAATATTCCAACACGGTGCGATTCATCAATCTCCCCGATGGCAGCGAGGAAAAATTGCCAGAGCCCTCTCAGGAAAGCTTGCCATCGCAGCTAGATTGGACTATTTTGGCGGAGAGTTCAAAGGCGATTCTTTGCGGCAGAGCCTGGAGAAGAAGGTCAAGGAGATTTCCGAGAAGTATGAGGCTCCCCCGGTGAGGGGAAGGCATGCGGAACATAGACGTTGATCCCCACGCCGAACTGAGAGGAGTCTACTGGGTTAGGCTGGAAGACGGTTCCAAACGCCTTGCGACTTTGAACTTGGATCCGGGGAGAAGCGTCTACGGGGAGAGACTGATCCGAGCAGGGAAGAAGGAATACAGGGTTTGGGATGCCTATCGGAGTAAGCTCGCCGCAGCTATATTGAAAGGTATCAACCCTGTGCCCATCTATTTTGGAGCCAAGGTTCTGTACCTCGGGTCAGCGTCGGGAACAACTGCCTCTCACGTGAGCGACATAGTCGCTGAAGATGGAGCGGTCTACTGCGTTGATTTCGCATCCAGAGCTATGAGGGAACTGATCAGCAGCCTATGCGCCGATAGGCGAAATGTCTACCCGATCCTTGAGGATGCGCGGTTCCCTGAGCGTTACAGCCGTATTGTCGGGACTGTAGATTCGATATACTGTGACATAGCGCAGCCTGAGCAGGCGAGGGTTCTCGCAGACAACGCGGATCTATACTTGAAGAGGGGCTCAGGCTCGATGCTGGCGATCAAGTCCAGAAGCGTCGACGTAACTCTCTCACCTTCAGACGTATTTCAGAGAGAAATTCAAGTGCTCAACAGTAGAGGCTTCGAAGTTAAGTCTATGATCAGACTTGAACCCTTCGACCGTGATCACGCAATGGTTTCCATGATGTACAAGCGAGAATAGGCGAGGGTAGCCAGTTTTCCGTCAATCGAACGTATCGATTGACGATTCCACGGGGATCGTCTCGTTCTACGATTCGAAGGATATACCTGAAGAAGGAGGGCCGTCCTAGAGCTTCGATTGCCCGATCTCCCGTTGGATCCTTGCAACGGTCTTCCAAGATCTCCTGACGCAGCTGGGGAATGATCCCCGCCTCCTAAACCATTCCCTTAGAAAATCAACTGTCCGCGGATCAGAGGGATAGCCACTTCCAAAATCTCCGTGTCGTCTTCTTATCTCGTCTATTCTCTCATCTCTTGTCACCTTGGCTATGATGGATGCTGCGCTCACCACAGGATATTTCACATCTGCATGGTGCTCTGAAACAATTCTGATCTTACTGGGGATAAGCTCTAGAATATCCTTCGCGAACCTTTCGGCCTTAACATCTGAAGAGTCAACGTAGGCAACAGTAGGATTCAGCTTCTTGATGACCTTCGCCATGGCGGTCGCCTCGAGATAATTTAGCTTCCTGAGCTTCCTTCCCTTTAGGACAAACTCATCAATCTCTTCGGGAGATAGCTCAACAACGGAAATACCGTGAGCGATCCTTCTGATCTTAGCCGCTAGGTTGGATCTTTGGACAGGCGTCAGAGCCTTTGAGTCCCTGACACCTATCGATGCAAACTCATCGATTCTTGCCTCCTCGATCGAGACACCAGCAATGACAAGTGGACCTATAACGGGGCCCATCGGGGAGCTTGTTAACGGTTCAGCTCTCTCCCGGCATCGTCCACTCCGCAGACTAGGCTTCTAAAAAGGCTCGCCTCCAACCTGAGCTTTCGTCATATTCACTGCCACCTGCCCACAGATGGCTTCGTCAATAGGTTAATCTCTTTCTTGACCTTACGTCTGGTTCCTAGGCACACCTTCAACGGGATCTCCCTGACCTGCGATCTCTTCTGCGAGTTGTAGGTGCAGCGCAGACCTGTTTTCCTTTGTCACGATCATTATCTTGACATCGCGAGCGCCCCTGATCTCGCGGAGTAGTGGGTCATTTGCCCTGTAATGAATCGTTCCGATGAGAGTTTTCGTGCTGGCGATGCTTTGCCTAACCGCTGTCTTGAACTTGCTGCTGAACAATTCCATCGGCCCCAGTTCATCGATAACAACGACTCTTACCTCTGGATTGTGGAGAGCGCTTGTGATCGCTTGGACACCAATACCTTCGAGTCCTTCAAGGTCGATGCCGTACTTACCCACTCTCGGCCCGACTGATTGTTTCACCGTTGCCAACCAACCCTCTCTCCCAGTTAGAACATCAGTTATCTTGAACCCTACTCGCATACCATGCTCCCTTGCCTCTTGAGTGATCATTCCACCAATCCGGATGCCGCGGCGCTTCAATTCCTCAATAAGCCTCCATAGAACGGTGCTCTTCCCAACTCCAGGCGGGCCTGTTAGGAAGATCTTGCTGCTCAAGGTCTAGCCCCTGAAGCCTACGGCGAGCACGTAGATTTCTGAGCTTCTCTGCTTGCTTGCGGGGGGCTTCACGAACCTGATCTCTTCGAAATGTTCCGCCAGACGATCTCGGTACGTTTTCAGATCTGGTCCGTGGAAGACCTTGCTGAAGAAGTTTCCATTCTTCCTGAGGACTCTCTTTGCGATTTCGAGAGATTGCTCAGCGAGATACAGTTGTCTAGCGTGGTCTACATCCCAGGCTCCACTTATTTTCGGTGAGACATCAGATATCACTACGTCAACCTTCGAGCCCACATTGTTCAAGATGATGGTGTCGAGAGAATCGCTTGTTACATCTGCCGCCAATGTCCTGACATTAGTCCAAGGTAGCTCTGATATGGGCTCCGTATCGATACCTAGAACGAACCCCTCCTTTCCGACGATCTGCCTAGAGACTTGAAGCCATCCTCCTGGGGCAGCTCCGAGATCAACAACTTTGTCTCCTCGCTTCATGAACCGATACTTCTTGACTGCTTGGAGAAGCTTGAAGGCTGATCTGCTTCTGTATCCTCGCTCCTTGGCGAGCCTGTAGAACTGGTCTTTCCGTCTTTCCTGTTTCCAGCGTTCAGACAAATGTCAAACTCCGATCGGCTGAGGTGTAGGAACTCCTTCTAGCCAGTGTGTGAGTTTCAGGCATTTGCTGGGAGTGATAATGGCTGAATGGCCGCATTTGGGTTCATCCTCACAGAACGCGCATGGTACATCGGAGACGCTGTCGATTCGAGATAGCTTTCGTTTGGAGAAGACTCTGAAGGTCCACCGGCCATTATGCAGTTCACGTTTTCTCTCTATCAGACCCTTTCTCTCAAGCCTAAGGACTGCCCTAGATCCTTCGCGGCTATCTGCCTTTAGCTTCTTCCACAGTTCCGATTGAAGTATTCCGGATTCTCCAATAGCCATTACCACTTGCAGCATATCCTGCTCGGTTGATCCTTTTCTAGGCATCGGCCACACCTAGATGCGCAGCATTGGTATATGGTCGTACGCGAAATAAAGCATTGTTCAAGTTATCTTCGCCCCGTTCTCGATTTCTCTATCCGTAGTCAGAAGGGCTAGCTTGTCCCCTTTCTCCGCGGCAATAAGCATTCCTTCAGAAAGTTCGCCTGCAAACTTCGTGGCTTTCAGATTCGCTAGGAACACAATCCTCTTGGATATAAGTTCCTCAGGGGTGTAGTAACCCACGAGGCTTGAGACAGTCTGCCTTCTCCCCAAATCTCCAAGATCGACAACGATCTTGTATAGTCTCTCAGTTCTCGCAATTCTCTTGACATCTACGACCGTTCCTATTCGCATGTCAAGTTTCTTGAACTCGTCGAAGCTTACCTCACTCAACAGAATTCCTCATTCACTCTGAGCGCGAGTGCTTCACGTTTCCTTGTACGTAGGGGTAATAAGAATTTCTGGCTTATTGTAGTCAGGGCGATAGTAACCTAGGCGCGTCAGAGTTTGCCAGAGATGTCACGTATGATGGCGTCTCGGATCTTTCGGACGAGTTCGTCAAGTTTGTCTGGGGTGAATCCACCCGTCTGAGCTATGTTGTTGGTTCCTCCTCCTCTACATCCGGTTTCAGCGGCCACAGCCTTGACGATCCTGTCAACGCTGAGTCCTTGCTTCACTAGATTTCCGCCAGCTGCGGCAACAACATGACCTGTTGCATCAGAACTTCCAAAGATGGCGGTTGCATTTTGGTCGCTGTACGTAATCTTGAGAGCCATTCTCTTCAGAGTGTTCGCATCCACACCTTTTAGAGTTCTTGCAACTAGTTTGAAGGGTCCGACTTGTTCGGCATCTGACAAGTATTGTAGGGCTTCTGATTCAGCGATCGACATTCTCAAGTCACGTAATTCATCCTTCATCTTTTCCCGTTCTTGGAGAAATTGCTGGATTCGGGGAACGATGTTCTTATCCTCGGTATCAAGTAGGTCAGTTAGCTTGGAGAGGGCTTCAGAAGCCTCTGAGAATTCTACGTAACCATATTCTGACGCAGCCACCTCCAATCGTTCAATTCCTTTCTGAAGCCTCAGCCTTCCCAAGATCTTGATGGGAACAACCTCGATCGTAGATTTCACATGTGTCCCGCAGCATAGGCTAATATCCTGATCTCCCACCTCAACAAGGCGGACCTCGCCTGCTGGGGTAACCTCCGTCAGGCCAAGACTGCTTCCGAATCTCTTGACCGCTTCATCTCTCGTAGTGAAACTTGTCTTAACAGAGAATTGTCTGAGGGCAATCAGGTTTGCTGCCTCTTCAATCTCGCGAATCTGATCCGGCGTTATTGATTCCTCGCGGTTCAGGTCGATGCGAACTCTATCCCTACTTATTTGGAATCCCATGTACCGGAGATCTTGCGCCTTGAGAACGGATCTTGCGGCCGAGAAGATTATGTGCGCAGCCGTATGGTGTTTCATGTTGCTGTATCTGCTCGGCCAGTCAATTACCCCCTTAGCTGAGACACCTTCACTCTTCAGAGGCCGGTTCAGGACGTGTACGGCTACCTCGCCGACGGGTTTCGTATCCAAAACTTCGAAGTCGGTACCTTCCACAGCGATTACTCCTCTATCTCCGGGCTGCCCTCCTCCTTCCGGGAAGAACGCTGTTCTGTCAAGTACGGCGAATGAGCGCTGTCCGATCTCGATAGATTTCAGAACTTTGGCTTCAAACTCTCGCAGGTAAGGGTCCTCATAGTAAAGGGGTCGGGTTCCCGGCAGATGAACAATCAGCCCCTCAAGCTCGGGGGGAAGCGCCGTTTCCTCAGGCCCTGACAAGACTCCTCCTCCAAGATCAGTCAAAGACTGACTGACATAATCTTTTCTTGGATAAGAGTACTGCCGAAGGATCTGCGAAGACACCTATCCGCCACAGTTTATGAGCAAGCAATTGCTGCAATGTTAGGCTTACGGAGACGCTTCGCGTGGGCTTCGAGGAACTTGCTCTGCTATCCGTCACAGCCTTCATCGTGGGCCTGTCAGGCGCTCTCATGCCCGGAACGGTCTTTGTCGCCGTAGTCCTACAGGCTACAAAAAAGGGTTGGAGGGTTGGGCCATTGATAGTCGTGGGACATGCTGTGCTTGAAACTGGTTTCGGGATGGCGCTGGTTCTTGGACTGAGCGCAATCATGGGCATTCAGATTGTACGCATAACAATTGGGTTTGTTGGAGGTCTCTTCCTTCTATGGATGGGTTTCAGCCTACTCAAGACGAGTAGGCACGCTGAGATCCAGACCGGATCGAGCGGTCAGGAGCCCCCATCATTTTCATCTGCTCCAGTGTTGGCGGGTCTCGTGGCTAGCTCTGTCAACCCCTACTTCTACGTTTGGTGGGCCACGGTAGGAAACGTTTTTACAATGAAAGGATTGGAGATCGCAGGTCTGGTTGGCGTAGCAGTATTTCTGATCTCACATTGGATGTCCGATCTGTCATGGTATACTTTGGTTTCGTGGTCCGTTGGAAAGAGCCGGAGATACATGTCAAACCGGATTTATCGAGCGGTTCTGGGGATCTGCGGCTTATTTCTCATCGTGCTGGGATCCTTCTTCCTACATGGGGCGTTAAGCGGAACGATTTGACGAGTCTCAGCCTCAAGAATTCCTAGACAAGCAGAGCCGGAGAGTTCAGGAAGTGCGCCACATATGTATGGTACCCCCCGTCTGTTCTGGTAACGGTTTTGGTAACGGTAACTGGTAACACTCTCGGATATAGTACTGGAGAGGCACCACAGTACTACAGCATGATTTCGCCGTTCAGCACTGTGATGGCTTTTCCCCCCACCTTCACAACCGTAGGAAAGCCCGCCTCCTGTTGCACACTCACCATTATCCTACTTGGTCGGTGGACCTCCATGCCCTGCTCTATGATGAAGGACACAGGACTTTTCGAGCCGAATATTCCATGAACCACCAAGTACGCACCTAAGGCGCCCGCTGCGCTTCCCGTAGCTGGGTCTTCAGGCACGCCTGCCCCTGGCGCGAAGAACCTCATATGGACAAAGGCGTCGCGACTGGACGTTCTGAGCGTAAACATGCAACAACCTGTCACGTTGAGCTTTCTTTCCAACTCTTTCAGAAGCTCGAAGTTAGGCGAAAGATCTTGTACTTGTTCTAAGGATCGGAGAGGTATCATGAGCTGATCCAGCCCAGTCGATGAGACCTGAACAGGAAGATTCTCAGATCCTACCTGATCCACCGGTATTCTGAGCGCGTCAGCAACCTCTCGTACCTCCTCCAAGATCTGACCGACCTTTGGTTGGCCCTGCGTCATCGTTATGAGGTATTTTCCATCCTTGGTCTGCTCTATTTCAATGGGCAAGACTCCGATACCTAACTCCTGCCAGAATGTTGCCACGCCCTGCTTGACTATTATCCTTCCGTCTTCGACTAGGGCGTGGGCGGTTCCGATCGAGGGATGGCCGGCGAAAGGAATCTCTTTCGTTGGAGTGAAGATCCGGACCTTGTAGTTTGCCTCTCTCTTTGTGGGAGGTAGGACGAAGGTCGTTTCTGATAGGTTCATCTCCCTCGCTATCGCCTTCATCTCCTCGGAACTCAAGCCTTCTCCATCAAGAATAACAGCCAGAGGATTTCCAGCGAGAGGGCGATCGGTGAATACATCCACCTGCTTCATGCGGAATCTTCGCATAGGCGAGTTACCTAAATTGGAACGGTAGTCACCGATGGCGGAAAAGTCTTGTCATACGACTACACAAGCGAACTTTGATAAGGGCATCGGTTAGCATAGTTGAGTTCGAAACCCTTCACCTTTTGGATTGAACCGACGGCTCAACCGTGAGGCACCTCGATGTCTGAGAATTCGAATTGACATCAATATATGTAGAACAGTTGAGGAAGCTTAGTTCGATCTCGCACTGGATAAAGCAGTTCAGACATTAGCCATGCGGCGCAAGATTGAGCGTTTCGCTCAGAGCTTGTAACCTATTTTTCTAAGAAAACTCTTTCTTTCTTCGACATCTTTCTCTGTTTCAATCCCCTTAGATCTTAGACCGTCAACGACTCCGAGGATGCCTCTTCCCTGCTCAGTCTCGGCGAGGATGACTTCAACTGGATTCGCTGTGGCGCAGTGTATCGTACAAACCTCTGGAACCATCTTTACCGCGTTTAGAACGTTGATCGGATAGGCGTCTCTGAGCAGTATGATGAAGCTATGGCCTGCGGCTATGGCGAGAGCAGTCTTCTCGGCGTACTCCTTCAGTTCCGCGTCATTTCCCTCTCCTCTCACTAGGCATGGTCCCGAACTCTCGCAGAAGCCTATTCCAAACTTCGAATTTGGAACGGCACCTGCAACCGCCTCATAGAGATCTTCAACAGTTTTGATGAAGTGAGATGTTCCCAGTATCAGCTGTGCGTCTTTCGGGGCTTGGATCTTGACGACTCTAAGTTCCAAGGTTGGCCACAGAAGATCTTCCTCCTCGGATTTGTTAAGTCTTTCGAGGCTCTTCACTATCGGAAAAGATGTCGTGTTGAATCACTCTACGCTGGTCTCGAAAAGTAGAGTTCTCGATTGACAAAGGGTATCAGTGCTGCGATAACTGAGTCGGTGGTCACTCGAAGTCTATCTAGCTTGTTCTTTGAGAAGATTCCTATTGCTCCTTCCTGTGTTTTGACTCCGGTTCTTCCCAGCAACTCGTCCATTATAGCTCCCAGCTCCTCCCCTCGCTCCACCCTTTCAAGTATGGTTGGAGGGCACTCCCAAGCGAGGCCCCAAGCTCCATGCATCTCCCCATTCTTCGAGATGACAGCAGAGAACCCAGTGAAATACGCCCTTCCTCCGTAATGGAGGAGCCCTCCCTCTATTCCCACTCCATAGTCATAGCCAAGCTCAATCGCCTCTCTTGCCCTTGCTATCGCTCCACTAAGGATCTGATCATCCATAGGTTGCTTCAGCAATATCGAGCGGGGTTTGAATGAGTAAACCTCCAGTTCTCCGAAGAAACCTTCGAAAGCTACCTTCACGGCGCTTATCTTCAGAGGATTGAGCGTCGCCACGCCCACCCTTACTCTCATGTGCTACCAGCTCGTGAACCTGCTTAACCAACAACGTAGCTTAACTATTGCTGCTCTTCGGATTGATTTCCGTAAGTCCCGTGAATTAAAGTCGGTTCTTTGATAGGCGACTCTTCGCATAAGCCAATAGAAGGCCTATTTTCTCTCAATATCTTATCTGAATGCTCAAAAGAAAACTCTTCGATGTGAGCTAGACTTATCAGAGCCAGTTGCTAACTATGCCTCGAAGAATCGAGGTGTACAAAAGATGTCTATCGCAGTTATCCCGACATACAATGAGGCGGACAGCGTCAAGATGCTTATCGAGCGCCTTGAAGCTTTGAAGGAGCAAATCTCTCACGTCTTCGTCGTCGACGATAGAAGTGCGGACGGTACAGAAGCCATTCTCCAGTCATTGAACACCGTGTACGGAAACATATCCGTGCTTCAGCGAGGAGCTAAACTTGGATTTGGAAGTGCTATTCGTGATGGTTTGAGAGAGGCACTGAAGAATGAGAGTGCAAAACGTTTCCTGCAGATGGATGCGGATCTGAGCCATGACCCCTCCTATCTTCCGTCTATGTTCAACGAAGACGCTGACATCGTGATAGGGTCCAGATATGTTCCAGGAGGCGGAACCAAAGGATGGAAATTGACACGTAAGATAGCGAGCAGAACCGCATGTTTGTTAGCAAGCAAACTCCTTAGGTTGCCAGCCAAAGATCCGACGGCTGGCTTCAAGATCTATAGCCGAAACGCTGCGAAACTAGTGGTCGAAGAAACGAAGGAAAATAGGAGCATGGGTGCGTTCGAGATCGAGACAATCTATGTGGCGAAGAAACACGGGCTAAGGGTTGCCGAGGTGCCCATAAACTTCGTGAACAGAAAAAAAGGGACGAGCAAAGCAGGGTTCCACGAGATCTACGTTGTCTTAAGATTCATTTTCGCGCATCTATTCGAATTCTAGATTGCATCCTAGACAGATGGGATGACCCCAACGTTGCCACGCCGGATCGTTAGCATTATTCAATCTCGTTCCTAATTCGCTAGTGACTTGATTGAATCTACCTTGTGTTTCCAACGTTCAAAGTCTTCCGGAGAAGGATAGTTCTGATACAAAGCTTTGATCTCCCGCATCTTGCTTGCAGTCTTCTCAAGTTTCATCAGAAGTCCGAGTCGTCCCACACTTTTCAACGCTCTCTCGGCTTTGTCTCTGGCGCTCAATCGGAGATCGCCTATCAAGCTCGCCTGCAATACATCCTCCTCTTTCACAAGTCCGCTTTTCATCCCGAAATTCAACTCGTCATCAGATATGCCTTGAAGCAATAGGCGAAAAATGTCGAGACTGGCCTGTTTCGCTCCGTAGCTCTGCATATATTTGACATTGTATTGCCAGAGCGCCTTTCTTCTCACGTCTCCTTTCTCCAGAGCTTCGACTGCCGTTTCAGCTGCGAGTTTTCCGCTTAGCATCGAGGGGCCGATCCCGCCTCCGTGAATCGGATTTACCAAGCATGCAGCATCTCCTATCAGCATCACACCGTTGGAGACGAGAGAATCCATTGGCCTACGAGTCGGAACTATGCCTCCTCCACCCTGCTCCAGTTTCGATTCCTTGAAAGGAGCCTGAGAGAGAACGTATCTATACAACTGTTCTTTCGGATTGGGATGCACGCCAGTCATTTGAACTCCAAGACCCACATTGACTCTTCCATTGCCTTTGTCGAAAATCCAGTAGTAGCCGCCGGGCGCCAGTTGTTGCGTGAGATAGATTTCACCGAGATCAGAACTCCATGAGACATCTGAGCGGATCTCTCTATAGGCTACAATCATGTCCTTACTGTTGATAGTTGATTCAACACTGAAAGTATCAGGCAGCTTACTTCTGACTACGCCTAAGTATCCGCTGGCATCTACAGTGATCGAGGCAGCGATCTCAACTCTCCCTTTGGAACCCATTTGTTCTGCCTCAATACCCACAACATATTCGCCTCGAAGCAGAGGGGCGATGACTCTTGTTTGATCTAGTAAAGTTGCTCCTGCATCGAGCGCCTGCTTCAGAAGTCTCTGTCCAAACCTGTGTCTATTGATCACGAACCCTGTTACACCCTCCCCTTGAATTCTAAGGGCCGTTTGTCGATCTGGGGAGAAGAGACGCATTCCAGTCATCTCCCCCTCGAATTCCTGGCCCGAGGGGCATGGCATTTTCAACCTGTCGAAGTGATGCCTTCCTATGGCGTCGCCGCAGACTTTCTGCCCAATGAGTTCGCTGGGCTTCATATCGACTATGCAGACTCGTAGGCCTTTCTTGGCTGCCTCTGCCGCAGCGGTCGCGCCCGCTGTTCCCGCGCCTACGACGAGCAGATCTTGCTTTTCCATCGGTCGCCGTTAGTAGTGATCGCTACTAATTAATATAAGTGTATCGAACAGATAAGGAACGGAGACAGAAAATTGGAGAGGCTTGTCGATTCCCTCAGAAGGCTCGGTCTCACTGAATATGAAGCCCGAGCCTACATATCTCTCGCTGAACTCGGTCCATCTACCCCTAGGGATGTGGCTCGACGCGCCAAGATTCCATATCCGAGCGCCTACGATGCATTGAAGACATTGGTCTCGAAAGGATGGGCTGAGACGGCGGCGTCAAGGCCAACAATATACAGCCCAAGATCTCCCGCAGCCATAGGAAGAGAGACTATTGCCGGTCTGAGGGAAGCTTTCGCGCAGTTGGACGGGATTTACAGAGATGTTTCATCTAGGACACCGAGAGCTGAGATGATCTATACGGTGATGGGAAGAGACAAGGTTCTACGAAAAATGTTTGAGATGCTTGATCGAGCTGAGAAGAGCGTGACGCTTGTCCTACCATGGAACCCGGAGTTGAATCATCAGATCCTACATAGACTTCGGGACTTGGAAAGACGAAAAGTTAAGGTACGACTGATGACAGATAATAATAAGGCTGCCTCTTTGCTAGGGAAAGTACGACTTCGAAAACCCGTTCTTGCAATTGACCTACTAGTGGATGAAAGTGAAGCATTGATAGGTCTGCTTGACTACTCTGCTTGCGGCTGGGTCGACAATCGATTTGTCGCAGCGCACTTCAAGGAGTTTCTCAACCTTATGTGGAACAACTCACAGGTTCTCTAATTATCAAATCAAACCGATCCATAACGCCTGCTGTCAGGTCAGAAGCCTCAAAGCCAACTCGGAATCACTTTCTATCATCTCTATAGTTTTTCTCTCACGATAAAGATGGTCTATGGTGAGATCCGTCGCTCAAAGAGGGTGAGGTCCGCGTGGCTCTTCGGGAAATACGTTGGCTTACCGATGTCATCCCCTCCAGCGTAGTAGGTAGTTTGCCCTCTCTTGATGGCATAGAGGTCTCTCGGTCTCCTTCTGTCTCACTCTGTTTGCATTGTAAGGGAGGACGCATGCTATGTGGAAAGATAAGTTGCCCTCTAATCGCAAGAGCGCAGGCTCTGGCTCGCCTTGGTGAGACGATAGATTCAGAGTATATCAATGGCTCCAGCCCTCCGGGCGTCTTTGTAGGACGGATAGGATATCCCAAGGTCTATGTCGGACCGATGATTCCGCCTTTCCATGGAGATACCGAAATCCTTGACGTTCCTGAGCGATGGGTCGGTAAGTCAATCCAAGACATAATCGATTATCGGTTCTCACTGGTAAGAGGTAAGTCGCGCTGCGATGTTTACGACGCTACTCAAGGAGGAGGGCTTCTAGGTACTTTGCAGGAGCTGGCGATGGGAATAGGTCCGACAGATTCTGAGGCATCATTTGCACGAAAGCCGAGGAAGATTCTCACATTAAGCGAGGAGACTCAACCCTTTGGACCCTCAGCGCTCCTGCGGTCTTTCAAGACATCCAACGTAAGCGTAGACAGAAGGATCGAGGACGCCTACTACGACAGAGACCTGAAAGCGCAAGAAGCCGTCTTCGAGTTATATGAGAAAGGAGCACTCGTTTCTCAGATCCAGCGAGCATTCAGCGTTGGCATGTTTGGAGTAGGAGCTAGGCGCAGGCTGGTACCCACTCGTTGGAGCATAACGGCAGTAGACAGCACTCTGTCACTCAGATTCGTCGAGGAGATTAAGCAGTACGATACGATTGACGACTACCGAATCCACACATTCAGAAACTTGGACAATATCTTTGTCGCCGTCCTTATGCCCGAGAACTGGAAGTTTGAATGGATAGAGGCGTGGTTCCCTGGGACGACATGGAATCCGAGCGAGAGTTCAGGCTCGGCTGTTCTCATGGGTGACTCCGAAGATTACTGGGGAAGGAAAACCTATGCGAGCGTTGGAGGTTGCTACTATTCGTGCAGGCTCGCTGTATCCGAAGCCCTGAGAAAGGAGCAGAGGCAAGCCTCAGCCCTCGTCCTCAGAGAGATACATCCAGGATACATACTTCCTGTGGGAGTTTGGAACGTAAGGGAAAGCGTCAGATCTGCTTTGAAGACTCCTCCAAAGAGGTTTAGTACGTTTCAACTGGCCCTCCAGTACGCCATGTCACAATTGACGATCCCCCTCAAGAGATGGATCGAAGGAAGTACGCTTCTGAAGCAGGCTCTCTATCAACGAAAGATAACCGACTACTCGCCAACATGAAGGCGACCTTATGGAATATGGAACGATTCGTTGCAGAACGGCACTTTCGACTAGCAGACTTCCCGGGTTAACGTATTCCTTGAACCCGTATTTCGGTTGCGAGCACGGCTGTCTATACTGCTACTCTCGATCTGTCTTCCGCGACGAGGAGATAGCTCGCAATTGGGGAACCTTTGTCAAGGCAAAGAGTAACATCAGCCAAGTGTTAGCAAGGGAACTTCAGCGCAAGAGAAAGGGAACGATCGGCCTGAGTACTGTTACCGATCCCTACCAACCTGTCGAGTCCAAGCTTCGGCTGACTCGACGCTGCCTAGAAATCCTCGCAAAGCATGACTTCAAGGTATCAATACAAACAAAATCGTCCCTCGTTCTTAGAGACTCCGATCTGATCTCCGGGCCAAAGTTCGATGTCGGGGTCACCATCACGACGATGGACTCAGAACTTGCCAAGAAGCTTGAACCCCGAGCGTCTCCTCCCGACGCGAGGCAGCAAGTTCTAGAAAATAACTCGGAGCGGAAAGTTGAGACATGGATCTTTCTCGGACCAATAATTCCATATGTGAATGATTATCTCGAAAACCTAGAACAGATTATTCGCATTGCTAAGGCAACGAATAGTCGTCTTCTCTTCGACAAGCTAAACCTCAGACCATGGGTACTTGAGAACTTGACACCTTTCTTGACGAAGGAGGTGCCCCACTCCTTGGAGAATTTGCCCTCGCTGCTTGGTGAGAAATCAGAGTACTGGAATGCGATCTCAGCGAGAATACGGTCCATATGCCAAGACTTAGACGTTAGGTGTGAACCTGCTTTTCCTTTCGTTGGATAAGAGCGGAACTGCTGTGCCGCGTTGAATAATGAGGCTTTTGGCTCTAAAGTTCAAGAGTCTTATCCAGTCTTGAGAGGTTTTCCACTCCAGTCTTTCTTATGACGACGATATCTTCGATTCTGACTCCGCCCAAGCCTGGCCTGTAGAGCCCCGGCTCCACCGACGTTACGTGTCCGTCCTTCAACTTCTCATCGACGAGAGCTGAGAGGCTAGGCCTTTCTCCTATCGTCAACCCGACGCCGTGTCCCAAGGAATGTATGAATCCAGTGGTCCTAGCTGTCTCATCTCCTTTGGCGAGGTCCCGCTGCGTCTTGTAGCCTCTCTTCTGGAACATGTCACAAACTTGCTCTGTAACGTCCTTGGCATTTACTCCTTCGCGCAGATTATCAAGGGCTGTCAGTTGAGCTTCCAGTACAGCTTCGTACATTGACTTTACTTCCTGTGACGCTTTTCCCACGACATATGTCCTTGTCGTGTCAAAGCAGTAGCCCCCAGGCTCTTGCGGAAAAATATCGAAGACGATCGGCTCTCCTGCTCGAATCAGATCTGATTCTTCCCCTCTGTAATGGGGATCCGAGGAGCCGGGTCCAGCCGCGAAAATTGTATCCTCTATGTTGACTAGGTTCTCTTCAGCGAGGAAGCTGCGAATGTGACTCTTGACCTTGCCTACCGTTAGCGGTTCACCTTGATAGAGCACATTACTGCCGTCAATTGAAGTGTTTCTCAGAATCTCCAGCGTCTTTTCGATCACTCTTTCTGTCCTTGATCCGACCTTGCTTATTCTCTCGATCTCGATTGCGTCCTTCGTCTCTCGAAGAGCGTCAAGTAGAGTTGGACGTTTCTCTCCAACTATCCTGTGCCCTTTCTTCCGAAGGGATTCTATCAACGAAATGTAACCGCTGACCTCGACCTTGCCATAGAAACCAATCTTTCCCTTTGCTTTGTGATTCTTGAGGATTCTATCGAGCAGGATTGTCTGGGCTCGATTCCTTCCGTATTGCTTGAGGATCTTCTCATACTCATATTCAGAGTAGGTTTCGATCTTGTCGACGCGGCCCTTCCTCGCGCTTCCGACATCAATGTTGCTCACTATGAGCACTGGATCCCGCGACCTCACCTTGAGGTAGATTCCTCCCCTAGGTATTCCAGCTCCGATGACATAGTAGAGTTCAGGATTTCCGAAAGTCGAGTCGCCGGTGATGATGATGGCGCCGAGACCGCGTT
>Ga0315310_10001313_pt1 | contig 15693 bp, 19 predicted proteins | sample TDP5_MG_FD_203630 | JGI IMG/M metagenome (GOLD analysis project Ga0315310, IMG submission 203630) | Freshwater sediment microbial communities from Lake Towuti, South Sulawesi, Indonesia - TDP5 | ecosystem: Environmental > Aquatic > Freshwater > Lake > Sediment | place: Indonesia: South Sulawesi... | reverse complement strand
CACGAAATGGGGCACATAGCCAATAGAGATGTTGAAAAAACGTACTTGGCAGATTCTACATGGCGATCCCTTCGCTTGAGCCTACCAATGTCACTAGGATTTTCTCTATTATATACAATATACATAACATTAGGCCTCTTTTTTTCTGGGATGGAATCAGGATATGATATGGATTACATTATCTCAAGAATGCATCTCGAATTTTATTCGTTACTTTACGGAGGGATCGCTCTTTTTTACCTGTTTTTCTCTATAATTGTTTATGTATTACGAAACCAGTTAATCCGGTTGAGGGAATTTTGTGCAGATGCAAAAGTTCTTGAGTGGGAAGAATCTGCAAAAGGGATAGTAAAAACTCTGGAAGAAAGTGGTGGGAAACAGTACTCGAAATTTGAGATACTAACAAAATTTCACCCAAATATCAACGAAAGAATTCAGGTCTTGAGAGATAATTCAAGGCTATTTACCCCAAGCTTATTAGTTGCACTTACGATTGGTTATTTCTACGGTGTAATTGAATCCAGGTCGAGTATTCTCAAAACATTTATATTTTCTCGGGGGCTTATGGGAATTGCAGAGCTAAATGTAGACTTTAGAGCTTACATCTCTATTTTCATCTTCACTATTTTGATGCTTGCGATTAGCTCAAGCTTTCATAAATCGATCTTAAAGGATGTTTTTGTTGATAATGCGCGGTATTTTTCAACTGCCACAATACTAAATGTCGTAAAGTTTTCTCTGGCATTTAGTGCGGGATGGCTGACTGATACTATAGTATCACTACCAGCTGAAATGGGAATCGACACCTTAATAAGGGATCTCCCCATATATCCCCAGGTTTGGGTTCTTCATGCTGCTTATTTCTCCACAGCATTAATCTTTCTCTTAATTTTTGCATCAATGTTAATACGAAGGAGCTTCTCCGCAAAAGAGGCGGAGAAGAATTTCTTAATGATCACTGTTCTCTCTTCCCTTTTATATATTATTAATCGCTTCTTTGCAATCGAGACGCTCCATAATAAGCCCCTCCTAATCGTTTTTTTCCTCATTTTTTCAGTTGTAACATATACCTTTATTAAAGTAAAAGATAGAAAATTATGTTGCCCAAATTGTAATAATAAAATATCAAATTTGTCAGGACTCAAATTAAATTGCCCGAATTGCCACTATAATTTATATTCATGGGCAGTTTATTCGTTTTCAAAGAACTCAGTCAGTTGACATTTATTTTAAGTACACTGAAATAAAAGAAAAGGGAAGTAGAGAGAATACTATGCAACTTAATTAATTTACAATCTCTGCGGAGGTTTCTTAATGATCTTGATAGTTGCCTCGAAAAAAGATGAAGCTGGCATGAATATTGCTCAGAAAATCATAGATCTGTATGAATTCAGAACACTTTCAGAACGGTTTCAAGAGGACTCGGTTTACTGCATAAAAATCGGGGATACGGAAGTTAAGCTCGTCTTCATCAGAGAAGACTCGATTAACGCCCAATTTATTACGGACTGCTTCGACGCTGAGCTCATAATCTTTGTGTCTAGGCACAGCAGCCTTACCGGCATCCCCACATTATCAGTTCACACTCCGGGCAACCTCACTGATGAGACGAAAATTGGCGGCATACAGAAAAAGGTTTCAGTCTCTCCGGCGAGTACGATGAAGAATACCTTGCAAGAGATGGCGAAGATGAAAGAAGAGATGAAATTAAACTATAAAGTCTCGTATGAATGTACGCATCATGGACCTTCCCTTGATGTCCCCACGATGTTTGCTGAGCTGGGTAGTTCACCGGAACAGTGGCGGGATTTAAGGGCAGCCGAAGCCGTCGCGTATGCCGTAGTTAATTCCCTCCATAATCATCCGACATATCCTGCAGCCTTAGGCATCGGCGGTCCTCACTACAATGAGAAGTTCACTGAAATTGCACTTAAGACCTCTTTAGCCTTTGGACACATAATCCCAAAATATGCTATTTCGTCTGTAGATGCCTCAATGATACAGCACTGCGTTGAAAGAACTAAGGAAAGAGTAGAGTTCGCAGTTTTCGACTGGAAGGGAGTTCGAGGCGCAGATAGAAACAGGCTAATCTCAATAGTGAGCAGTATGGGCTTAACGGTAAAAAGAGCCTAATGGAAGAACTTTTATTCTTCAGATGATTCGTTGTCCCTTTAACTACGCTTTTCGATTTTTAGTTTTCCCAGTATTATTTCTTTTGATGTTAGCCATTTTAGTTGATTTATTTCTTCATATGCGTATATTAGTGGCGTAAGGGATTTAACTAAATATGGTCCCCGTCGAGGTGAGCAATCTGACCAAGCAGAAGGCTGAAGATTCTAAAGGGTTCAGAGAACTCCAAAAGTTTAACACTAAAGAGGTGGCTCTAATTTCAGTTCTATCTTGGACAGCACATTGGACCAGTCGTCAGCCGAGCAATCGGTGTCCACGGCGTGATCCAGCGAGTAGTCGGCTGTTTCCTCATGCTAATGTTGGCCAGGCTCACTGGAAAATTTGGTAGGGTTACTGTGATGGCGGCCATAGCGTCCTCAGCCACGAGAATCATCCGTCTAGGGCAGGTATACTCTCTGTTCGTGGGGTTTAGATACGCGCTTGGAGGCCTAACATTCGATTTACTGTACGTCTTTCCTACCGTCAAGAACCTTAAGGGATGGGTCAATAGAACGTATTTGCTGGGCATATCTGCGCTCTCAGGGAGTATAGCTCTCATCCCGTACCTACTCTACAGGTTCTATTTTTTGGCTTCTACGGTTTCCTATTTGGGATTCCACTCTATGCCTATGACATGGTTATAAGCGTCGCTCTAAGCGTCTTGGGCACATCGATAGGAATATCTATCCTACCTCAGATAGAAGTATGGGCTTCTAAGGTGAGGGCGATCGAAGTAGAAAACTGTGAAGAAAACAGCCTCAAAAACCTTTAAGGTTAATTCACAAAAATACAGAAAGGGGCTAAGGGGGATCAAACACTCCTACACGAATTCGAAGATGAAGAACTCATCGCATCAAAAAATTTTGCATTCGCCATGTTCAATGATGCAGTGTCATCCCGTGAATCTTTAGCAACAATATCTGGAATGTCTCTAGTGTCCGCCAGCGTATTTCATTGGCTTCCTGTCGAACGTAGTTTTGCATATTTGACTGCAGAAGTAATAGGTTTTGCCTATGTGTTCCGATTTGAACTTAGCAGTTTTCTCCTCTACGTTCATTCCGCAAACTGGATCTTTAGCCATGCGTTTCCACCTCCTTTTAGGTTTTACATTCAAAGTTTGAGTAGTTTCAGTGTTGCCGAGTTGCTTACGACAAATAGGGAACTGAACGCCATAGCTCCAGCCGCTATTATAGGGTTGAGCAAACCGATTGCCGCTATTGGAATAGATAACGTATTGTATACAAATGCCCAGAAAAGGTTTTGCTTGATCTTCCTCATAGTCACCTTGCTAAGCACGATTCCTCGTGCCACATCTCGCAGGTCGTCTTTAATGAGAACGATGCCGCCAGTTTCTTTGGCAATGTCGGTTCCGCTGCCGATGGCTATGCCGATGTGGGCTTGGGCGAGGGCTGGAGCGTCGTTAACGCCGTCGCCAACCATGGCAACAACCTTGCCTTCACTCTGTAGTTTTTTGACGATGTGGACTTTTTCCCAAGGTAAAACATTTGCGATGACTCTATCTATGCCCAACTGGTTGGCGATAGCCTTTGCTGTTCGCTCGTTGTCTCCAGTAAGCATAGCAATTTCCAATTCCATGTTTTTGAGTTGTTTTATGGCTTCAGCCGCGTTCTCCTTAGGCGTATCCAGAGCCGCAATAATCCCAGCGATTTTTCCGTCTACTGCAAGAATCATGACGGTTTTGCCCCGTTCCTCAAGTCTTGTAATGGTTCCATCTATTTTCTCGATGCTAATGTTATTTTCTTTTATGAGCTTTCGATTTCCAAGGAGTATTTCATGTCCATGAGTGGCGGCTTTGACGCCATGCCCAGGTATAGCCTCGAAAGACTCCGCGTCAACAACGTTCAAGCCTGTTCTGTTTGCGGCTTTAATAATGGCTTCTGCCAAAGGATGCTCCGAGCCTTTTTCCGCAACAGATGCTAACTCTAAAATCACTTTTTCATTATAGTCCTCAAACGCCAGGATATCGGTGACTGAAGGTTCACCTTTTGTCAGAGTGCCAGTTTTGTCGAACACCACTGTAGTCAATTTTCCAGTGTTCTCAACGTATTGACCTCCTCGAAGCAGCACTCCATACTCCGCGCCTTTACCAACACCGGCTAGAATAGCGGTTGGTGTAGCTATACCGAGAGCACATGGACATGCAATGAGGAGTATGGCTAACAACACTTTAAAAGCTGAGGGAAAACCTGCTGTTAACAACCAGTACGTGAAAGATACTCCAGCAACGATGAACACGGCGGGGACAAAATACGTTACTACGCGGTCAGCAAATTTTTGAACTGGCGCACTGGAAGTCTGAGCCTCCTCCACCAAGTGCACGATTTGCATGAGTGCTGTGTCTTCGCCAACTTTTGTAGCTTTAATTTTCAGTAGTCCAGTCTTGTTTATGGTTGCACCTATAACCTCGTCGCCGACATTTTTTTCTACAGGTATGCTTTCACCTGTGATTATTTTCTCGTCAACAGAAGAATAGCCGGCTATGACGACGCCGTCTGTAGGGATCTTCTCGCCGGGCTTAACAATCAAAAGTTCTCCTACTTGGACATCATCAACCGGAACCTCGACTTCTTGCCCATCTTTCAAGATCCTTGCGATCGTTGGCTGGAGTTCAAGCAGTTTCCGAATGGCCGCGGCTGATTTCCTTCTTATAGTTTCTTCAATAAACTTGCCCAATAACACAAAGGCTAGAATCGCTATGGCTATTTCCATGTAACCGAATCCCTCAGACCCAAGCTGCGGAAAGAAGGCGCTAACTGCACCATATCCCCAGCCTGCTAATACACCAGTAGTTATGAGCACATCCATGTTTATGGAATGGTTTTTGAGCGCATTGTACGCTCCGTAATGAATGCCCCATCCTGATACCCAAACGATCGGGGTTGAAAGAATGAAGAAGGCAAGGTCCCATGCCGAGATTCCCGCAATCCTAAACGTCATGATGGCTATGGCTAGGCCGAGCATGGCTATAACGCGCAGAGCGGCGACGCTTACTACGCCTACGAGCGCTAGGGCAACCCTGCGTTTCATCGCTTTTAACTCTTGTTCAGGCTGCTCGTATGTTCTAGCGCAAGTCTCACTACAGAAATAGTATATTCGATCCCCGATCTTTCTTTTGATAGATTGGTCCGCATCTACGACCATACCACACACGGGGTCTCTAGGCATCTTTGATCACCCTCTGAATCTTCATGATTTATTTAAGGGCGGTCTCGCATATAAATGTATCTGTTTTAGATATATCTTCAAAAAAGACAAAATTCCTCATCTACGCCGTCTGTGACTAATAGGAAGAATTTACGTTCACCAGCTAGCCTAGACCGCACCGTCATCATGCCACAGCAATGAAAAGTATGCCAAGGCATTTTGCTTAACGTAACTAATTAACGGTAGAAAGATATAAATATTTCTTTTAGAGATATATCTGCAGGAATTTTAACATGAATAGCATGGACTTCGATGAGTTCGTTTCGGATTTCTCCAGATTCTACATACTTACGATCCTTTACGAAGGACCATGTCACGGCTACAGCATCATCAGCAGATTCAGGAAGAGGCTGAAGAAGGATGTCAGTCCAAGCCTCGTCTATCCCTTTTTACAAAGCCTAGAGCAAAAAGGGCTTGTGAAATACACCCTAAAGCCCATAGGGGAAAAGGAAAGGAAGGTATATGAGCTCACAGAGGAAGGGAAAGATCTTTGTAGACGGCTATTCAAACGTTTTGCGGCTCTTGTCTCCACCGCCATTGAGCCGAGCTTGAATGTATGCGCTCATTGTGGGTGTAAGGTTTACGAAGGCGGATACATCGAGACGGTAAACGGCAAGGAGACAATGTTCTGTTGCAAACACTGCGCAGAATCGTATAAACGAGAGAGAAGAGAATCAATGTTGATGACTGAATGAAGTCTAGAGGGCGACCATTTTCATTACGATCCAGGAATTAACGCGGCAGGTCTAAATGCGTCTTTTTGGCTGCATCAAAAAAATAAGAGTCGAATTGGGCATCTATTTAGAATTAATCCTGGAAATTTATACCAATAAAGATAAAACAAAAACAATATGAGAGTAAAGGCTCTTTCTAGTAAATTAAGGAGGAATGCGATGATTGAATTTGCTGAAAATAAGAAAAGAATGCTGAGAGAGTTGATTAAGCAGTTACATGCTGGAGTATCGCCGCAGGAAGTCAAAGAGAGGTTTAAACAAGTTTTGGAAGGCATTAGCCCTATAGAAATTGCCAAGATTGAACAGGAACTCATTAAAGAAGGGCTGCCTAGAGAGGAAATCCAAAGATTATGCGACCTTCATCTCGCTGTTTTCAGTGAACAGTTAGAAAAACAAAAGCCAGAGATGATTCTTGAAAATCCGATCACCATCCTTATGGAAGAGCATAAAATTCTGCTACACCGCCTGGAAAAACTTAACGCTATCGTGAATGGTGTTCAACAAGCAAGGAATTTAAGTTATGTAACCCAGGACATAATGCAATTGAAGCATATAACAGAAGACTTCTTAGATGCGGAAAAACACTACTTGCGAGAAGAAAATGTACTCTTCCCCATTCTGGAGAAACATGGAATAACAGAGCCTCCTGCGATAATGTGGATGGAACACAACCAGCTGAGAGAGAAGAAGAAACAACTCTATAATCTAGTTGAAAATTACAATACCATGAGCTTTCAGGACTTCAAAAAACAGCTTGCCGAGGCCGCTAAATCTTTAAACAATATTCTTTCAAGCCATATTCTTAAGGAAAACAACATACTTTTTCCCACGGCCTTGCGAGTAGTCACAGAGCAAGAATGGAGAGAAACAAAAAAAGGATTTGATGAAGTTGGATACTGCCGCTTCACGCCCGAACATTTAATAGCAATACGGAAAGCTGAAGAGGTTGAAAAACAAAAACCTGAAGCACTACCAGCACCAGGAGGACTACTACAGTTTGAAACAGGGACTCTCTCAAAAGAGGAAGTTGAGGCTATTCTAAACACGCTTCCAGTTGACATAACCTTCGTCGATGAAGAAGACACTGTAAAGTACTTCAGCAAGGGCGAAAAAAGGATTTTCGTCCGGACAAAAGCCATTATCGGCAGAAAAGTACAGTTATGTCATCCGCAGAAAAGCATCCACATAGTGAACCGAATTCTAGAGGCCTTCAAAAAAGGCGAGAAAGATGCGGCTGAATTCTGGATTCAAAAAGACAACCATCAGATCCATATCAGATATTTCGCAGTAAGAGACAAAAATGGAAAATATATTGGAACAATAGAAGTAACACAAGACATAACCGACATCAAAAAGATTGAGGGAGAAAAAAGACTTCTAGACTGGAAAGACTGAAGATTTCCCATTTTCTTCTTGGTGCTTTGGGCACAGCTTGATTAGACACTTTGAGTTTCCCTAGGAGTTTGTTTGGTGAGACAATGTTTCTGTGTAGTCCGAGTTATTTGGGTGAGCGCAAAACATTAAGCCTAGGAGCTGTGTCATATAGAGTACTGAATCTCCCAGGTGAGCAACAGTGCCTTAGTCATATCCATCATGACTCTTTTGTCCGTCATAACCAACGAGGCTTCACAATATCTGGTTTTACCTTGGTAATAAATTGCCTCAGCCTCCAAAAAACTTCGGTCACTTTATCCATGACCGTTGGCTGTCTGCGACGTTAAACTTTTGTTTTCCTATTGGTTGCAAAATTAGGCATCCATAACAGGATGCATCCTTCAACGGCACTGTGACTTTTTGCGGATTTTGTCAAATTCAGAAGAAAATTTTATTTTCTAGTTTGGTAATTTTGGTTTTATGAATATAATTCTTATAATGTCGGACACGTTTCGAAGGGATCATATAGGCTGTTACGGGAACAATTGGATACGTACGCCGAATATCGATAACCTAGCAAAAGAATCCGTCGTCTTCGATAAAGCTTATACAGCCTCCTTTCCGACTGTGCCTAATCGCAGAGATTTAGTGACTGGAAGGTTCACATTCACCTATTCGGATTGGAGCCCGCTACCGCGTGAAGAGGTTGTTTTGGCGGACATCCTCAAAGAAGCTGGATACGTAACCATGCTGATCGATGATACTCCTCACATCCTCAAGGATGGATACCATTTTGACCGCGGTTTTGACGGTTGGATCTGGATTCGAGGGCAAGAAAATGATAGATACAGCACCGATCCGATTGATTATAGTTTTCCTTGCGACCCGAATAAGCTCAGATCGCCAGAGGTTACCGTTAAACAATATCTACGGAATGTCTCACAGAGGCGCTATGAAAGTGATTATTTCGTAGCCCAGACAATGACAGAAGCAGCCAAGTGGCTTGAGCGCAACAGGAAACATGAGAAGTTCTTCCTATACGTAGACACGTTTGATCCTCACGAGCCTTGGGACCCCCCAGGATGGTATGTGCATTTGTATGACCCTGATTACCAAGGAGAGGAGGTAACTTATCCCGTTTACGGGCCGTGTGACTATTTGAGCCCAGCCGAACTCAGGCATGTTCGGGCTCTTTACGCCGGAGAGGTTACAATGGTTGATCACTGGCTAGGGCTCCTATTGAAAAGGGTCAGAGATCTAGGCCTGTGGGATGATACAGCCATTATATTCACAACAGACCACGGATTTTACCATGGAGAACATGATCTAATTGGAAAATCCATAATAACCCCCTTAGTGCACGGATTAGCCCCACTTTATGGCGAAGTAACCCACATTCCTTTAATGGTGCGGGTGCCGGGGATAGAACCCGCCCGTTGTGAAGCCTTGGTTCAACCTCCGGATTTAATGCCTACGATTCTTGACCTAGCTGGATCTAGGACCCCTGAAACAGTACAAGGCAGATCCCTTCTTCCCTTAATAAGGGGAGGAGAGAATCCAACTTGGCGCGATTTCGCTGTCGCTTCACCGAGCATCATACATGGTCCAGTAGCTGGACAACGCATCTCAGTTATTACTGAAGACTGGTACCTCATCTACTGTGGACAGATTGAGGATGCTCTCAGGGAGTTGCCTGCTGAACGTAAAATTAGAATAGTGGATGGTTTTGAACGTCTCCAAAAAATTGTAGGGAAAAGACCGAAGAATGAACTCTATTATCTACCCGATGATCGGAAACAAGCTCACGACGTTTTCGAAGAGAATATGGAGGTGGCAAAAGAGATTCACGCTAAACTCGTCGCGTTTCTGGAGTCGATTGGAACCAAAGAGGAGATTCTCCGATATTGGAGAAAACTAGACTATTCGTCTTGAACGATTTTAACACAGAATAAACTGGAAAACCCTTTTCAGAACTTAAACTGACGTAAAGGTTTATTTATAAATGATAACTCTTATAAATCACTCCGTATCTGTTGATTGGAAGTCGGTGGTAGAATCGTGCCTAAATGGGGATATTCCGCTGTGGGCTTAGACCCGGATACAACTGTTAAAGCCAGCGGGCGAGAGCTTAGAGTATCCCCTAAGGCCGCTAGAGAGGTTTGCCTAGCGATTAGAAGGATGAAACTGGACGACGCTAAAAAGTTCCTACAACAAGTTATCGCAAAGGAGAAAGCAGTTCCTTACCGCCGACACAAGAAAAAGGTCCCACACCGCCACGGCTTAGAAAAGTTTCCAACGGGAAGATATCCGGTTAAGACTGCACAGAAGATATTTGAAGTGCTGGAAAATGCAGAGGCGAACGCGATGTACAAGGGTCTCAATGCGGAAAATCTTCAAATAGCTCATGCATCTGCCTACCCAGGAGCTAAAATTAAAAGGTATATTCCACGAGCCTTCGGTAGGTCGTCGCCACGCTTTCAGACACTCTGCCACGTAGAGATCGTTTTGGAACAGAGGGGTGAAACCTGATGTCTTCAATAAAACATTTTATAAACGAGTCCGTGAGGAAAGCAGGGATAGACGAATTTTTGTGGAAGGAATTTGAAAGAGCTGGATATGGTGGTGTTGACATCACTAGAACACCTCTAGGCACCAATGTAGTAGTATATGTCATGCGCCCCGGCATCATTATTGGACGCGGAGGGGTGACGATTAAGAACCTTGCGAAGGAGCTTGAAGAAAAGTTTCAGATGCCAAATCCCCAAATCTCTGTTGCTGAGATTGAAATTCCGGAGCTTAATGCTCACGTTATGGCTTCCCGCGTAGCCGCGGCTCTACGGCGCGGCGTACATTTCAGGAGAGCTGGTTTCTGGTCTTTAAACCAGATTATGGACGCAGAAGCTTTAGGTGCAGAGGTTATTATAAGCGGAAAACTGCGAACGGAACGGGCTCGAAGTGAAAAGTTTAGGGCTGGTTATATGCCTAAAGCAGGCGATCCAGCCATCAAGTATGTTAGGAAGGCTGCGGTCCATGTTCAACTTAAACCTGGAATCTTCGGCGTTAGGGTGCGGATATTGCCTCCTGACGTTAAGTTTCCCGATAGGATTGAGATATTGGAAGAAGATGTGAATCTCGAGGCGGCAAAGGAGGCAGTGTCTGAAGAAGAGGTAAAGGAGACAAAGGAGGTTGAAGTAGATGCCGATTTTGAGAATGAAGGAGATACGGGAGATGTCTCCTCAAGAACGGGTAAGAAGGCTTGAAGAGATTAGAACAGAACTGTTAAGGCTTAAGACGATGGTTGAGGCTGGTGGAGCGGTCGAGAACCCTTCTAGAATTCGTGAGCTGAGAAAGACGATGGCCCGCATTCTTACGGTTGAGAACGAAGAAAAAGTAGGGTGAAGGAGAAGTGACGGTGACGCCGGAGATACTCCAAGAGGAGCTTATAGGGCTTGAAGCTAAGATTGTTGAAAGCAGGAATCCGTGCTACGTGGGCGTATCAGGTAAGGTGATTGATGAAACTCGGAATACCTTAGTCTTACTTTATAATAATAAAGAGAAGGTTATAATCAAGGACATGTCAGTTTTTCACTTCAAACTGCCTGACGGCACAATCGTAAAGATTGATGGAAAAGCTATAATGGGTCGCCCTGAAGATCGAGTTAAAAGGAAGGTTAGGAGGCTTTGGTGATGGCTATATTATCCTTTAAAAAACCTCAAAAAACATGTGATGATCAAAACTGCCCTTTCCATGGGATCTTACCTATCAGAGGGCGAGTCTTAGAGGGCATTGTTGTAAGTGCTAAAATGAACAAAACCGTGATCGTGAGATGTGACTTCCTAAAATATGTACCGAAGTTCAAGCGTTACGAAAGGAGGCACAGTCATATACCTGCGCATAATTCTCCATGTCTAAACGTTACAGAGAATGACCGTATTAGAATAGCGGAATGCAGACCACTAAGTAAAACGGTTTCGTTCGTAGTTGTTGAGAAAATAGAAGGTGGGAAGGTTGGCAGCGAAGGCTAAGGCACGTGCCCTAGTAGCAAGCGTTGGACAGAAGCCTAAGATATCAAGAGGTTTACTAGCCGGCTCTGTAATTAAATGTACAGATAACTCAGGAGCGAAGGTGCTGAGGATAATTCAAGTAGCCGGATACAGAGGTAGGTTGAGACGTGTTCCAGCAGCGTCAGTTGGGGATATGGTCTTCGTCTCTGTTCGAAGAGGTGCTCCCGATATGAGGAAAAAGATTTTCCGAGCTGTTGTAGTTAGGCAGAAGAAGCCCTATAGGCGGACTGAAGGTTTTTGGGTTCAATTCGAAGATAACGCAGCAGTCATAATAACCCCGGAGGGCGAAATGAGGGGTTCAGAAATCCGCGGACCGGTGGCGAGAGAAGCCGCCGAAAGATGGCCGCGAATTGCAAGCGCATCGAGCATAATCATCTAGGAGGAGGAAAAGATGAAAACTAGGAAACCGAGTAAGCAAAGAAAGAAACTTTATCAGGCTCCTCTTCATAAACGCGGGAAGCATCTTTCGGTCTCTCTCTCATCCGACTTGAAATCGCGGTTTAAAACTAACGCTGTTACGGTGAGGCGGGGCGATACGATCAGAATACTGAGAGGCGACAGAAAAGGGTTTGAGGGAAAGATTACTCGGGCAGACCTGAAGAATTACAGAATCTTCGTTGAAGGTGTAACTCGAGACAAGGCTGATGGGACAACGGCGTTAGTTCCGATTCACCCCTCTAAAGTTATGATCACCAGTCTGAATCTTGACGATAAATGGAGAAGGAAGACTCTGGAAAGAAAGGCTGCCGCAGTCGAGGTTGAATCGCCTGAAGGGAAACTTGAAGAGAAGGTGGAAAAGGTAGAGGAAGCAAAAGAATTAACTGAAGCCAAAGGATCTGGAGGGGCTTAAATTGGGAAAAATGGGCAGGAGCAGACACTTAAAAAGAGAAGTATCTCCGAAATTTTGGCCTATTCATCGGAAGGAATTTCATTGGGCTGTTAAACCGAGGCCTGGACCGCATTCTGTTGACCAATGTATCCCGTTGATTATTATGGTTCGGGAGATGCTTGGTTACGCAAAGACAAGGAAGGAGGCTAAGCAGATAATCTCTCAGGGTAAAATAAAGGTTGACGGAAAAGTTCGAAGGGATGATCTTTTCCCAGCTGGATTAATGGATGTTATTTCGATACCAGACGCGCGGAAGAATTTTCGTATGTTACCATCCGAGAAAGGATCAATTCTGCATCCAATCGAAGAAGGTGAAGCAAATTTTAAGCTTTGTAGGATCGAGAACAAAAATGCGATGAAAAATGGGCATATACAGCTTAACCTTCACGATGGGAGGAATTTATTGATTCGGATTAATGATCCTCAAAATCCAGAAGAAGATACGTATCATACGCTTGACACCCTGAAGATAAAGCTTGAAGATCGATCCATCCTTAAACACCTCGGGATGGCCCCTGGAATGTTCGCTGTGCTCATTGATGGGAAGAACGTTGGTAAATTTGGAAGGATTATCTCTATTGATGAAAGCGGCCAGGAACGAAGAAGGTCTCTGGTCATGATAGAGGATGAAAATGGCGAGAAATACCAAACAATACTGGATTACGTGTTTGTAATAGGTGATGAGAAACCTCATCTCTCTCTGCCAAAATTGGAGGGCGACTAATGTCCCAAGAGGAGGTCAGTGAGAAGTGGAAGGAGAATCCGATGCTCAAACCTAGGATTGAAAAGGTGACTGTTAATATATCAGTTGGAAAATCTGGTGAACCGTTAGAGAAAGCCATGAAAATCCTGAAAGAGTTAACCGGACAAAAGCCTTGTACACGTAGAGCAAGAAAGACTATACGGGATTTCGGCATTAGGAGGGGTGAGCCCATCGCCTGCCTCGTTACGTTGAGGAAAGAGAGGTCTGAAGTGTTTCTTAAAAGGGCTATTCAAGCTGTTGAAAATAGAATCTCTAAGAGCTCTTTTGATCATCTGGGCAACTTTTCATTCGGCATAAAAGAGCACATAGACATACCGGGCACGAAGTACGTGCCAGAACTCGGCATAATAGGTATGGATATAACAGTTGCGTTGGAGAGGCCTGGATACCGAGTAAAACGAAGGCGCCATGCTAAATCTAGAATAGGTTCGGACCACTTGTTGACAGCTGAAGAGTCTATGCTCTTTATGAAGGAAAAGTATGGTGTCGAAATCGTATAGAGGAAGACGTTATGGAAAATCAAAGTGCGAAAAAGAAGCGGAAATATGGCAAGGGCAGTAGACCTTGTATGCGGTGCGGGTCATACGGGCCGATAATACGGAGATACGGACTTAACCTCTGCCGCCAGTGCTTTAGGGAAGTCGCCGAAAAACTTGGGTTTAAGAAGTATGAATGAGGAAGAGAAAAGTATGGACACTCTCTCAAACGGGTTAACCACGATTATGAATAACGAACTGCGGAATAAGCGGGAATGCCTCATTAACCCGTCCTCCAAACTATTAGGAAGGGTTCTCAGGGTAATGCAGCTTAATGGGTACATCGGCGAGTTCGAGTTTATCGATGATGGACGTGCGGGAAAGTTTAGGATACAGCTCCTCGGCAGAATAAATAAGTGTGGATCTATAAGGCCTCGTTACCCTGTTAAGGTGGGTGAGATTGAGAAGTGGGAAATGGCTTACCTGCCGTCTAGAGATATCGGCGTAATTATAATTTCAACTCCACAAGGTGTAATATCTCATAAGGAGGCCGAACAGAAGAGAATTGGGGGACGCCTTCTAGCTTTCGTTTATTGAGGGACTGAAAGTGCGGCGGTTAATGGAGTTAAAGACGATAGAGATACCTAAGAACGTGAAGGTTAATATAAAAGGAAAGATGGTTGAGGTTACCGGGGAGAAGGGGAGGCTGGTTCGGGACTTCTCTTATGCACCCGCTTCGGTCTGGTTAGAGGAAGGTTTAATCAATGTTCAAGCTGAGTGGCCTAGGAAGAAGGAAGCTGCTCTTATAGGAACCGTCCGCGCTCACATAAGGAATATGATCGTGGGCGTGACTGAGGGGTTCATGTATAAGCTGAAAATAGTCTTCTCTCACTTCCCAATCTCAGTGAAGGTTGATGGGAAAAGAGTGATCATAGACAACTTTACTGGTGAGAGAAGCAGTCGGATTGCAAAGATCATAGGTGATGCAAAAGTTATCGTTCAAGGCGAGGACGTGATCGTTCAAGGAATAAACCTAGAAGATGTTAGTCAAACAGCCGCAAACATAGAGCAAGCTACCAGGATTAAGAAGCGAGATCCAAGAGTATTCCTTGACGGAATATACATTTACGAACGGAAGAGGGGATGACTGATTGAATGAAGAGGAGAAGCCTTCAAAAAAGATAATTTCAGCTGGTTTAAAGAAAAGGAAGAAGCCGAAATTTCAGCGACAAGAGAGCTGGCGGTATAAACGGGTAAAGGAAAACTGGAGGAAACCCCGAGGTTTGGATAGTAAGATGAGGAAAAAGGTTAAAGGGTGGCCTCCCTCGCCAAATAAAGGTTACCGAAATGAGAAGAGTGTTAGAGGGTTTCATCCCTCAGGTTTTCGGGAGACGATAGTTAAGAACATAAATGATCTCGAAAAGGTTAATCGAGAATATGAAGCTATAAGAATCGCACATACGGTTGGAGATAGAAAGAGAACCGAAATCATTAATAAGGCTAAAGATATGGGAATCTGCATCTTAAATCCGAGAGAAATGAAGGAGCTTGAGGAAGAGACTTAAAAATATCACAACATGCGTTGAGTGAACTGATTTGAGCCTTAAAAGCCAACGCCGAATCGCTGCCGAAATCCTTAAGGTAGGCGAAAACAGGGTCTGGGTGGATCCGAATAGGATAGAGGAAGCGGAAGCGGCCATTACGCGAGAAGAAATCAGAAGGCTTATTCACGAAAAGGTTATTCGCCCAATCCCGAAGAAGGGTGTAAGCAGGGCCCGTGCACGAATTTTACACGAAAAGAAGAAAAAAGGTTTAAGGAAAGGTTTTGGCAGCAGAAGCGGTTCTCCAGAAGCGCTGGTCCCCAGAAAAGAGATTTGGATAAGGAGGATCCGAGCGTTAAGGAAGAGGTTGCGCGAATTGAAGGATGATCATTCAATAACAGAGAGGGTCTATCGGCAACTTTATGTTATGGCGTGTAGTGGCTCATTCAAATCCGCG
>Ga0315310_10001312_pt1 | contig 15695 bp, 19 predicted proteins | sample TDP5_MG_FD_203630 | JGI IMG/M metagenome (GOLD analysis project Ga0315310, IMG submission 203630) | Freshwater sediment microbial communities from Lake Towuti, South Sulawesi, Indonesia - TDP5 | ecosystem: Environmental > Aquatic > Freshwater > Lake > Sediment | place: Indonesia: South Sulawesi... | reverse complement strand
CCTGTGCTTCCTGGATTTTTCTGCTATGTGCGGTTGTGTGGATAATTACGTGGAACATTGGCGTAATTGAAGAAGAACGCATATGTCTCAAGATGTATGGGAATGCATATCGAGAATATATGAATAGGACCCCAAGATGGATAGGAATACCGAAATCAGGGAAAAAAGACTAGTACCTCTTCATTAAGCGTTTAGTAGCGCGCGCGCGATGTTGCAATACGGTGCGCTTATGCTTGCCGGAGCTTGGATAAGGATAGCGGTGAAAAATACTTCAAATTTCTTAGGCGTGTTCAGAGTAAGCTCAAGTAAGCGATTAGAAGTTATAGCATTGAACATAACTGCTCAATTGAAGAAGCAATGAGGAAAATCGGCGAAGAGCTTTTCGAGCCAGGGTATGACACCTTCTCGAGGCTAATAGATTGCTATAACTACCAGAAATACACGTTAGGAAAGGACGAGATGTGGTTAGATATAGACTCTGCGAAGGCGTCTGCTTGGTCAAAGTCTTGAAGTTTGTTAATCATCACCATATTTATCGTCCTGTTTAGCAAATGAGGCATGCGCCGACAGCAAATCTGGGCAATGCCGACTGATAATACTTATGCCTGCTACGATCCTGGGCTCAAGCTTTAATCCCGCGAAGCGCGCGCTGTATCGAATTCACTGAAGAAACGCGCGCTAATTCTCTCATTTTTCTGAGTCCCTTCTTCTCATTGAGTTTGCGCTAGTAAGAAATAATAAGACAAAATCCCTTAATGTTTTCTGTACTTACGAATAGAGGTAAAAAAATGCTAGATGAGGCTGACGCAAACACGAATTTGCTGATGCGTTCATGCAGATTGCTTGGTGCAATCGTGAAAAGCCTGGATGCGGTTGACTTGGAAACCCAAAAGGAAATAATGGAGTCATGTGGCAGAGCGTGCGCCGAAGACGATGGAGATCTAGCAATTGCTGAAGAAATAGGCAGAACGACCAACAACGTGACAGAGGTTGTGGAAAGAATCAACAGAGAACTTCCCTGGTGTGGGATTTGGTCTCAAGAGGGGAGGAAAATCGAATCCACTTGTACCAAATGTGGGTGTCCTCTGGTGAAAAGCAAAGCGATAAACTATAATGCAACATGGTGCTATTGCTCCAGAGGCTGGGTGAAGGCAATTTTTGAAGCTGCCTTGAAAAAGCATGTTGAAGTCGAACTAGAGAAATCAATTGGTCGCGGAGACAGCATCTGCAAATTTGTAGTTGGCACCTAATGGCGAGTGCTAATTTAGCGCGCGCGCTCTAGACATACGTGTGCGACATCCCAGAAGAGCGACAACAATATTTAACAAGTCTGAGAACACGATCTATGTCCATGAACAAAACTGAGGGCAAGCCTAAGCCGGGCACTTTCAAGAAGGCGATATTCGTTGTTGGTGGAACCATTTCTCTATGCTTTGGGGTCACGGGCATATTCCTGCCTATTCTGCCCACTACTCCCTTTCTACTCCTCTCAGCCGCGTGCTACTACAAGGGCTCAGAGCGGATGCATAGATGGCTACTAAACAATAAGCTGTTCGGAGACTACATAAGAAACTACAGAGAAGGAAAAGGAATCTCCCTCAAGGGCAAGATTTTCACACTGCTTATGTTGTGGGCTACAATCTGCTACTCCGCGCTCTTTCTGCTAACCATCCTTGTGGTTCAGATGATTCTGTTTGCAGTGGCGACTGCCGTGACCATACATGTTGCTGCTCTGCCCACTTTCAGGAAATCACGCGCACAATAGAAAAAGAGGATGCTTGGTGTTGTCTCCAGTGTGCGGATGGTCCAAATCCCACCTCCCGCACTATAGCCTTGTTTGGGCTCAAATATCGGTTTAAATTCTCGGGATCTTGCTTAAGGAAAGTTTTATGCAGATAGGTTCTTTTAGTTCACGCTTTCTTCTGTCAGAAACCAAATGATTTTAGACTTGTGAGTTGTTTAAGTTCATGGTGGCAAAATGTATATTTGGTTTTTCATTTGCCTATTAGCTGTGATTGCTACGATACCCCTTCATTTTTTGTCTGTTGAGCACATAAAACTTCAAGAAAGATACGGGAAGGAGAAGGGCATTAAAATTGGTAAGATTCTCGGCCTCATCTCAGGATGGGGGTTCTTCTTCTTTTGGATAGGAATATGGATTTCGCCTCAGCCCAGATTTTCCATCCCAATTTTTCATAATCTGTTAGTCGTGGTTCCAGTTGTGAATTTCTCGTTTCCTTTGCTCCATCTGATAACTTCTGTACTCTTCCTCATTCCTGGTGCTTGGCTTGCAACTAATGGGGTGAAAGAGGTAACCATAAAAGTGGCAGAAACGCATAGGACTGATAAAATTGTCACCACAGGCGTCTATTCCATCGTTAGGCATCCGCAGCATCTTGGCGCGTTATTAGCGCATGTGGGAATCTCCCTTATATTATCAGCATGGTATTCTATACTTTTTACTCCCTTAATGTTGGTACTTATCTATCTTATATCAAAGAAAGAAGAGAAAGAGCTGATTAGAGAATTCGGCAAAGAGTATGAAGAGTATAAGAAAGAGGTGCCAATGTTAATACCAAGATTAAAAAGATGACGCGTGCATCAACACTCCTTAATCAAACTCAGGTCTTCGAACTTTGCCCGCGTGCGATTAAGACAGACATTTGACTCCATTCTTTGCGCCATAGAAAAAACTATCATTGTCGTAGTATGTAAAAACCGAGAATCTAAACGTCAGCCACGGAATGCAAGTGCGCGGGGAAGGGATTTGAACCCGATATTTTTCTCAAGTCAGACCTGTCGTCTTTATTAGTCCGAGGTGAGAAATTTGAACAAGTCACGCATCCCGGGCTACTACTGTATAGGTACGAACTTATACTATTTTGAGATGATCGATTAGCAACACAACATTAGGTTTTGTTATTATGATCTATGGTTATTACTACATTTCCTTTTTTGTGTCCTCGGTCGACATACCTGTGAGCCTCGACAATCTGCTCCAGCGGATAACGTCTATCAATGACCGACTTTATCTTCCCCGCCTCAATAAGCTCACTGAGGAAAATCAGGTCTTCAGCCTTCACGCTTGCTATACCACCTATTAGTTTCTTGCTGCTTGTCATTGAAGCCCATCGCATTCGAACACCTAGTGCTGGCGCAGCATTGGTGGTAAGGTATATTCCTTCTTTCTTAAGCGATCTAATACAACCTGAAAATGAACTCTTGCCCACAGTGTCAAAAATAACATCATAAGTCTCACCGCTTTTGGCAAAATCCTCTTTAGTGTAATCAATCACCCTATCAGCCCCCAGAGATCTAACCATCTCCAGATTAGCTGTACTGCATACTCCAGTAACTTCTGTCCCAAAACACTTGGCAAGCTGCACTGCAAAAGTACCTACACTTCCAGAAGCTCCATAGATAAAAACTGCTTGTCCACTCTGAATATTCCCCTTTCTAAGAAAATGCAATGCTGTCCCTCCACCAAAAGGAACCGCGGCTGCTTCCTCATAGGTCATATTAGCCGGTTTTATCGCCACCGCCGCATCTTCAGGTAGACATATGAACTCAGCATTGGCACCCCCTGCAAGGGCAAAAACTTGGTCCCCTTTCTTAAATCGCTTTACGTATTTGCCTACTGATTCGATTTCCCCGGCTAACTCCGTCCCCATTATAGCTCTTTTCGGTTTTCTAAGACCAACCACCATACGGGCAAAGAGCCAGTAAGAGAGAGGGACTCTGAAACTTCGCGTTCTCACGTCCATTGCTGTTACTGTTGTCGCATACACTCTTACCAGTATTTCATTGTCCTTGGGAGTAGGTTTTTCTACTTCTCTGAGCCGAAGAACATCGGGAGGACCGTATTTTGTGCATACAACCGCTTTCATCTTCATATTCAGTCATCTTCTCTTCCGTTCAAATGATTGAAGAAAATAAGAGCCATCCTCCTAAGACTATTTCAAAAAGCAAAGCTAACAGACCCCCAAAGCTACCCAGGACTTTAAAGTTAGACTTTACAAGTCCTATCCCGCAACCGAAGCCAATGAGAATGCTGGCAACAATTCCAAACCATCCAATAATTTCTGATACAACTCCATAGATAACAAACATGGTTGAGCATGCGAGCGTACCAATGGAGAATAAGATTTGTGCAAATGTGAAAGTGGCGTTTTTTGTTTTGAGAATTCTACGACCTGAATCAATTAACGCATTCTTTTCAGCACCGCTAGTACCTGAGTATCGTCTAGCTATATTGAGAAGTCCCCAGTAGTCTTTTTTATTGTAGATTTGGATCAAGCCTTCTCCTATTCGAAAGATAGCCCAGACAATTCCAAGCATCATGTTATACGGACCAAAAGCAATAAACAACATTACAGCAAGAGAAATTATGCCAACGTGTTCTATGAGCGCTAGCACAGTGCCTATTTTAAATTTCCTTGGATCATTGCTGATCTCTTGCAGTTTAGCGTCTGAGCCCAAATCACCTAATGTCTCATAGCCAAATCTCTCCCTCGCAAAGAATGCAATTATAATAAACCAGAAGAGAAAACCACACAAGCCTATTTCGATATTCAAAGAGAACCCTTTACCTTATCATTTGTTTGTGATCCTAGATTGAGTGTATTCATCGTATACAGAAGTGCACAGATACGTCTTGTATTCAGCATATTCGGGTGCTTCCTTTTAGGCACATAAGACCTAGCGTAGATAAAACATCTTTCCGATAACTTCTTCCTCTCAAAAATGGCTCTTAAAAATTGCCATTGTCCAAGTACTTTGGTTTTTTGGTGCGTAAAGTGAAGCAGAGAAGAGGGTAGTTTTCCCTTCAAAATCACATTTAAAGTCCATTTTTCAGCGATTTTCCAAGAAGACAGCACAGTAGAGCCTAAACCCCGATAATTTAAACCGATATTTGAACCTATCCCGGGCTACCATAAGATTTTCTTAAGACTTTTCTAACAAATTTTTGCGAATTGCTGAAAGTAGCTTTGAGCCTATCGGAGCTGTGGGCGTCTTAGTGGGTGTTGTCTTCACCGTCTTAGAGCTTAGAAATCTGGTAAAGCAGAGACAAACCGATTTGATAACCAATTTATATTCAATTTTTGCTACAGAGGAATTTCAGAAAGAATGGCACACAGAGATGACAGAGGAAATTAACGATTACAACACTTACCGAAAAAAGTACGCAGTGGAGATTCCTCCAGCTGGCTTGTTCTTTCATGAAATAGGGGTTCTGCTGAATGAGAAACTGATTGATATTCGTTTGGTTTACAAAATGTTCGGTGGTGTCATTATGAATTATTGGAAAAAAGCTAAACCCATAGTTGAGAGTGGCAGAATAGAACTCAACTCACCAAGATGGGCTTGGGGACTTGAATACCTTGTCAATGAAATAAAAAAACTACGGCAACAAGAACTAGCCTCTAAAACAGCTTGAACACACAACAACTCTCCTTTTTCTTCATGTCTTCATTGAATACGAATACCCAGCATAAACAAGCACAAGCGCCCGCCAGGGCGCCACTAATCTCTGCCGAAGGCAGAAAGAATCAGTGATTCGGGAGGAGGCATAGAAATTCTATGCACACACAAAAATTCACGGTGGTTAGGGCACGGTGAGTGCCTATCTGCCAAATACACCTAAAGCACTAAGCCTTCTTTTATGTTTGGTTGCTGATTCAATGAAGAAGCTAAATGTAGTCTGCACAAAGAATTATAAGGTAATATCATCAAAATAGCAGTTCATGAAAACCGAAAACGTTGTATTTGGATTGCTTGTCTTAATGTTCGCTGTAATCTTGTTTGTCGATGCCATACTGGTGACCCTTAACCAATCGGGCATACCATTGTCGGCAAATGACGTTAAAGGCATAACGGGCTTTGCCTTTCTGTTGACTGCTATACTGATTCTCATAAAAGCAAGGGAAAAATAGAACCAAGAATTCCCCGTTCTTTTTCTGTCTGTGTGGCATAGCCGCAACTTCCTCAAGAGGGCTAGTTGAACATTGTAACTTGTTCCGTTTTGAGATATATTCTGTCGTTCGAGTTAAGATATATTATTGATTGAGTTCATGTTCAATTTGGGAAGCATGTTGAAGTCAAAAGCATCATCAAAGAGCTTCAAGAAGCGCATGTCGGAGCTGAAGAAGGTATCGACTAGAATTGAGGCGAGAATGGCGAAACTAGAGAAAATAGTGACTGCTCTATCTAAGAGCCTCCAAAGAGAAAGCGTCGAAGAGCCTCAATCTAAAATATCTTATTAACTGATAACGTTGACTATAATCTGGTGTCTTTTCTCGGTTAGGGTGCCTGTTCGCGCGCGCTAACCTTTAAAGCTTAACCAAGCTCTGGAGGTAATGAAAAAAGAGAAGCCCCAATCTTCTTAATGCTGTATTTTTAATGCGTGCGCGCAGCTATCTTTTAAGTATGATACAGACAGTTGGATTCGGGATTCTGGGAGTCGACGGTTGACTCAAACCGTGGCTTAGGTAAGGTAAGGCGTTGACAGAGCACGTTAACACATGAAAACAGAAACCCGCCTCCAACACTCAAGAAGCTGATGACGGGCAAAGAAGTCGTAAAGCGCAGTTCTGCGTGTCCAACTACAACTGTTCAAGCCGCAAGGTAGAATAAGGCGCTAAGCGATTGTTCCCTTCTTCTTCTGAATCAAGTCCTTATGGTTCTTATTTCTTCTTCTAGTCGTAGTGAACCAGATCGTAGTAAACCAATATTTAAAGATCAATAAAGATAGTCTCTAGAAGATAGTTCTATGTGATCATTCCCTTTTTCTTTAGCTTAAGATATTTATACTGCCTGTACATAAATAAAAAAGAGAGGATGGAAAGTTGAAGACAAGGATATGGACTTTGTTATCAAAAGAGAAGTTTGCATTAGCCTTTATGGTCATGTTATTGACTTTATTTACCATTGTTTTGACATACAAACATTATATCGACTATCAAAAATATAGAACTGAATTAGGAGAAGAATATAAAAATATCAATCCTGATTTTGTTGACTCCTGGCCTTGGTACGATTGGGGAATTGGACCTTATGTTTTCATGTTAAAATTCATAACAGCAGGAGTTTGGATAGGAATAATTATCAGAGGACTACAAAAAATCAAATTCCGTAAACATAGAGAACTAAAAGCAATAAGTTTGTTATTGATTCCATTGATTGCTTCAATCCCTACAAGCAAAGCATATCCTAATATTACCTCAATACCTACTTCAGATACTGATGTGGATATTTTATTTGCAGGTGATGAAGAGTTTATGTCAGGGTATATAACTTCCACTTGGGGCGATGTTTGGTTAAAAGATCTCGTAGAGATTGGAGTTCCTCCATGGTATTCAGGAATTTTTGAAAGAGTTCAAGGATACTTCAACGACCAAGTAGGAATAAATATAGTTTTCCATGGCTGGATGACATGGGATAGTGATGATGAAGTGACTAATTGCTATTACATGCTTCAAGAAGCAATAGAAGAAATAGGAGGAACATGGATTCATGATCCTACATGGCCTGATAATGGTTATTGGAGATTTAATAAAGGAATGCTATGGAATGGAGTTGTAATTGATATGTTAGTTGCATGGACATGGCAAGACATGAGTAGACGCGGACTTGGACCTTTTGAGTGGGGTGCTTGTATCTTAAAATATGAGAACTTTCTTACTGATGACAATGCAATGCAACATGAAATGAGTCATCTATATGGTCTTTTGCATTGTGGTCATATTCTTTGTGTAATGAATGAACCTTTTCTTGAATTCACCGAAACTTGGCAATCATCTTGCCACGACTATATGGTTAGTCATAAAAATTATTTCACAAGACATGGTTTGGCCATAAATAGTAATCCTCATGGAGAAACTAATCCTTCTGCAGGACTTTATTATTACTACAATGGAACCAGAGTAGTACTCTCAGCAGTAGGGGATACCTATTATTTTTTTAAGAAATGGGTTTATAACAATACTTTTACATCATTTGATAATCCATGGACCTTTTCAGTTGCTGCAAGTTGGGACATATATCCAATTTTCTGTTCTATTGCAGACTTTGATGAAGATGGAGATGTGGACTATGATGATATAGTTTACTTTATTACAGCATATATTGTATTCTGGAGTACTGGAGTTAAAGATCCAAGATGTGATTTTGACAATGATTGTGATATTGACTATGATGATAAACTTTTCTTTCTTGATCGCTACTATGAATATTGGAATCCATAAGTATCAAAGCGTAGATCAAATTGTTAAAGAAGCAGGAAAGAAGAATAGAAAGAGGAAATATGAACCAGAAGTTCTCAGTTCCTTCTGAAATTTCTCTTCCCGCAGACCCGCCACTATGTGGGAACAGTTACGGAAAGTAACTCGCGCCTCAGTCCAAACTCGACGTCAGTTTCTTGTAAGCCCTCAAAGCCGCGCGATTCTCCGATTCGTCAACCTTGGCCTTCAACGCCCTCAACTCCTTCTTGACAATCTTCACCAACCGCTCTGTTTCCTTATCCATCACTCAACATCTCCTCTGATAATTCAGACCAAGCGTAACGACTTCTATACTTTATGAATCTCAAATACACAAAAGAACGTCTGTGCAGGAGATATCACACCACACTCCGAAATTCAAATCTTCACTAAGTATTTTGAAGACGCAAGACTAATTGGCTTCGGAACCAATGCAACTATAAAAGGACCGTGCCCAAATGAAGACCCGAGGCAACGCCGTCTCATGGGTTGCCGTACTAATGGCAGCCTCTTCACTGTTCACCATGCTCTGCCTATTCCAGATAGACAAAATAGTCCACAACGACCTGTACAGTTACGGTCTTCGCTTCAGTCTTCAATGGGCAACACCATACTGGACTATGGCAAGAATCGCATTCACAATGGGCTGGCTGAACATAATTGCAGCAATAGCCGTCCAACTCTACACACTAGCCTTCAGACGAAAAGAAGTAGAAGAACTTGTGACCGACGTCGAAGAAGAAATACACAAACACGAGACCGCGCCCTGTGAAAAAGCCGAAGAAAGAAATAACCAAGAACTCAAGCCCACACAAAGCCCAGAGCAATCAGAAAAGAGTGAAGAGCGAAAGGAACCAGAACCTGCGATCGAACAAAAAGAAACAAAACCACAGCCACCAGAGAAAACCGAAGAAACTCCAATCCTTGCTGGCGTCTCCGAAGAAGAAATCCCACTGATAACTGAAAAAACACCCCAACAGACTGCACCGTGTGCTTCTTGAGAATTTATTACTACATGTTCCAAGCGGAAGTCAACAACATCTGAAACAAACCACCCCGCAGCCCAACATGGGTAGAAGAAGGCGCCAAGCGATTGTTCCCTTCTTCTTCTGAAATTTCTCTTCCCGCAGACCCTCCAACATAGAGGAACAGTCATGATTTCAAAATCATAAAATGTAACTCCCCCCTCACTCAACTTATCCATCTGGGAACCACACACAATGCGCAACATCAGCATCAGAATAGCTGGCTACGACGTATCCATAATACTCATCATCATGCTCGGCACCCTACTCGGCACCGTCGTCGCAGCAACATACATGTGGGCCACAAAAACCACCACAATCATAATCGAAGAACCCCTAACCATAACAAACTACCCAACCACAATACGAACCCGCCCAGGCGAAAACCTAACCCTAGACATAACCATCGAAAACACAGCCACAATCACCTACACAGTGACACTCACATTCACACTAAACGACACTGCATACCAAACCAACTACGTCACATTCAGCAACAACACATACACAGTGAACCCAGGAACAAACCAGCTAACAGCATGGATGCTTACAGTAAAAAAAGCCCCACCAGCAACCATACAACTCGCAACACAATTCTATAGAGAATAACCCAAAAACACCGCCACGGATAGCCAACTTACTCGTTGTTGCAAATTAGACCACAGACATCAACAGCAACTTCAGACAGCCACAGAACAAAGCCCCCGAATACACCGGACAATGATGAAACTGTGGCGCAATCTAAGATCAACAATTAAACAAAGTGTGCTAGGCATTTATGCATTCTTTGCCATTAGCTAAAATCTGAATTCTTGCGTACCCTAGCCTACCATCAAACTAAGAGAATAAGAAAGAAACAGCTACACTTGCGGATTCTCAGGACCAGAAGAATCACTAGACTTTTCAGTTGACGATTTGTCAGACATTTCTGCAGCGGGCTCAGGCTTAGCCTCAGCTTCAACATGTGACTCAGTCTCCATTATAGCAGACGCTGGAGGTGTCGTAGGCGGCTGAGAACTGGACGAAGCAGGCGTTGAAGGACCTCTAAGCCTTCTAACAAAGACAAATGAAAGCAACGCTCCTACAGCGGCAACAAGCGACAAGGCCAGAGTCGCCATATCCAAAGGCGGCTCCGAAACCGTCACCTGCGACTTAACAGCGCTAGCATCAACCATCACCGAACCCAAATCACTCGAAATAGTAGCTACATCACCGTCGATCGACACCACCTTAGCATTAATAGAATCCATACTGGTCTCCAAAGTGCCCAAATCCGACTGAATCGTAGCCACATCACCATCAACACCCATCAACCGAGCATTAATCGCCGTCAAATTAGCCTTAATAATACCCAAATCAGGCACAACGATGGTTCCAATATCGTCCTGAATGTCAATCAGCTTAGCATTCTGCTCAGTGAAGCCTTTGCTCAGAAGGAAGCTACCCGAACCAGTACCAAAAGCCTCGACCAGACTCGTTGAGTAATTCGCCTCAACTACCAAGTTGTACGTTCCAAAAGAAGCGTCGCTAGGCACCAAATACGGAATCAAGTACGAGCCATCAGCAACAAGCTTAACGCTTCCAGTCAAATCCTGCATCAAAGTACCGTTCCAATACAAGTTAGCACTGACAATCCAGGCATCCACTGGCTTCCCACCGAGGGAAGTCTCCACATAAAACTCAGCCAACTCACCTCTGAAATGCAAGGAACCAACATCGACCATAACATTCAATGGACTATCATCAATAATAGTCAAAGGAGCCGAAGCCAACCATACGGGCTGAGCCGGCGGAGGACCAGGCATCATAAAAGCCGCAACATTGTACAACCCAGGCGCAGTCACAGGCACAACAAAAGAATAGGCGAAATTACCAAAGCGATCCGCCATCAAACGCGGAGACATCCAAATCAAATCAACCAAATTAGTCATCATAATATCCTGCAAATACAACAGCACAGGCGCCCCAGGCATGAAACCCACACCCTGAGCGGTAACAATAGACAAGTCACTAACCCTATTAGGAGCCACCCACAGCATCGGCCCAGGCACTGGAAACATAAAGAGAGCGTTATTGCCAATGGCATCAGTCGCGTTAATCGTGTACAAGCCGTCAGGGACATCAGGAACAAGGAAAGGAACCTCAAAATAACCCGAGGAACCAGTCACAACAAACGGATACGGCGTAATATCTAAAGAACCAAACAGCAAGGTCACATTAACATCAGCCCCAAAACCATAACCCACAACGATAAATAAACTACCCGGACTGTGACTGCCACTGCTACTGAGCGGCCAAACCATCAAACTTGGAACAACCCTAAACAGCGCAGAAGCAGAAGCCCCAAACCCATCTGTCACATCCACAGTATAAGTTCCATTGGGTCGATAGGGAACATTGAACGTAGCCGTAAACGAACCCATAAAATCCGTATGAGGCAAAGGCAAAGGCGACACATCAACCGCATCAAACAAAATCGAAACATCACTATCAGAATTGAACCCATCACCCTTCACAGAAACAGCGGTATTTACGCCGCCCTCAACAGGACTCAAAACAATCCTAGGCTCAACACTAAAAAACACCCAAGCAGAAGCATTGCCCGAAGCCACATCCAAAGCCATGACTGGATAGGAATCAAACGGAATAGCAGGAACCAGAACATCAACCGAATAACCACCAGACTCGTTAGCCACGGTCGAGGCGACGAAAATCCCAAAAAAGTAAACCCTAACCTCACCGGCTACAGAAGCATTAACACCACTCACATTAATCACGCTACCCACAGGCGCACTAGCTGGCGAAACATTAATAGTCAAAGGATCAGCCCGTACTGGCGCAACCTGAAAACCAACCGCAAACGCCGAAATCAACAAAACCAACAAACCAACTCTAGAAACCTTAACAAACACATTTGACCAAACCATTCCACCAATCCTCCACGATTCAACTCTGAACCAAACAAAACCACAATCAACCCAAACCATTAAAGTAACTTATGAATCCAAAATTCATGTTCAGACCACGCCAAACAAATCAACACAAAAAACACACCCTCCCATGAAGCAAACAAACTAACCAACACAGAAAAATGCGCACAACACAAGCCAATCATCCAATCATCTACAACAGACCTTTCTTCTTCTTTCTCAATGCTTCTTCAATCTCCCCCCTCAACTGCGCGTTGTCAAGCTGTTTCAACAAGTCAAAGATGACCCTGAACAGTAATCTCCTGTTCATTGTCGCGTCTGTTTCAAGATCACTTAATCGTTCTTCTAAGACCATTTTCCAATCCTATCTCTGGCTTCCATTAAAACCAAAAACAAACACAAACCACCATCTCCTTTTTTCTCAGCAAAGAAAGGAAATCTTTTAACAAACAGGAAAACAGCAGTTCTAATGGGTTGGTGTGCTGGTCGTAACCCGCCTTTATCTGCTTAGTAATTTCTGTGGATTGTGTTTTTTGCTGAGGTATGTTTTCAACGGGTTGAGTTTCCATTAGCTTTCACCTCTTGTATAGTTGTCTAGGGTTTGGGTTTGGGTCTGGGACGCCTCTAAGTATCCTCTTAGGTCTGTGCCTTTGAAGAGGGCTTTCAACAGAGGCTGTGGTTTTGCGTTCCTTTTGGGTCGGCAGTCCTTTTCCTTGGGGGAAAGGTTTGCCTTTAAGCAATCGGATAGGGGAATCAGAGAGCAGAAAGCAATGATATGCAATTAGGTACTTGCTGATTATTTTATCATTACTTTATTTTCTTCTATTAGTGAATTATTTTTTAGCTTGATTAGTTTTATATACAAGTAATGTTCAAAATAACAATTGGAAATGGCGGTTCTTATGGTCCAAACTCAACCTCCAACTACTCCTTCAACTACTCCTACACCTCCTCCTAGCCCAGAGAACCCTATTAGGAGTGATGCGAGATTCTGGATAGCCTTTGCAATTATTATTGGTCTGATAATAATTCTGATGATTGTGGTGGCGCAGGCGCAATATACTCAGGCATCAACTTTAGCAGGGATATTCAGTGGATGGATAACATCAATTGTAGCTTTTTACTTCTATGGTCAAACCACAACTAATGCTCAGAGCCAAATCGCTCAATCACATCAAACGGCAACTAATGCTAATAGACGAGCAGACGCTTCTGATAATAAGTTGAAAAAGGTCTTAGAATCCTTGGATAGATCAGAAAAGGTACAAACGGCTTTATCGGCTCGACAAACTAGGGGGTTAACCCCTGAAATGGCTCAACAAGACAAGCTAGATGCACACCATAGAACTTTGCAGGAAATAAAGGAGATCCTTAGTCAACCTTAACCCTTTTTTTATTTTTCAGTTCTTGGAAAAAGGATACATTCCGGTATCAAGATCAAACAGAAAGATGACCGAGATTAAGACTTTATGCACACACAAATCAGCGCACGCAGAGCTTTCGTGATGAATCAAGTTTTATGGAAAAATAGAAATTCTATAAGTAAAGGAATAAAAAAAGGAGGGATTATTTGCGTTTTTTTTGAACAGTTGGATTCCTCCGATTGTTGTGACATATTGGAAGCCTGCTTCGATTAGTTTGGTGGCTTAGTTTGCGGTCGTTGCGCCTGCTACTGTGTATTCTTCATCAGCGTAGTTTAGTAGGTGCATGTATCTTTGAGTTGTTTGGAGTTTCTTGTGTCCAATTAACACCATGACCGTTGTAGGGATTGTTTATGTCGTACAGTTTCTTGGTGCAGAAGTAGTGTCAGAAGTCGTACAGTCTGATTGTCCTTATTGATGGGTCTTTCAGTTTCTCGGCTAATTTGTTCCTTAACTTGCGGTATTGACATCCGTATTGGTCGGCTGTTACATTTCCAAACAGTTTGTCGTCGGTGTTAGGTTGTTGACTAGTATTCGTTCTTGGATTTTGGCTGTTAGGTTTGCGCTCATCGGGATTGTGCGGGGGTTTCCGCCTTTGGCTGTTGTTGGGTTGACTGTTTTGTGTTCTAGGTCTATGTTCTTGACTTTGAGTCTGCATAGGTCTACGGGTCTTAATCCTGTTTCTTTGCTCATTTGCAGTTTTGTTCTGAGGGTCTTCGGTGCGTTGGCTATTAGCATTGATAGTTTATTGTTTGTTGGGAGCGCTATGTTCTTTGCGTCTTGTGTGTATCTCGGCATGTTCCATTGTATCTCACTGAATTTACTAAATCGGTTGTAGGCTATGATTAAGTTCTTTTTGTGTGAGTCGGATACGCTCATGGTGGCGATATAGATTTTACTGCCTCTGGTTGTGTTAGTGGGGCGTGTTTGTTTAGGTAGGTCAAGGCTTTTCTCGTAAATTCTATTGTGTCGTCGCTCTTCTTGTCTGCTTTCATGGAGTAAAATGCTCGGAATTGTATCGGTATTCATGGTTGACGATGGTTATACCAACGATTGCCAATTGGATTAGGCGAGTACGCATGAACGCCGTTTAGAGAGAGTTTTTAGCATAGAAAATTTGTTCCAACCAACCAACTCGATAGGATAGAAGGTAATAAATAAATCGGAAGTTGCAGATAATGGATAACCATGTCCTTGTTATCAGAGAAAATAGACCCAAAGTTCGTGAGAAAAGCATTCCTTGTCAAATTTGGCAACTGTTACATCAGACCAAATGACACTAAAGAAAAATTCGATGTGAAATTACTAATCAATAAGATTAAAGATTGCCTGAATGCTTGTCCTTCAATCAAAAGCGTAGAAATGAAAACTGTCCCACCTATGGCGGATTTCGTCTGCTATACTAGAAGGCACTCTGAAAATCCTGAAAAGATTGAAGCAGTAGAATTCATTCCTCTAATAGAATCCAAGGTCGTTCTGCCAGTGAAAAATCAGAAGTTACATGCATTGTACTCTGCTCTGTACGGAAAAGGAAACATTGATGCAACTGCGGATTTTGGCATCTTATACAATGGAAGTATCTACGCAATCTTCAGGGTCATCGACTTCTCGAAGAATATCCATGATGGTGGGCCAGACATAAGAGGGCTCTTTTTTGAGTTGCTTGAAAAAGAGTCTTCATGGGAAATCAAGAGCGCTCCGCCTAATCCGTTAAGACAAGAGGTTTATTTTGTGTACCTGCTTGAGAAGGAAGAGACTCGGGAATATGTTGGAAAGGTTTTCGTAAAAGAGAATGAGGTCTATTTTCACTTACCTGAAAGCGAAACGCGACATTTTGAAGCACTTCTGAGTAGTCTCGTGGCAAATCCCTTGGCACTGGGTAACTTCTACGAAGCCAGTGACCAAAAGCAACAAGTAGAGCATATTGCCGAAGACCTGAGCGAGACACACAAGTCCATACAAAAAGTAATAGCAAGTTTCTTGAAACTCAGATTCATTGATGTGTATAATCATTACAGGCATTCAAGAGAACTCGAGAAATTAGTCTCTCGACACTACTCT
>Ga0315310_10001311_pt1 | contig 15707 bp, 13 predicted proteins | sample TDP5_MG_FD_203630 | JGI IMG/M metagenome (GOLD analysis project Ga0315310, IMG submission 203630) | Freshwater sediment microbial communities from Lake Towuti, South Sulawesi, Indonesia - TDP5 | ecosystem: Environmental > Aquatic > Freshwater > Lake > Sediment | place: Indonesia: South Sulawesi... | reverse complement strand
CGAAAGGGTTTCCCAAATCAAAGACTTCTACTTGGAACATGCGTCCTACATGACCGCTTGGAGTGAAATCGAAAAAGCCAGACATCACCATGAAAGAGAGGAATATGGCTTGGCAAAGGAACACTTCGAGAAAGCGGCTAACTTGCACAGATCACTGAAAAAATGGAGTTATCTGGCCCCAAACTATTCCGCCTGGACCAACGTCGAATACGCAGAAGACTTGAGCAGAAAGGAACAGTGTGAAGAAGCCATCCAAGCCTTCAAGGAAGCCATTAAGTTTTTTGACGAAACAAAGAAGTCCATCCAAAATGAGTTTGACAAGATTGAAGACGCAGACGAAAAAAGAATGGCAAACAGCATGGTCAAAGCCTCAGAAATGAGGCATGAATACTGCGTGGCTAGAATCGCAATCGAGGACGCGAAAATCTTCGATAAGAAAGGCGATCACCACTCCAGCTCAAGAAAATATGGGTCCGCAGCTGAAACCTTCAGGCAGATAGCGCAGGCGCTAGAATCAGAACAGGATAAGAAGGAATTCCAACTCATCATCACTCTTTCCCAAGCTTGGCAAAAAATGATGTTAGCCGAGGCCCGAGCCTCCGCGGAACTCTATATGGAGGCGTCTCAACTTTTTGAACAAGCAAGCGAACAGAGTGACAGTGAAAGAACAAGTTTTCTAACACTAGGGCACAGCCGTTTCTGCAAAGCGCTTGAGGCTGGAACAAAATTCGCTGACACCGGAGACATAGCCTTGCACACAGTTGCCATACAGCACTTGGAAAGCGCCGCCAAACACTATGTGAAAGCAGGTTTCCAAAGCGCTTCAGAATATGCAAAGGCAACGGAGCTACTTTTGGACGCCTACGTGCATATGGACAACGCCAAAAAAGAAACCGACCCGGAGAAAAAAGCCAGACTCTACACGATGGCGGAAAAAGTGCTGCAAACATCAGCCGGCTCATTCATGAAGGCTGAACATCCAGAAAAAAGGGAACAAGTACTAAGACTGCTGGAGAAGGTGAAAGAGGAGCGAGAACTAGCCCTATCCCTCAGCGAGGTGCTGCACGCACCGTCAATCGTTTCAACAACAGTTGCTTTCACAACCCCCACTCCAACAGAAGAAAACGCAGCTGGCTTAGAAAGATTCGAGCACGCTGACATACAAGCAAACCTGGTGACTCGTCAAAAAGAACTGAGAGTCGGCGAAAGCCTCAACTTGGAGATAGAACTCGTCAACGCTGGAAAAGGCCCTGCTCAATTGATTAAACTCTCGGAAGTTGTTCCCGAAGGTTTTGAGCTGACAGAGAAGCCCGAAATCTACCGTGTGGAAGACAACTTCCTCAACATGAAGGGAAGACGACTCGACCCATTAAAGACAGAAGAGGTTAAACTTGTCCTCAAGTCAAAGGCACAGGGCACATTCCCACTAAAACCGAGGATACTATACCTTGATGAAGGCGGGAAATACAAGACCCACGAACTCGAACCAGTAACCATAACGGTTAAAGAACTTGGAATCAAAGGCTGGCTCAAAGGAGAAAAATAGCTACTTGTGCCATACGCTGACAATCAAGGAGTCCGTATTCATTATGAAGTTGAAGGCAATGGATCGCCACTGATGCTTTTGCATGGCTTTCTGGGTTACTTGGAAGAATGGCACGAACTTGGATACGTGGACTCTCTGAAAAAGGACTTCAAACTTATTCTGATGGACATGCGCGGGCATGGAGGCAGCGATAAGCCTCACGATCCAGAAGCTTACAAGTTAAAATTGCTTGTTGCTGACGTGATTGCAGTAATGGATGCCCTCAACATCAGCAAGACACACTTTCTGGGATACTCATTAGGCGGACGAATGGCTTTTGCCCTCGCCAAATACGCTCCTGAACGATTCCATTCCTTCATCATAGGCGGCCAAGGCCCGTATGCGCGCCCGCGCGCACGCGTTCGCTGGTGGCTTCAACATCTCAAGAAAGGGATGGGGGCGCATATTGAGACGCTCGAGAAAGAAACGGGTATTAAGATGACGCCCCAGATGAGAGCCGGGCTCTTGGCCAACGACACGGAGGCGTTAACAGCGTTTGTGTTGGCGAGCGAGTGGCGAGCCAGTCTTGAGGACGCTTTGCCCAACATGACTATGCCCTGTCTGTTTTATGTTGGCGAAGCTGACGAATGCTATGCTGGTGCGAGGAAGTGCCCCAACCTTTTGCCCAATGCGGAACTCGTCTCCTTCCCTGGTCTAGGCCACCTCGAAGTCGGAGTCAGCCAAAGCCACTTGGTGCTACCCCATATCACGAAGTTCCTCGAAAAGGTAGATCGTACATAAGGACAAGGCTTCATCGCTGAACAAAGCGTCATCTCACCTGCAGTCTGCAAAATCCGTTATGCGCACGCCAACTTTAATCCAAGATTTCTAAGAGTTTTTCGTCTTTTTGATGTGATTTGAAGACTCCTCGACTGACGCGTCCTAAATAGCCATTCAGAAGTAGGTAGTGGTAGAATTGTTTTCTGACTGTGTTTGTTATTGCGAAACGCAGGCATGTGGCAACCGCTTTCTTCTCAATATCCGTGTAGTGCACATGACCCTTCTTGACGAGTTCAAAATAGTTTTGCGTAAACATCTCGTTTCTAGCGAAAACCAAAGAGCATCACCTCACGATTAACCTATAAAGGCTGCGCACCCAAAATATTTGGCCATTGACATTATTGCATTCGGAGGCGAAGACATGGAGACCACACAATTAAAGTCTATTGAAACCTATGCAAAGGAGCAGTCGACAAAGCTGGGATTACATAGTTGGCCTCACGTAAAACGAGTTCTCCGCCTTTGCAAACAAATCTCGAAACTTGAAAAAGACCATGTTAACTCTGATGTTCTTGAAACCGCAGCTTTGCTGCATGATGTTGCAAAGCACCTTGAGAAAGAGAACGCCCTAGACCATGGAAACATAGGCGCCGACATGGCTGAGAACTTCTTAAATTCAATCAGGTTCCCTAAAGAAAATACAAAATCAGTATGTCACGCAATAAGAGTTCATACGCATGGAGAAGAACCACATTCAACTGAAGCAAAAATACTTCACGACGCTGACTTCTTGGACAAAATGGGCGCAGTCGGCATAGCAACGGTCTTTATCAAAGCATGTTTAGCCAACACAACTATCGAAGAAATCGTAAGGCTTTGGAAAGAGAAACCTGAAAAGTCGTTCGTTGGAAGGCACATATTGTGGCTCAAGAAGCCTCACTTCTACACTGGAAGTGCAAAGAGCCTCGCGAAGAAGAGAAACAAAATCGCGGCTGCATTCTTCGAACAATTGGAGAAGGAAATAAAATTGAAAGATTTTTAGAGAGAAGTTCACTCACAGAAACCAAGATTTCTCATTATCCCGTTCCTTGGCAACCCATCAGTAGTTGAATCTACATCGACATACAAGCCGGTGCGCCTTGTCGTATTGAATGGAGGGCAAGAAATATAAATGAGAAAAAATTTATATTTTAAAAAATAAATTTATATATGGAATATTTGAGAAGGCTTGTGGCTTGATCGAAGAAGTCTTTGGGAAATTTCGAGAGTGGATAGACAATAGACATGGGTATGCGAAGGCTTGGAAGGAAAGAACTGGAAGCCGAGTGGTCGGCTACCTCTGCACCTACGTGCCGGAAGAAATCTTGTACTCCGCTGACATTTTGCCCGTTCGGGTTTTGGGCAGTCATGAACCGCCGACGGTTACTGAACCCTACATATTCGCTATGTATTGCCATTTCTGCCGTGACTGCTTGGCTCAAGGCCTTAAGGGAAAATTCGATTACCTAGACGGAATCGTTGAGGGCCAGTCTTGTCTTCACCTGCGGCAGGCGTTCAACGCGTGGCGGTTGCACATACCCATCGATTACACATATTACATTTACGTGCCCCACGGCGTACAAACCAGCAGAGCCTTACCATACCTAACCCAAGAACTTGCCAAATTCAAACACAGCCTAGAAAAATGGACTGGTAAAACCATCACAGACCAGGACTTGGACAAGGGAATACAAATCCTAAACCGAAACCGAGAACTGATGCGCAAGGTTTCAGAATACAGAAAAACGAACCCACCGAAACTAACAGGACTCGAAGCCATGGAGATGGTTCTCTCCAGCCAAATGGTAGACAAGGAGGAACACAGCAAACTTCTTGAACAACTGCTTCAAGAACTCCCAAACCGTAAGCTGGAGCGTCGCTCAGACATTCGACTTATGATAATCGGAAGTGAAGATGACGACAGAGTCTTCATGAAAAACGTGGAAGACCTGGGCGCCACCTTCGTCATCGATGAGCACTGCACAGGAACACGTTACTTCTGGGACAACATCAAAGAAGGACAGCAAGACAGACTCGCCACCATAGCTTCTCGCTACATCATGCGCGTGCCTTGTCCAAGCAAAGACTGGCCAGAGTTCACACGCCTCAAACACGCTGTACAGTTGGCACAGGAATTTGGCGCCAAGGGTGCATTGATCATACAGAATAAGTTCTGCGACCCCCACGGAATTGAGATACCGCCCTTGAGAGACGCTCTCGCCACTGTTGGGGTACGGACGTACCCGCTAGAATTCGACGTAACCGTGCCATGGGGCCAGTTCAGAACCCGAGTTGAAGCCTTTCTAGAAACGCTAACCGGCCTAGAGGAGCTGTTCTAAAATGACAACAGCAATAGAAATTAAAGAATATCCAACCGAACCCTTAAAATGTTGGGAACAAGCCAAAAACCTCCGCAAAAACTACTACGAAGACTATCTGCACTCACATGAGAGAGGCGGCTTGCGCTGGGCAGGCGGCGCATGGTCGTTCAGCGCCATACCAGCGGGCTTAGGAGAAGACGTCTACTGCATTACTGGTGAGCCTTACGGCGCAACTGTGGCTTTCTTCAAAGACTTCGCTTCAAAGTGCCACGACGCCACAGAAGCGGCGGGTTTTCCCCGCACCTTATGCGCCTACATGCGCAATTATTGGGGTTCAATTCTGCTCGACAAGTACATTCTCACAGACGGTACAGTGGTGGATGGTTATCCTGCGCCTGACTTCATTTGGCAGGACCACATCTGCTGTAGCCACGGCAAGTGGTATCAACTGGTTAAGTGGCTGGAGAAAAAACGGGGCAAAGAAGTGCCCATGTATTCTGTAGACGTGTCGGTGGGCTATCCATCAGACTTTTCGTCGGAAGAAGACTACAAAGTCAATTACATCATGGAACAACTCAACGACGGCATTGAATGGCTTGAGAAGGTGACAGGACGTAAATACGATGATGGACTTTTGTGCGACGCAGTTTGGAACGAAATAAAGGCGACATCGCTATGGGCTGAAGTCTGTGCCCTCAACCAAGCTGTGCCAGCGCCCTTAGACGAAAAAAGCATGTACTCCTTGTATGTTATGGGCACCCTGATGAAACATCGACCCGAGTGCGTAGCTTTCTATGAAACGTTGCGAGACGAGGTTAAAGACCGCGTTAAAAGGGGTATAGCCGCCGTTCAATATGAAAGATTCCGCGTCATAACCGACACGCAGCCTCCATGGGGTTTCTTAAAAATCTTCAGGGAAATGGAAAAATACGGCGCTGTGTCTGTTGGTTCTCTCTACACCTTCGGCCTAATAGGCATGTGGCAATACCAGCCCGACGGCACATGGGCGCCCAAGCTGATACCGCATAAAAAGCCGCAGACAAGAGACGAAGCCCTGCAAACCATAGTCAGGTGGACGATGCACAAGCCAGAATGGGCCCATTTCTACGAGCCAGAATTAAAGACCAAGATGATGGAGAGCATAGTCAAACAGTGGAAGGTCGACGCCGTGCTACTTCACTACAATCGTGGCTGCGAAGGGCTGAGCCTCCACATAGCCGAGAACCGCTTCGGCTTGATTCAAGCCGGCATTCCAGTCTTTCCGTTTGAAGGAAACATGGGCGACGAACGAGACTTCGACCTTGCAGGTACAATGGCGCGCTTAACTGCCTTCTTTGAAAGCATGGGACTGAAAAAACTGAAGGAGTGATGCAAGAATGATAACTGCTGGAGTCGATGTAGGAGCCAAATATGCAAAGGTTGTCATCCTGAAAGACGGAAAGGCATTGGCTAGGGTAAAGGTGCTCGTCGGATTCGACGTTCTGAAATCAGCCAGCGATGTTTTTGAAACAGCACTCAAAGAGGCTGGGCTTTCAAGAGTAGACATCCAAAGAGTTGTGGCCACAGGCATGGGCAGAAACACTGTTTTGCAGAAGCCTCCAATCAACGCTGATGAAGCAGTTTCGGAGGTTGTGGCCGACGCTGCAGGCGCCTACCAAGTGGTTCCAACTGTCAAAACTGTGATAGATGTAGGCGCTGAAGAGGGCAGAGGAATCAAGGTGGAAGGCGGCAAGGTGAAGGACTTCGTGATAAACGAGCGCTGCGCCGCAGGGGCAGGAACCTTCGTTGAAGCCATGGCTAGAGCCCTAGAGGTCAAGGTGGAAGACATGGGACCACTATCGCTCAAATCCATCAACACGATACCCATGAACGCTCAATGCTGTGTGTTCGCAGAGTCGGAAGTTGTGTCACTTATTCACTCCAAAGTTTCCAAAGAAGACATAGCCAAGGCTATCCACGACGCAATCGCTGGTAGAATCAGCTCTATGGTTCTGAGGATCGGAGTTGAAAAAGACGTTGCCCTCATCGGTGGTTGTGCCTTAGACCCAGGTTTCTTACCGCCATTAGAAAAGGAACTTCACAGCAGCATAGTTGTGCCCGAGTTTCCAGAATTTGTAAGCGCCTTGGGCGCCGCAGTAATAGCGGCTAATCCTACGAGGTGAAATGTAGAATGGCGCAGGCTGAAGTCAAGACCCAAGAATATTGGAGATGGCCCGAGTACCGCCGCACGGTTTCAGAGAAGGACTGGCGCAACGCAAACATCATCACCGCTGGCGTCGACATTGGCTCCGTAGGCAGCAAAGCAACAATACTGGTTGACGGTGAACTGTATGCTTACTCTGTTATGCGAACAGGAGGCGTCAGCGAAGACACAGCCATAAAAGTAACAACATGGGCTCTCGAAGGAACAGGCATCGAAGCTGGAAAACTGCATTACGTTGTTGGAACAGGCTACGGGAGGGTCAACGTTCCCTTCGCAAAAAAAACCATAACTGAAATCGCTTGCCACGCCAGAGGTGCCAACTACATCTACGGTCCAACAGTGCGGACAGTGCTGGACATAGGCGGGCAAGACTGTAAGGCAATTCGCTGCGACGAGAAAGGAAAAGTTCTGTCCTTCCTCATGAACGACAAATGCGCGGCTGGAACAGGCCGAGGTCTAGAAGTTTTCGCGGACCTAATAAGCGTGCCAATACAAGAACTAGGCAAGATATCACTCAGCGTGGACCAAGAGCCACCTCCCGTCAGCAACACTTGCGTCATATTCGCCAAAGCTGAGTCCCTAGCTCTATTACGCCAAGGCTGGCCAAAAGAAAGGGTTGCAGCCGCCTATCACGCGGCTATGGCAGACAGAATCGTCGATTTGCTCACGCGCGTAGGCATAGAAAAAGACTTTGTGATAACTGGCGGAGTCGCCAAGAACATGGGCATTGTTCGGCGCCTTGAGAGGATTTTGAAGATCAAGCCTCTTGAGCCAAAGATGGACCCTATACTGGCTGGGGCTTTGGGCGCCGGCTTGTTTGCGAAAGCATTGTATGAGAAGGAGCAGGGGCTACGCTAGAATTGAAGGCTCACTACGGCTACAAAGACGGCTCAGGCGACTACTTCATCATAATAGATACAGACAAGTGCGACGGCTGCGGCAAATGCGTGGAAGCCTGCCCCTACCACGTTCTCCAACTTGTACCCAACGAGTATGATATTGAAGGCGGAACAATGGCGACAGTGAAAGAAGAGCACCGCAAAAAAATAAAGTACAGCTGCGCCCCATGCAAACCAATTGCTGGAGAAAGACGACTGTCCTGCGTGGTGGCCTGCGAACCCAATGCCATAACTCATTCTTGGTGAACAGACCGCTTACACAGGTTAGCCTCATGGAAACTGTCACCTTTTTTGTCAATAACGTGGAAGTTAAGGCTCCAAAAGGCTCATCTATTTTAGAGGCGTCAAGAAAAGCCGAGATTTACATTCCTTCCTTGTGTTACCACCCAGATTTGCCGCCTTCACGTCGGACAAAAGCCAGCAGTGTTGTTTATCGTGGAAAGGAACAGGTGATAGGCGACTCATCCGAAAAGGAGTTTGAGGGCTGCAACCTATGCCTGATCGAGGTTGAAGGTCAACCAGACTTGGTTCCAGCCTGCGACACAATAGTCACTGATGGAATGAGAGTCTTTTCAGACACCGAACGTGTTCTCGAAGCCAGACGAGAAAAACTGATGCGCATTCTAGCTAAGCATCCTCACGCCTGCCTAATTTGCGCCCAAAAAGAGGGCTGCACCCAGGAACCCTGCTCCACAAACGTGCCAGTAGCCGAACGCTGCTGCCCCAAGTTTGGAAACTGCGAACTAGAGAAAGTCGCCGAATACATAGGGATTCGCGAAGACACCCCCCGTTACGTGCCCGCAGGCCTTCCAATCGTCAAGGATGAACCCCTCTTCGTTCGTGATTACAACTTATGTATTGGTTGCACACGCTGTGTCAGAGCTTGCCAAGAACTGCGGGGCGTCAAGGCGTTGGGCTTTGTTTATCTAAATGGCGAGGTGTTTGTTGGCTCGGTTGCGCCTACTCTCAAGGATTCGGCGTGCAAGTTCTGCGGCGCATGCGTCGAAGTTTGCCCAACTGGCTCCTTCATGGACCGAGAGATCAAGGCTGGCGAGCGAGAATTCAGTTTGGTTCCATGCAAATACGCTTGCCCAGCAGGCGTTGATGTTCCTAGATACGTTTGTCTAATAGCTCAAGGACGACATACAGAAGCTGCCGCGGTTGTTAGAGAAAAGGTTCCATTTCCATCGGTCCTAGGACATGCTTGCGCCCGACAATGTGAGAAACAGTGCAGAAGCAAAGAGGTCAATGAACCCATCGCCATTTGCGCCCTCAAGCGCTTCGCCGCCGACCGTGACGCAAAACTTTGGAAGACCAGCATAAAGAAGGCTTCGCCAACTGGGAAACGTGTTGCTATAATCGGCTCTGGTCCATCTGGATTAACAGCCGCCTACTATTTGGCAAAACTTGGACACTCTGTGACGGTTTTTGAAGGCATGCCTAAATTGGGTGGTATGATGCGTTATGGGGTTCAGGAGTATCGTTTGCCCGAAAGCGTTCTTGATAGAGATTTGGAAGAGATATTGAACCTTGGCATGGATGTGAAGACTGCCATGTCGATTCACAAAGGTTTAACCCTTAAAGAACTCAAGGACAGAGGCTACGATGCCATAGTCGTGGCCATCGGTTTACAGAGGAGTAGGATTTTGAGGGTTGAGGGATCAACCGCTGCCGACGTTCTCGGAGGCCTCGACTTTCTACGAGACGTGCGCCTAGGAAAGGAAGTCAAGGTGAGGGAGCATGTTCTGGTTGTAGGCGGCGGCAACGTGGCAATGGATGTGGCTTTAACTGCCTTAAGACTGGGCGCCAAAGAGGTTCAGGTGGTTTGTCTTGAAAGGCGCGAGGAGATGCCCGCCTTTCCTTGGGAGATCCAGCAAGCCCTTGAAGAGGGCATAGTTATTCACAATTCGTGGGGAGTCAAGAAGATACTTGTTGAAGGCGAAAAACTAGAGGGAATAGAGTTAATTCGCTGCGTTTCAGTCTTCGACCAAGAAGGCAAGTTCAATCCGTCCTTCGATGAGTCGACGACCCAAACCATGAAAACAGACATGATAATCTTTGCAATCGGACAAGCTCCGGACTTAAAGGGATTAGATGACGTAAATGCTCTAAAGCTCGCATCGTTAGGAACCATATCGGTTCACGATTTCACCATGGAAACAAGCCTTCCTGGCGTTTTTGCTTGCGGCGACATTGTCAAGGGACCCGCCTCGATTGTAGAGGCAATCGCTTTGGGCAGGAAGGTAGCGGTAGCCATAGACAAACAGTTGGGTGGTGATGGAAACATCGATGAGACACTTGCTGTTTCAGAAGAACCTAATCATTGGCTTGGGCGAGAAGAAGGCTTCGCCTCTAGGCGTCGTGCCGAGATGCCGACTTTACCGTTTGAGAAGCGCCTAGGAAACTTTGCCGAGGTGGAGCTGGGCTTCGACGAGAAGACAGCAGTGGAAGAAGCCAAGCGTTGCTTACGATGCGATCTGCGACTGCATATTAGGCAACCGACTTTTCCACCCGAGAAGTGGGCCAAGCTTGAAACCGCAATGATAGTCAAAGTTCCGGCGTCTGAGGGCGTTGTTCAACTGCTTGACGAAAACAAGAAAATAATTTACATTAAAGGCGCGGTGAACATGCGTAAAGAACTGGAGGAGCTGATCGCTACTAATAGAAAGGCGAAATACTTCCTGTGCGAAGAGGCCAAGATGTTCACCATGCGCGAGAGTGAGTTACTTCAACAGTTCCTCAAAAAATATGGGAAACTGCCCGAACAGAACGTTGGATTGGAAGAAGATCTGTACTAGAACAATGCATTTCGCTTCCGTACTCTCCTATTAATCTCTAGTCTGATACATGTTTCAGATAAGCCAGACAGTACTGTTTGGTCTTGATTTGTCGTTGAGAAGGTTTTTATGTAGGCGTTCATATTATTTATTGTGTCTTGCGATGTAAGAGTATGGGTGAGGTTGAGAGCCTTATGGGTCGAGGGGTTTCAGGTACGCGTGGCGACGTCGTTTCTCATCTTCTTGCAGGCCGTCTTCTCCTTTCTCTCTCTCGATGAGGCGCGGTCACGTGTACGAGCCGACGCACGATGAACCCACACTCTACATGCAAGCTTTCATCACAGGGGAGGAAAGACAAGGGTGAGCAACACTAGCGCTGACGCTGGCACCGCGGCAGCAAGGTGGCAACGAGGGGTCAACGAGAAAATAAACCATAAGATAAGACTGCTTCAAGAAGAGTTCGAAGAGATAAGCCTCCTTAGACACGTTGCGGATGAAGTCAGGAGCCTCAGGAAGAAGTTGTTAACAGAGAGATGCGATTAGGTTTCTCGCAACAGGAGCTAGAGGCAAACTCACTAATGAATGGAAGCAGAACATAACAAAGAATTATATGGGAAGAAAAATCTGACCGATGAAACTTGGAATTGTAAGCATGTTGCCATTCACGGTCTCCACGATTTCACCCGTGGCTTTGTCACGACCGATCCGAACCGCCTCTTCTTTGCCTAGGGTGGAGCTGAGTTTAACCACCTTGGCGGTGATGTTGGGCCACTTCTTACGGTTTGACTCAATAGCAGACCAAGCCGCCTCGTAAGTGTTGTCCACGCTGCCGTCGTCAACAACAATAATCTCAGACGGACCGACATGACTGGCAGCACGTTCATAGGCGTCGGCTATACGCTGAGAAATCGTGCTCTCTTCATTGTGCGCTGGAACAACAAACGAAACCATCTCGTACCCTTTAGCCGGCTTTGTCGGTTTTCTTACTGGGGTCACGGGCGGAGGCGAAGGTGGAGCTGGCTTTGGAGCCGGCACAGCTCGGGCACCCCTTCTGCTCTGTCTCCTGCGCCACAGCAGATAGGCGACTGATCCAGTCAAAGCTGCCAGAATCAGTGTTACCAGCAAGATTAGAGCGAGGGGAAAGCCTGCCGGAGCCTTTACTTGGAATTGGTGGAGTCTTGTCTCAGCTGAATTTCCAGCCTTGTCATAGGATGTAATCTTAAAATCGATTATTGTGTTGCTCTGGTTTCTCAACCTAGCCGTCCAGTTCCCATGTGTAAGTGTCATTGGAACAGCTTTCCATTCGTCAAGCGTCTTGTTCTTGAACCATAAAGTAACGTCTTGAACCCCACTCGCGTCTGCAGGCTCGGTGGCAGTGACATTGACCGTGATGTCCACGTTAGCATCGGGCTCCTTAGGCGCCCATGAAGGATTCCCAATGACAGGCGGATATGGATCAGCCACATTAAAGGAGTTGAGACTTGACGGCGTACCCCAGTTTCCAGCCTCGTCAGAAGCGAACACACGGTACTTCACCACTGTGGAATAGGGAAAAGCTGGAATGCTCCCGCGGTAAAGTCCATCTATCAAAGTCATGGTGACATTTTTCTGGGCAGCGTCCCCGGAATAGCTCAGAACAACGTCTTTGACACCGCTCCCCTCGTCGGTGACTGAAGCCAAAACTGTTACGGTGTCGTTGTAGTTCGGTTTTTCTGGTAGCCTAAGGACGCTGTGTATTATTGGAGGAGTCGTTTCTGTAACGATTTTCAATGAAATGTTGACGCTGTGTTCTAAGACGCCACTGGTTCCAGTCACGCTCAGCATGTATTCCCCAAGCAGGGCAGTGGCATCAACCTTAACAGTCACTATTGAAGTGTTGAAACCATTTGGTGACAACGCGACTTGGGATTGGCTTAGAGTTAGTGTGACGCCTAGGATAGGCTGAGACGTAATATTCAAGTCGACTAGCCCACTGAATCCCTTCAATGAAACTATAATTATGGTGGAAATGTTCAAACCGCCCTGTTGAACGGTTAAGGAGGGCGGTAAGACAGCGATGGAAAAGTCTGGAACTGGTGTAGTCGGAGGCGCGATAACTTTCACTGAAATGTTGGTGCTATGCATTAGTGTGCCGTTTGTTCCAGTCACGGTTATGGTGTATGAGCCTGTTGCAGCCGAGGTGGCAACGTCGATGGTCAGTATGGAAATAGCGGATTTGTTTGGCGGAGTCATGACCTGCGACGGATTGAGGGTTGCGGATACGTCAACTATAGGCGAAGACGTAATAGTCAGATCAACTGGTCGACTGAAGCCCTTCAAAGAGGTCACTGTTATGATTGACACGTTAGAACGTCCTTGCTGAATGATTAAAGAAGTAGGGTCAGCTGCGATGGAAAAGTCGGAGACAGATGGAAGGGCAGTGACTACCAACGAGATGTTGATAGTTCGCATTAGTGTGCCACTGGTTCCGGTCACGGTAATCGTGAAGTTACCAGTCACAGCGGTTGAAGCAACATCTACGGTTAGGGTTGAATTAACTGAGCCGTTGGGTGGAGGGGTAACACGCGATTGATTGAGCTTGGTGGTTACATTGTTGATAGGTGCAGATGTAATTGAGAGGTTGACGGGCTGACTGAAGCTGTTCAGTGACTGCACGGTTATGGTTGATTTGGCTGAACTGTTCTGGGTTATGGTAAGTGAGTTGGGAGAAGCCGTCATAATGAAACTGGGTGTAGGTGGCGGTTTAACTCCCTTTATGAGGTCGATTATCTCGTTGACTAGTTTGACGAGGTCGTTTGCATATTCTGGTTTTATCCAAGATGTGATGGCGTTCTTCACGTCGCTTTGGAGCTTGTTTAATGATCCATTGAATGCTCCGGCCTCGATCTGATGAATGACGGCTTGGATTTTGTTTTCAAGGGCGTTTCTCTGGCCGTCTGCTGACGCTGCGTTTTTGAAGGCTTCGTCTTGTAGTACTGAGACTTTTTCTTGTAGCTCATGCAGTTTAGTGGTGATTGTGTTTGTGTCGATGCTTGGGTCTGGGCTTCTTGCCAGTAAAACGGTTCCAAAAGGTAGCACCAAGATTAGAACCGACGCGAGAACAGTTAAAAAGAGGGCTCGTCTTCTCACTTTCTACCCACTTTTGCTCTCTTTTATTTTCGCTGTTGCTTTTGAGGGTCAAGGTATATCTGGTTTTCAGTTGGAAATAAATGCCTACGGTGTTTGGTTCTAGAGGCGAAATTTGTCGTAGGGCGGAATATAGTGAAGTATGACATATTGGTGTTCTTGTTTATTCTGAACCTCTCATGTGCCAGCTGAACGACCCGGTTTGAGTGTTGTTGTAGCTCAGCCCTTACACACAACAACCATGGAGTTACCGATTAAGAGAGAGGCAGGACTTAGGTTCTTAAGTGACGAATTATTTATTGAACAACAACAATGACTATATGTGGTCACAACTGAAGATGAAAGGGCATTTCTAAGGACGAGGTGTCTCGATATCACACTTTGCTACGTGACCCTCCCCGCCACAAGATAATCGAAATCTTAGGTGAGCAGGGCAAGAGCGGTTTCAAAGAATTGCGCTCAGTAATAAAGGCCATGTGATACCGCCCTCATAAAAACCGCTGCAAGCAATAGCCTCATCACTCCCTTCTTTCCCTCCTTTCCCTATTTTTGGGACAGGCCTAGTCTTATTTACATCAAGATACAGCTGAGGGAAAACCCTAAACATTTAATAAACTCGTCCATGAAAATATTGAAGGTTTGTAGAAACAACATAAGGAATGTGAATTTTTGCAGCAACGGTGCCCTGCCATAATCGGCGTCGGCAGAACCAAGTTCGGCGAACACTATGAGAAAGAGCCTGAAAAACTCATCGAGGAGGCTTGGCTCAAGGCTTCACAATCGGCTGGCATAGAAAGAAAAAACCTAGATGCCGCCTATATAGCCGACTACTTCCTCCAGCTGACAAACAAAATCGGAATAGAAGAGGGTTTCCTCTCTGAATTAACAGAACTCCACGTTCCCATGGAAAAGACACGTTCATTCAGCTCCGCCCTCTTAAGCGCCTGCAACGCCATTCAAGCAGGCAGATACGACGTTGTTCTCGTCGGTGGAGTTGAGAAGATGACTGACCGCTGGGACAAAATCCGAGATGACCTCATGCTGCTGGAAGATCCGTGGAGTTACTACGCAGGATGCACACCTGAAGCCAATCATGAACTCATGCTTAGAGAGTACATCAGAAAATATGACATTAAAGGCGAACAGCTGGAAGCACTAAGTGTTGCGCTGGCACAGATAGCCGTCAAAAACCATCATCAAGCATTGAAAAACGACTACGCCCAGTACCAACGAGAGATCAGCCTGGAAAAAGTCTTGAACGAACGACAGAAGGCACAAAAGCTCCTCGGACTCTACGACTTTGCCCCGGTCTCAGACGGCGCAGCGGTTCTGATTCTGGCAAGTCCAGAAACCGCAAAGAAGCACTCAGACACCTCTATATGTGTAGCTGGTTCTGCCTCAGCAACGGACTACGTCACGTTTCCAGCACGCGAAGAGAGAACAGCTTTTATCGCCAGCTCCATCGCCATGAGAAGCGCCCTGAAAATGGTCGACATAAGCGCGGGTAATATTCAGATCGCCGAACTCTACGATCAATCGACCCTTCTTGAAATGGTTTCCTTGGAAGATTTAGGCTTCTTAAAAAAAGGCAAGGCTTGGCAAAACATCGACGAAAGCTGCAAGGAATATCAAGGTTTCTACAAAATCAACGGAAGAGAACTCTATGTCAACACAGACGGTGGACTCAAAGCCGACGGAAACCCGTTAGGCGCCACAGGTGGAGCACAAATCTTTGAAATCGTCGCCCAATTAAAAGGCGAAGCCGGAGAAAGACAAGTGAAGACAGACAAGGATCTACAGTTTGGATGTGTCTTAGAGCTCGAGGGCTTCGGAACTAAAGCGTATGTCCACATACTGCGGAGAGGCGATTAAAATGAGCAGCGAACCCATGGAGAGAAGAGTCTCCTATATTGGAGATCGCCTCAAGGGCAGCAGATGCGGCATATGTGGCAAGGAATACTTCCGACCCCGAGACTACTGCGGAACCTGCGGAAGAAAAAGCTTCGGCAAAATGGAGGACCTGGACCTCTTCTATGA
>Ga0315310_10001309_pt1 | contig 15710 bp, 13 predicted proteins | sample TDP5_MG_FD_203630 | JGI IMG/M metagenome (GOLD analysis project Ga0315310, IMG submission 203630) | Freshwater sediment microbial communities from Lake Towuti, South Sulawesi, Indonesia - TDP5 | ecosystem: Environmental > Aquatic > Freshwater > Lake > Sediment | place: Indonesia: South Sulawesi... | reverse complement strand
ATCAACAGAGATGTAGCTGTCATCGGAGGCGGAATTGCAGGCATTTTGGCGTCCATCGAGCTTGCCGACAAAGGCTACAAGGTCTATTTGATCGAGCGAAATCCAAGCATAGGCGGGCACATGGCTCAACTCAGTAAGACGTTCCCAACTCTAGACTGTTCAGCCTGTATTTTGACGCCTAAAATGGTTTACGTTTCTCAGCATCCCAACATTGAGATCATCGACATGGCTGAACCAATCTCCGTGAACGGTTCACCGGGCAATTACGAGGTTACACTTAGAATAAGACCTAGATACGTTGACAAAGAAAAGTGCACGTCGTGCGGAGAGTGTGCAAGAGTCTGCCCAGTCAAGCAGTTCAGCAAACATGAAGAAGGTCTGACGCAGGAGAAGTGCATTCATCTACCCTTCAAACAGGCTGTTCCAAACGCCTACGTCATTGATAAAGACATCTGCCTATGGTTCAACAAAGGAGTCTGCCGAGTGTGCGAAAAATTCTGCAAGGGCAAGGCTATCGACTTCCACCAGAAGGAGGAAAACCGACAACTAAGCGTAGGCGCCATTGTTGCTTGCACCGGCTACCAGCAGCTCAGTCCAAGCATGTCAAAAGAGATTTTTGACGGCTGGGATGTTTTCAGTCAATACTCTTTTGGGCTACATCCAGACGTGATCACGAATCTACAGTTTGAAAGACTGATGTTGCAAGGAATGCACAGACCCTCAAACGGTAAGCCACCAAAGAAAGTGGCTTTTGTGCTCTGTGTGGGCAGCCGCATGGATCGTGGTATCCAGTATTGTTGCAAAATCGGATGCATGAATTCGATAAAGCATGCCTTACTCTTGCTCAAGGCGCTTCCCGAGGCTGAATCATGGGTTTTCTACACCGACGTACGAGCGCACGGCAAGGGCTATGAGGAATTCTACTCCAACGCCAGGGACCACAATGTGAAATTCATCAGAGGCAGAGTAGCTGAGGTTGTTCCCAACGGAGACAATCTGACACTGAGGGCTGAGGACACCATTTTAGGCAAACAAATAGAGGAAACATTCGATCTAGTTGTGCTCAGTCCAGCGCTCTTGCCCAACGCAGGCTCAGGTGAACTGTCAAAAATGTTAGGCGTAGACCTTGGACCCGACAGTTTCTTCCTAGAAAGACACCACAAACTCAGACCTGTAGACTCAAAGATGGAAGGCATATACTTAGCAGGGTGCGCGCTTGGACCCAAAGACATCCGTGAAACCACGATTGAAACCATGGCAACCGCCTCAAAGGTAGCAACCTTTCTGGGCAGGGGCGAAGTCTCGTTATCGCCAGAGAAAGCATACATTATTCCAGAAAAATGCAACAACTGCGGAGAATGCATAAGACATTGTCCAATGAAGGCTATCGAATCAACACCCAAAGGTTTCGTAATCAACTCTATATCTTGCACTGGCTGTGGTATATGTGTGCCCAAATGCCCCGCCGAAGCCATCGATCTGAAGCAATCAACTGATGCCCAACTGATCGCACAGATTCAAGGGACAAGTGAAGAAAAGGGTGAAGAGTCAAGGATATTGGCTTTTCTGGAGAAAACAACGGCTTACGGATCAGCTGACCTTGCAGGACAGACTAGGATACAGTACACGCCGAACGTGAAAATCATTCCAGTGCCCAGCACCGCAAGAGTTGGTTTGAAGCATGTGTTGCACGCCTTTGCCAGTGGCGCTGACGGCGTCATATTAATCGAGGGCGATGACAGCCCATTCAGAGAAGAGGGAATACGAGAACACATCAACGGTATGAAGAGAGAGCTGAGCAAATTCAACGTCGAATCTCTGCGGGTTGTATCCATGACAACAACCTTGCCCCAATACGACAAAGTCGTAAACTTATTCCAAACCTTTGATGAAAGAATATCCAAAATGGGACGCATCTCACCCGAAAAGCGTCAAAAAATCGCCGAGGCATTGGCAGGAGACAAAATAAATGAAACATAATTCGTTCCACCAAATCACCGATCAGATGACTGACCCGTCGTTTATAGAAGAAATCAAGAAGGTACCCGGCGGAGACAAAATCCTCGACTGCATCCAATGCGGGGTCTGTGCGGGTTCGTGCCACGCTAGATTCGCCATGGATTACAGCCCAATGCAAATCTTGAAAATGGCGCATTTAGGGCTCAAGCAAGAGGTTCTCACGAGTTCTACCATCTGGATATGTGCTTCGTGCTACACCTGCGCGTCACGCTGTCCACGTGGTCTTAACATCCCAGCAATTATGTCAGGTTTCAAAAACATGGCCATGAAGAATGATGTGCCTGCTCCTATCGCGCTGAAGCCCAAGTTTCACAAAGCGTTCACGGAAATTGTGGGCAAATACGGCAGGATGCATGAGCCAGAACTTCAGTTAAGATTACTCAAAAAGACCAGCCTAGGCGACTTGCTCCACAATGCTTCCCTGGGCATGCGAATGTTACGAAAGGGAAAGCTGAAACTTCAGCCCTCCAAACTTAATTCAAACACTCACTTTTCGGAAATTGTTAAGAACGTCTTGAAACAGGAGGTGCAGAAATGAAATACGCATATTTCCCAGGCTGTTCGATCCACGCTTCAGCCAAAGAATATGCAATGGCAGCAAACGCTGTGAACAAGCATTTAGACGTAGAATTCGTTGAAATACCCGACTGGAACTGCTGCGGCGCGATTGACGCCGTCTACGCCTACAATCGTCTGTTATCTGTTTCACTGTCAGCAAGAAACCTTGCCCTAGCGGAAAACATGAAAATGAACATTGTAACCCTCTGCAGCGCCTGTTTCTTCACGCTGTCTAGAGCAAACAACATGCTTCGAGAAAATGCAGAGTTGAAACGCACAGTTGAAAAAGCCATTAACGACGCTGGACTCAAGTATGAGGGAGGAGTCAAAGTAAGACATTACATGGATGTACTCGCAAACGACGTGGGATTTGATAAAATTCGCCAACAAGTAAAGATGCCATTAAAAGGCTTGAAGGTTGCGCCTTATTATGGCTGTCTGATTGTGCGACCCACAGGAATCCAAAGGTTTGATGATCCTGAGTATCCAACTTCGATGGATAAAGTAATTCAGGCTCTTGGAGCCGAAGCTGTTTACTATCCAGACAAAACTCGGTGCTGTGGAGCCTCGTTGGTCATAACTGACGAGGAAGTTATGATGGAAATGACCAAGGGACCATTGCTCACCGCCAAGAATGCACAAGTAGACTGTATAGTTACGCCTTGTCCCATGTGCCACTTCAACCTAGACGCCAAGCAAAAGGACATCGAATCCCACTTTGACATCGACATCGGGCTTCCAGTGCTCTACATCACACAACTTATAGGTTTGGCGTTTGGGACATCGCCTAAAGAACTTGGACTGCACAGAAACATTGTGTCCCCGAACAGGATTCTTGAGAAACTGAAGGCAACGAATTACACTGCCCCCAAGACCTAAACATTAACTTGTTGCGGCTTCCCCATTTTTTCGCTTTAGAATCTACACTTCTTGGCATATGATCTCTGTTGGATAATCTTCTAAGCTATGGATAGGCGACAGAGTGAAAGATAGCTTAGGGTAGTGCTTGCAGAAGTTTGGAGGGGTCAACCCTGAGTTCCTTTATTGCTAGTTCGTCTGGGCTCATGCCCATGGCAAGGCCGAGCAACTGTGTGTAATGTAGCACTGGTAGGTTGTAGTTTTCGCTGAAGGCTCGTTCGATCCTAGATTGGTTCACGTCGAACATGAGGTGGCACGAGGGACAGACTGTTATCAACGCCTCTGCGCCTGCATCCTTGACATGCTTTAGTTTTTCTCGTGTTAGCTGAAGAGCAACTCTGTCGTCTATGGCTATGACAGTGTAGCCGCAGCATTCGGCTTCGTCTAGGTAGTCCAAGCATTTGGCGCCTGTTAACTCAATCAAATTCTTCAAAGTTTGTGGTTCTTCTGGGTCGTCCCAGCCCATGTATTTGACTGGTCTGAGGAGGTGGCATCCGCCGTGTTCTGCAACTTTTAACGAGGTTAGCGGTCTTTGAACCGCGTTTTTTATTTTTTCGAAGCCCACATCCTCCTTCAATGCTTGAACCAAGTGTTTGACTTCGATGGTGCCCTTGAACTCCATGCCTATTTGATTCAGAATTCCGTTGATTTCATCCTTCATTTTTTTGTCGGTTTTCAGCGTAAGGTTTGTCTTGCGCATGGTTGTGGCACATCCGGTGCACAGCGTGATTATGTTTAGGTTCTGCTGTTCGGCGAGGCACAGGTTTCGAGCGGACAGGGCTAGCATCATTTCATGGTTCGCTGGGTCAACTGGCAGGCCGCAGCAGTTTGCATCAGGCATTTCAACCAGTTCAACGCCTAATTTGTCAAAAACTCTCCTAGCGGAAATTTCATAGCTGGCTTCTCTGTAGGGAATTGTGCAGCCCAGAAAGAAAGCATATTTTAGCTGCGCCAAGCGATCTTCATCTCTTCAAAAGCTTGGAACCATGAGTAAGTTCAATCAGTTTGGCTATGTCGACCGTTTTGGGCTTTGGTAATGGCGGAAAACCCATTTCTTCTCTCTTCTTGTGTCTGATTTCTGGAATCTTGTAGGCGTAACCGGTCTCGTTTATGTTAGAGGCGAGTTCCCTGTAGATCAACGGAACCTCTCCCCTCTTGACCGCAAGATTTCTGAGAACCCGTAAAACGCTTGCAACCTCTACTCCCTGGGGGCAACGGTCTGTACACGTGAAACAAGCTGTGCAGAGCCACAGCGTCGGGCTTGACAATACTTTTTGTCTCAACCCTAACTGAGCCATGCGCAGAACTGTTCTCGGTCTGTATGAGTTGCTGAAGCGTGCCGTTGGGCAACTTGATGTGCATGTTCCGCATTGAAAACAAATTTTCAGTGTTTCGGCGTCGTGCTCTCTAAGGACCTCGTTCTTAAATGACGGGTCCAGCCTCGACGGTTGAGTGTTTTTGGAAGCTTCAACCGTTGTTTGTGCCATTGTTGTTCGCCTTGTAGAGGATTTGAATGAGAGGAAGTGCATAATAAATCTTATTTTTCTAATAACTTTCCAAATTAGTTGCGAGTAGATTTTTTAGCCTTTTTCCGAAGGAAGAGCAATCTTAACAAATTCTAGAACGCCATCAAGTCAAATGACACCGCCATGATAGAATTCAAGAGAAAACTCAAATCTGCAGAAGATCTGTTCCGTTCAAACAGTGAAGCATGCGAGTGGTTGTGAATCCCATTAACAAACGTTGCGTGCGTGCGTTCTTACTTGAGCCACTCGCAAGAATGTTCGCAGTAGGGGTCGCCCTTAGACATGCAGGTCAGTCGAGTTACAGCGACATTTTTGCCCATAGCCTTAGTCAACCCTTCGTGAAAACTTTCATGAAGGACGTCGCACATGATTTCTGGCATTTTTACAGCCATTTCAAAGAACAGACAGTTGTGCAAACGATAGACGATTTTCTTGTCATTTACCTCCGCGATTTCTGGTTCTGCCCCCATCTTTTCAAGATAACCCCTCACGAAAAATTCTTGATATGTCTTCACATTCCAATCTTTTATCTCGTGTTCCAACTCTAACCGTTTCGTGGTGTTTTCGCCCATTTCGTGTCCGGCTTTTCTCAGAATTTTTTTGGCTTGGTCTTCTCCGAGTACATACCGCATGGTGTTGATTATGAAGTTGTTCAGCATGAGGTATCTTCGCTTCGGATAGCTGACCAGTGGAGGTTCCCTGACCATTTTGTAGTAGATTTTAGGTCTCCCGACAGAGCCAGCTCTTTCTTCGGAGGCTTCGATGAAGCCAGCTTCTACCAAAGATTGGAGATGATGTCGAATTGTGATGGGCTGGAGACCCAGCTTTTCTGCTATTTCTTCAACACTCATTGGCTTCCTATAGAGCAACTTGATTATATCCAGCCTTGACTTGCTTGAAAGGGCTCGATAAGCTTCGGCTTCTATCAAACTTGATTTCCTCGCATTGATGTGATTTGACACTCCGCCATATTTATTATTTTTATCTACTTTCTAATAATATTTTAGTAATTACTCTCTTTACTACGATTTCTTGATGCTTTCCAACAGTCGATGAGAAAGGAAGCAAGAATGGGAAAAATCGCAACGCGAAGCCTCGAAAAAAGACTAAATCGGAATGCTTTTTCCCATAGAAGGAAAGATTTATTAGATAACTTTGAGAATTTTAAAACAAATAAAATCAACAAAAAACGAGGTGTATAAAATGTTGAAAATTGATGACCTTGATCACCAGATATTGAAAATACTAGAGGACGACAGCAGAATCTCGTATAGGCAGCTTGGCCAAAAACTAGGCATCGAAGAATCCACTGCTCGCAAACGTGTTGTCAGGCTGAAAGAAAGAAAGGTTATTGAACGATTTACAATAGACGTCAATGACTCAACCTTGGGACGAACAATCACAGCCTTCATAACAGTTTATCCAAGTTTAAAACACGCAGAAGAGGTAATCAGCAAAGTCGTTAGTTTAGATGAAGTGATTGAATCCTACAACCTAAGCGGAAGATGTGGAGTGTTCTTAAAAGCCACGTTTGGAGACATGAAAGCCCTCAACGCCTTCATTTCGAAGATAAGAGGCATCACGGGCATTGTTGGCATACACACATGTATTTCTCTTGAAACAATCAAGAAAGCTCGAGTAATTGCATAGTATAGCTCAACAACACCATTGCGCGAACTCTTGCCATTCGCTTGCAGCAACTAAATTGTCGCCTTGTCTAGGCCGTACTCATTTGTTTCTCTAATATTTCATCAAGCTTAGGCGAAAGTGACTCGTAAATCTGCAATGTTTGTTCAGCTGCCTTTCTCCAAGTGAAATACTGCAAAACTCGTTTGCGTCCGTTTGCTCCCCATTGTTTCGCTTTTTCATGGTCTTTAAGAACCTCTTTTATTCCCCAAGCGATGTCAGCAGGGTTGTTGCCGTTTACGTGGACTCCGTTTTGATCTGGACCACTGGGTACGACTTGTTCCTTGAAACCTACTACGCCTTGGGCGCCTACCACCACTGGCTTAGCCATTGACATGGCCTCTAGGCTCACTATTCCGAAGGGTTCGTAAGTGGATGGAAAAACACAAACGTCTGCAGCTGCGTAATGCGCAATCCTGTCTTTCTCAGGCACAAACTCGAAATGAGAGATAACTTTGTCCTTTATGCCCAGTCTGCTGGCTAGTTCGGTCACATCTTTCTGTTCTTCGCCTTTCCCTAGGATCACCAGTTGCGTTTTGGGAAAATCACTTAAAATCGAAGGCATGGCTTGCACCAGGTTCCTCACGCCTTTGACCCATGTCAATCGACCGATGAAGAGTATCATGTTTCCGTCTTTGGGCACTCCGTAGCGTTCCCGAACTTTCTCAATATCTTGAGGTTTCGCCTTTGAGGGGTCATAGTTGTCAGGGTCAACGCCGTTCCAAACCACACTTATTTTTGACGCTGGCCATCCGTGTCGAACAAGGTCTTCGCGCATGGCTTCGCTTACTGTGATTAAATGGTTGCATGTTTCAGCTGTCTGAGATTCCAAGTGTGAAACCACTTCAGAGCCTTGTCCTCCGCTTCTGCCCCATTCTGTGCTGTGAACATGAAAGACAACGGGGATTTTTGTCTCGTTTTTGATTATATTTCCTGCAATGCTGCTCAACCAGTCGTGGACACACACCACATCAAACTTGGTTTCTCCCTTTCTGACCAAGTCGTTGACAAACTTTGTTGAGCTAAGGATGTTGTAGAGGAATATGTCGTTGAAAAATCGGATGTTGGTGCCCCATCTGCGCAGGTCTTCGGTTACAAAAACTGGGAAAACGTTGCTTGCGTCGGCTATAAGGGGACGATGAACCTCCACGCCTCTTACTATTTCACGTGTCGGAAGGTTTCCTGGATTTAAGGTAAAAACGGTTACGTCGTTACCTAATTCTATGTATTCACGTGTTATGTATTCCGCGTATGTTCCTAAGCCTCCAACAAGGGATGGAGGATACTCCCAGACGAAGAATCCGATTCGCAAACAGACACCAATCGAGATGTATTTGGGATAACGATTTAACAGTTGTGAATTTCAAATCTCCGAAGCATAGGCAATTCTTTAATCCACAAAGCTAGTGAGAGAACATGAGAAGTCTTTAACAGTCTTGTTTGGGGTTGGAGTTATTGAAGAAAGGCTCTTACAATGTAGAATTGACAGACACGGAAGAGAAAGACCGCCTGTATGAAAAATATGAAAAAAGATTCTTGTACACGCGTAAGGCTTCGATTTATGGGTGCTGCATAAAGTTGCTCACAGATATGGAATATGTGAAGGAGCGCTGGGACGACAACTTCTACAGCATGAGTGAAGACGTTCGTTCGCATGGCAGATTAATCGTGATGGAAGAGCGCGGAAAAGAATTGAGTGTGAAATATGACCCTTTCACCAAAACCGCGTTTCTCTTCAATGTTGATTATTATGGGTGGATAAAGAGCATAGCGCTGGCTGTGGCGGGAGACGTTCTCGAGGATGAACACAGAATCTACTCTGTTCATGGAGCAGCCATTGATGTTAGGGGCATCGGTGTGTCGCTTGTTGCCCCGCCTGGAACAGGTAAAACCACTCATTCTTGGGGACTCATGCGCCTAAGAGACGCTCGACTAGTCTCTGACGACTGGTATTTTGTGCGTTTGTCAACTCGTGAACCTTTGGCTTTCGGCTCTGAAAAGAACAGTTACATAGAGGCGGATATAGGCAAAATATGGGGCGAATACGAGAAGCTTGTTGAGAAGGTGCAGTTTGATCCACAGGGCAGAGCGGTTGTCAACGTCAGATGGATAGTGGGAGGCGGAGGCGTCATCCCCATGGCATCCATGCGAGAAGTCATACTGTTAAAGAGAGACCCGAAAGACAAAAAAATCGTTACAGACCTAACAGAAAAAGAAGCTCTAGAATACCTTCTCGCCAACAATTTTTGCAACCCTCATCAACTGGTGAGGGACAAAAGAAAACTCGAGTTGAGAAAAAACTTCTTCCACCAATACTTCAGACGAACAAGCATTCACATGGTTAACACAACGTTGCCGCCACGGGAAACGCAGCGAAGAATCAGAGAAATCGTCGCCAGAAGAGGTTAAGAGCAAAAAAGAGGAAACCTAACTTGAAATTGATTTATGTAGTGATTGACGGAATGGGCGACCTCCCAATCAAAGAACTCGAAAACAAAACTCCATTGAGTGCTGCAGACACGCCCAACCTAGACCGTCTTGCTTGGGATGGAAAAACCGGTCTCATGTATACTGTTGGCAAGGGAATAGCACCTGAAAGCGATGTAGGTGTTATATCAATTCTGGGCTATGACCCCTTCAAGTATGCTACTGGTAGAGGCATATTGGAAGCTGTGGGTGCAGGCATAAAAATAAGGAACGGTGACCTTGCTCTGCGATGCAACTTTGCCACAATGGGAAAGGGAACAACAATAATTGATAGGCGGGCAGGCAGAGACCTGACAACTGATGAGGCGCGAAAGCTCGGTGAAGCTATTCAGGAAAAAGTGAGGTTAACATCTCATCCAGCAGACTTTGAATTTAGGAGCACCATTGGGCATCGTGCGGTTTTGGTGATTAAAAGTAAGAAAGACAGACTCTCGAGTAAAATCACGAACACAGACCCAGCATACACTAGGCTTGAAGAGGTTGGTGTAGCAGAGAGAGATGTCAAGATGGTTCTCAGAAAGTGCAAACCCATGGACAAGAGTGAGGAGGCAAAAGTTTCAGCGACGCTGGTGAATGAGTTTGTTGAAAAGTCCCGGGGGGTTTTGGATAGTCATGAGATTAACACGGAGCGTGTTGCCCAAGGAAAGTTGAAGGCAAATGCGATACTCACGCGAGATGCTGGGCACCTTCTGCCTAACTTCTTCAACATAAATGAGAGATACGGCGTTCGCTTCGCTTGTCTCACCGACATGCCTGTGGAAAGAGGCATCGCCAACCTGGCTGGGATGTATCTTGTTAGTTTGCCGCCACCGTCAGGCGACCTTAAAAACGACTGCGTAATTAGAGTTAAGAAACTGCTTGAAGTGTTGCCTCGTTATGATTGTTTTTACATTCACATCAAGGGACCAGACGAGCCGGCGCACGACGGCAATTTTCAACTCAAAACGCAAATGATAGCCACCATTGACAAATTTTTCTTTGGTAAGTTGCTTCTCAGGGTTGACTTAAAAGAGTACATCCTCTCTGTCACTTCCGACCATGCGACACCCTGCAAGTTGAAGGCGCACAGCGATGACCCTGTTCCAGTGTTAATCGAAGGCGACAAAATCAAAGGTGACAGAGCACCCAAGTTTTCTGAGAAGGAGTGCGAAAAGGGAAGCTTGGGAATCCTGCAACGCGGAACCCAGCTCATGCCCAAACTCATGAGCCTCTTGAAAGCACATAGATTTCATGAAACTAACATAATTGACTAAGAAATTTTGGAACGTCGGAACTTAACAAAAAATAGTATGATTCACCTTGCTTAGGGTGAAGGAAAGCTAAAAAACCATATCGTTTATAATGTCTGCAATCACTACTTTCAACTCAAAATAACGGTGATGAAGAATGAGTGAGCTGACAGAGAACAAGAAGAGAATGCTGAAAGAGGTAATTATGCAGTTGCACGAAGCTGTGTCGCCACAAGAAGTTAGAGAAAGGTTTAGACAGGTTTTGGAAGGCATAAGTCCTGTGGAAATCGCCAAGATTGAGCAGGAACTTGTAAAGGAAGGAATGCCAAGAGAAGAAATCCGAAAGCTATGCGATGTACACTTGGCGGTTTTTAGAGAACAGCTTGAAAAACAAAAACTCGATGTTCCCATTGGACATCCGATTGGCATCCTTATGGAAGAACACAAGGTCATGCTGCAATTCGCAGAAAAACTTGGCATGATTGCAGATAAGGTTCAACAGGTAAGCGACATCAGCTACGTCGGCGACGAAGTACATCAGATCGAGCATATAGCAGAAGACTTTCTAGACGCAGAAAAACACTATTTGCGAGAAGAAAACGTGCTTTTTCCGAATCTGGAAAAACATGGAATCACTGAGCCGCCGTCGATAATGTGGATGGAGCACAACCAGATAAGAGAAAAAAAGAAACAGCTTAGCAAGCTGATAGAAAACTATAGCTCTATAAGCTTCCAAGACTTTAAGAAACAGCTTGGCGAAACCGCTGAATCTTTAAGCAGCATTCTTCCAAGTCACTTTTTCAAAGAGAATAGCATACTGTTTCCTGCGGCGTTACGAGTTATTACAGACGAAGAATGGAAAGATGTTAGAAAAGAATTCGATGAAATCGGATATTGCTGCTTCACACCCCCGAGTTTGACAGTTACACCACAAAGGGAAGAAACTAAAGAGGCAGAAGCAGCTTTGGGGGCACTTGAAGGGATATTGCAGTTTGAGACAGGCAGCCTCACAAAAGAAGAGCTTGAGGCTCTGCTAGACTCGCTTCCAGTGGACATAACGTTCGTCGATAAAGAAGACACTGTCAAATACTTCAACAAGGCTGAGGGAAGAGTGTTTGTCAGGACAAAGGCTGTCATTGGAAGAAAAGTGCAGTTATGCCACCCGCAGAAAAGTGTCCACATAGTAAATCGTATCCTTGATGTTTTCAAAGCGGGCAAAGAAGATGTAGCCGAATTCTGGATTCCGATGAACAATCGTCTAATCCACATCAGATATTTCGCTGTCAGAGATAAAAATGGAGAGTACTTGGGAACCATGGAAGTGACGCAAGACATAACTTACATCAAGAAAATTGAGGGCGAAAAAAGACTATTAGACTGGAAAGACTAGTTAATCATTTGCGAAAAGCCTAAAACATTCCTCATACGTTTAATGTTCAGTTTGTTTCAGGAGACTTGGATTCATGGCTGGGTTAATGTTAGTTCGAGACGCAATGACAAAGCAGCCGCGGGTTGTAAGGCGAGACACAAGCGTTCAAGAGGTTGTGGCAACGATGAACAAGTTTGACATAAGCAGCATCATTGTTGTGCAGGAGAAACGCCCGGTGGGCATTATAACTCACAAGGACATCGTATCAAAGATTGTTCAGCCTCGCATTCCGCCAGACGCTGTCACAGCGCTAGAAATAATGTCGACGCCTGTTGTCACTATAGGCGAAGACGCAGGCATTGAAGAGGCAGCTAGACTTATGGCAAAGAAGCACATCAAGAAACTGGTTGTGGTCAGAGACGACGAACTTGTGGGCATCTTAACCAGCTCGGACTTGGTGAGGGAAGAGCCGAAACTAACCCGACTAATTGATGAACTGCTCAAGAAATAGCGTTCTGTTATGATAACATAATACTTTTAAAGCAGAAGCAGTATCGGAGCGATCAGCAGTGCAGTCATGTTCGTGAGCTTCATGAAGATGTTGAGTGACGGTCCGGCAACGTCTTTTAACGGGTCGCCGACGGTGTCACCTGTTACAGCCGCAATGTGCGTGGGGGTTCCCTTCATCCAGAAATTTCTTTCGATGTGTTTTTTGGCGTTGTCCCATATGCCGCCGCCGAATGTGAAGAAAGGTGATAATAGGGCAGATGTAGCCAGTCCGCCAAGAAGCATGGCGCCTAACGCGTATTTTCCCAATACAAGTCCTACAGTGATAGGAGAAGCGACGGCTAGGAGCCCCGGTGCAATCATCTGTTTTAGTGCATTTTTGGTGCCTATGTCTACGCAGCGTGCGTAGTCTGGTTTGGCTCTGCCTTCGAGGATGTTTGGATTTTCTTTGAACTGCCGCCTTACTTCGTCTACCATTTGGTAGGCTGTTTTTGCGGTGGCTCCAATCGCAAGAGAGGAGAACAAGAATGGTAGAGCTGCGCCTAATAAGAGACCTACAATGATGACGGGGCTTAAGAGGCCTAGAGTGATTGAGTCGAGCCCTACCTCTTTACCGTAAGTGGCGAATAAGACCACGGTTGAAACCGTGCCCGATGCGGTGGCGAAAGCCTTTGTGTAGGCTTTGGTGGTGTTGCCCATGGCGTCGAGTTCTTCAAGCGCCCCTCCGTTTCTTGTTCCAGACATCTGTGCTATGCCTACAGCGTTGTCGCTTATGGGTCCAAATGTGTCACTGGACATTATGATTCCTATGGCTAGGTCGGTTCCAATATTTGCTGCAACTATTCCATAAAGAGCATGATCGGCTGCAACTATTCCATTGAATGGATAATTGTTTATGGAAAAAGAGAACAGGATGGCGGCCAAAACGGCTAGGAAGGGCATGAACGGACTTTGAAATGCGTAAGACAAACCCGTTATAATGTTGATGGCACCTCCTCGCTGAGAAGATTCCGCAATTTTTCTGACGGGTCTACCGTTGATGCCGATATAATATTGTACGGCTAAACCAACAGCTAGGCTCGCTACTAGTCCACTGACTACAGCGTAGAAAAGGGTTACGTCGTTGTTCAGCAACACCTTAGAGGAAATAAACGCGCCTACCACACAAAAGGCAGCAGTGACGAAGAGCCCGATGTTGAAAGACAGGATGGGCCTTATCTTCCTCCATCCTCTGATTACGAAGACTCCTACAATTGTTGCCAAAATTCCAGAAGCGCCAAGCATCAGGGGGAACATTGAAGCGTTTATTCCCAACGGGCTGAGCAGTATGGCGCCCAAAATCATGGCGGTTATGTAGTCGTCGCTTATCGATTCAAAGAGGTCTGAGCCTCTTCCAGCGCAGTCGCCCACATTGTCTCCAACCTGGTCTGCGATCACTGCAGGATTGCGCGGGTCGTCCTCAGGAATGCGTTGTTCTATCTTGCCCACTAAGTCTGCGCCTATGTCAGCCCCTTTAGTGAATATGCCTCCGCCGAGTTGAGCGAAGAGAGCTGCGAGACTGGCGCCGAAGCCGAAGCCTACGATTAACTTTGGGTCCCCTTGGTAGAGCCAGAAGAGTAGGCTTACGCCGAGGAGGCTGAGTCCAACAACTGAGAGTCCCATTACGGCTCCGCCTCTGAAGGCGAGCGTGAACGCTTTTGCAGGAGACGTTCTGGCGGCGTTAGCGGTTCTTATGTTGGCTTTGACGGCAATGCGCAGGCCTATGTAGGCGGCTAGTAGGGATAGAGAGGCGCCGAACACGAAGGCGACGGCTACTCTCACGTCATGGAAGAATATGGCTATTGGGATAAGTGATAACGTGGCGAAAATTCCGATGGTTGTGTATTGTCGTTTTATGAAGGCTTTGGCGCCTTCTTCAATGTAATCGGCTATTTTTTCCATTTGACGTTGTCCGCGTGGTTCCCTGAGGATGGACCAAGCTAAGATAGCGACAACTAGCATGGCAAGGACTCCGACTGTCAACGCAAGCCATGTGAGGTCCATTTATCACCGGGCACCTTCTCCTATTGCTTGGTTTTTGGATTCTGGGTCTTACCCAAACTGGTCTTCTACCTAAGACAGACCCTAACTTATAAAGATAGCATGTTATCGTGGAATATGCTTGGGAGTTTCCGGCTCGCCTGACTAATGTTGGAGTCGCTTGAGGCACGCTACTAACAATTATGAGTTAAGAATTTGCAGTGCCCAACAATATACTATTACTTTGAATACCTCTACGATGAAATGAAGAAAAGAGAACAACAAACCTTCAAAACAGCTTGAACACACAACAACTTGTTATTCGTTTATCTTTTTGATGAGCCAAGCCACTTGTCGAGCGAAGACTCGAATCGTCTTCACGCCCTCCTTGTCTTTCAAGACTTCGCCTTTCTTACGACCGAAGGCTACGTTCCAGTAAGTCGACCCTGGCACAATCATCTCGTGAATCATGAAGAAAAACATGAGCTGAGCGAACGTAAAATTGTGTCCTGCTCGTCTGGCTACAACTATTGGTCCTCCAACCTTGTTTTTGAAGACATGTTCATCCAACCTGTAGCATCGGCTGATCAGACTGACGATTTGAGGTGTGGCTGCGCCGTAATAGACAGGCGTGGCAAGGATGATGCCTTCGGCTTTAAGCATCTTGGTGAGGATGGGGTCAAAGTCGTCTTTGATGTGGCATTTTCCCGTTTTCACGCAGCCTCGGCAGCCGTCGCATGGTGCAATCTTCTTTCCGGCGAGGCTGATTAGCTCTGTTCTCAAGCCAGCTTTCCCGATCTCTTTCAAGGCTATGCGGGTTAATGCCTCAGTGTTGCCGCCTTTTCGCGGGCTGCCAACGATTCCAAGGACTTTCATCGTGCTTTCACCGCAGTCAAGTTGCCGTCTCGCAATATGTGGCTTTGGGCTTTTCCTTTCATCTAAAACACGATGCGCCACAAACAATGAACCTCAGTCTCATACTGTATTGTGGACACGTTTAGGTCAAATTTATTATTTACACCTCTCGTCTATTCTGGAGATTTCAGGGATAACTGGGCGAATACATGCGAAAATAATAGAAACAGTCACTGCACAGTAAAAAATCTATCCTCACAGCCCACCACCGCAGCACCATCCGAACACAAACTGCTTCTGGACACAAAAGAGAGATCATGTTAGAAGACTCCGATACTTTGTTAGGTTGTGTGCGCATAGAATTTCTATCCAACCAACCCAAAAAAAATCAAGTAGCTTGTTATCAGAATCCTTCGAATGCGTTGAAAAAGCCATATGGGCTAATGCACTATGACACTAGAACCCATCAAACTGTTGAAGTTTTTTCACTGGGTCTTTTGACTACTGCAAAGATTATTATTCCTATTCCAATTAAAG
>Ga0315310_10001308_pt1 | contig 15717 bp, 12 predicted proteins | sample TDP5_MG_FD_203630 | JGI IMG/M metagenome (GOLD analysis project Ga0315310, IMG submission 203630) | Freshwater sediment microbial communities from Lake Towuti, South Sulawesi, Indonesia - TDP5 | ecosystem: Environmental > Aquatic > Freshwater > Lake > Sediment | place: Indonesia: South Sulawesi... | reverse complement strand
ACCCATTTCCTTTCCCTTCCCGCCATAGCGGTATCCTCAATAACATTTTGTCGGGTAGGGAGGGGCAATTTCACCGCCACGCTCACATAATCATAACCCAGATGATACCAAACCTTTACCAGTTTTTGAGCATACTCCTGGTAATGCTTCCGATCATCAGGATCGGGAAATTTCTCCCCCAGAAGAGCTTCCATCACCGGCACATCCAGATATAATTCCACAAAGGGAATTCGATCCGGAATTCCCTGCCGCAAAAGCACCTTCCGCATTTTCTGAAAATCCGGTTGGGGCTTATCTTTAATCGTTTCTAATAGACTCATAGGCTAAATCATCATCCCCTCTTCTCTGCCTTAGGTTAATTCACGCATTTTTCATCTTACTACTTTCCCTATCCCTTGTCAAAATGCTTTACCCTTCCTCCGGAAAATCCTTTGGGGACGTCTTAACCGTTTTCACGAAATTAAATTTGCTCAGCAAAGATTTGGATTCTTGGTATTTTCATAAAAAGGTGGTAAAATTATTATGGCAAAAGGCTTTATCCTGAGAGAAACGGGAGTAAATTAGGTTTAATTAGAAAAGCACCGAAATCATCAAAAGGCATTATTCAAGTTGTTTAGCGGGAAAATAAAACATGACTAATCCATTAAAGCCCATTTTTCCTATATTAGATCTTCTCGGAAGAGAAGTGAAAATTCTCCCTGCTACCGGGGGAGCGGTGGAGGACTTACAATATCCTGATCAAGAGGAAATAGAGGATATCTATATGCCTGTTCCCAGCGAAAAGGTGGTAAGATTTGCTGATGTAGAAGGAATTCAAATCGCTCTTGGTATCGATACTATGGAAGTTCGAAACAGAATTCCTGCGGGGCTTATTATAATGAGTAATGGTGTCGCCACTGTGGCTTATATTCTCCAAGAGGAAGAGATGGTCGCAGACCCAATAGTTCTTCAGAACCAAATTTTTATGAGATCTATGCATATGACCTTGAGTCAACTACTGACAAACTCGATCTACTATTTACCCAGATACCGGATGCCTATTTTACCTTAGAGTCAATTATAAGCGAAATTAAAGAGGGAATAAGAAATAATGAGCCAGACTTTAGAGATGTTCATAGCTGGACTAACCTATTAAGTGGCAAACCTCTCTTTGATCCTGCAACTCATTCTGCAGTTAAGGAGTGGCATGGAATTCGAGGCTCTTCTATTGGGGTCTTCCGAAGACATATAAGGCGGATGGTTTGGTGATTGTCTCAAATATCACCGAAGGGGCAAAAAGAAATGTTGAAAGCATTCAGATAGCTATAGAGCCAGATTCGCTTTATCCACAAACTTATTTATATTTAGATAGATTCAAAAGAATTCTTGAAAACCGAACAGGATACCTCAAATACCTAAAAAATGAGCCATCCTACTCTTTATATGATATTAAAAAATACACCTTTGCACCATATAAGGTGGTGTGGACAAGGATTGCGAAGATCGAAGCTGCGGTTATCAGTACCTTGGAAGGCAAATCCATTATTCCACAAGAGACAATAACAGTAGTTCCTCTCGATAACGAGAAGGAGGCTTATTATATCGCTGGTTTGATTAACTCTACGGTTTTTCAATATGCAACTATCTCCTATTCACAAGCAGGGGGCAAAAGCATGGGCTCAATGCATGTCCTTCAAAACATCCGCATCCCCAAGTTCGACTCCAAAAACAACCTCCACCTCCGTCTAGCGGAACTTTCCGAACAAGCCCGTGAGTTCACATCCCAGGGCAAGCAAGATGAGGTAAAGAGAATCGAGAAGGAGATAGACGAACTGGCGGGACAGATATGGGGTCTAACCAGAGAAGAGTTGAAAGAGATCAAAAATTCCTTGGAAGAATTGTCAAAGTAGGATCAGACTGTGAAAAGGCGCTTTAGGCTTTATATAGATGAGTCCGGCGACCACACCTATCATCAGATTGATGCTCCTGAAAAGCGGTACCTTGCTCTTATTGGTTGCTTTTTCAGTTTTGAACAATATCCAAGTTTCCAAGAAGATTTAGAGAATCTGAAACATAAACATTTCACCTATGATCCCGACTTCCCCCTGATTTTGCATCGAAAGGAACTCATTAATCGCAGAGGGCCGTTCAGGCGACTGGTGGATCCACAGGCGGAAGAATTGTTCAATCAGGACTTTCTAAGTTTGCTCGAAAGGTCAGATTTTCGTATCATCGCGGTGGTCATAGATAAGTTGAGCCACATTGAGCGATATAGGGAAGCAGCCTTCCATCCCTATCATTATTGCCTTGCCAGTCTACTGGAGCGTTATTGTGGGTATTTAAATTTCATGAATGCGGTGGGTGATGTTCTTGCCGAAAGTAGAGGTGGCAGGGAAGATGAGCAATTAAAAGAAGCCTTTATCCGCATCTATAACGGAGGCACACTATGGCGAGAGGCTTCGTTTTTTCAACGAACCCTCACCAGTAAGGAAATCAAGCTAAAGCCCAAAACAGCGAACATTGCTGGGTTGCAATTGGCGGATTTATTAGCTTATCCGATAAAGCAAGATATTCTGGTTGAAGAGGGAAAAATCTTTGATCCAGGGGATGTATTTGGCAAGAGAATTTGTCAGGTAATTGATCAGAAATATAACAGCCATATATACACTGCGCGAGTTAAAGGGTATGGGAGGGTATTTCTAAAATGAGAAGGCCTCTACCTGAGTAGAGACCTTCTCACGCTAGCCCTAACGGGCCATCCACCTCCAATTACTTGGATTAATTATATATATAACACATAACTAATTACATGTCAAGTCAAATCCCGAATTTTATCAAATTTCCAAAAAAAATTTACAAAAATATCTAAAACTCCCCCAAAGTGGATTCTCGTAGTTGAACCTCAAAAGGGAAAGAAATATCATACACCTTATCCACCTCTTGGACTTCTCAAACTCGCTGCTTATCATAAAAAGGAAAACGACAAAGTAAGATTTGTCCAAGGATTCTCTGACGATGGATTTGGACCTGATATTATCTATATCACAAGTCTTTTTACTTACGCTTACGAGCCAGTCCATGATGTAATTCGCTATTCCAGTAAAAAATATAAAAGGGCAAAAATCGTTGTGGGAGGCGTCTATGCTACATTATGTCCAGAACATTTAAGAGAGATATTTAAAAACAGAATAGAAATTCATCAAGGACTTGTTTCAGAAGTTGAGGATGAATTGCCAGATTATTCCCTTGTTCCAGAGTGGAAAGCGAGTATCTTATTTTCATCAAGAGGTTGCATCAGGAGATGTCCTTTCTGTTCTGTTCCTCAGATTGAGCCAGAATTTAAGGCTAAAAGGTCTATAAGACATCTTATATATCCTGGTCATAAAAAAGTGATTTTTTGGGATAACAATATCCTTGCCTCGCGTTATTGGAGAAATATATTTAATGAGTTAGAAGAGTTAGACCTTGAAGTAGATTTTAATCAAGGGCTTGATGCAAGGCTTCTGACCGAAGAAGTAGCTTTAAGAATAAAAAGACCCAATTGGACTGCTGAACAATTAGAAATGATAGCCAAAGCAAGAAGGGTTATTGGCTATTGGGGTGCTTTTCCTCCTTATGAAGGGCTTAAAAAGAAGATTCTCACGGCGAGAAATTTTAAAGAAGCCTTTCAACTTCGACCTCCCTCAAAATAGTAAAAAAGGACGTATAAGAATAAAGGTGGATATAGATTTCAATCAAAAATTAGAGCCAGGTAAAACTTATTAGGTGGAATTTAGTGTAGAATGCAAAAGAGGAAGTTCGCCTATGCTTTTGCGACTTTGCTTAAAATTGGCATTGAAATTTTAAAAGCCGCGATAGAGTCCGTATTTCCGGGCAATCTCCACTGCCTCCTGATATTCTTTCCCGGTAATCCTTCGGCTAATTTCGGGGAATTCTATTGCCCGGTAACAAGGATGATATTGGTCCATAATGTTAACATAAGTATGGGGAGAGAGTTCTCGGGAAATAAACTGCATGACTTTCTCCGTTCCCGCCAGTCCTCCCGGCAAAACTAAATGCCTCACCAGCAGTCCCCGCTGGGCAATTCCTTCCTCATCAATCACCAGATCCTCAACCTGCCGGTGCATCTCTTTAAGAGCTATTTCCATCACTACTGGATAATCAGAAGCCTGCGAATATTTCCGCGCTACTTTCTCGTCAGTATATTTAGCATCCGGCATGTAAATATCCACTACTCCATCAAGTAATTTCAGACTTTCTAGCGACTCATAACCACCACAATTATAAACTAATGGCAGCGAAAGGCCAGCAGGAATGGCTAATTCCAGCGCCGCCAGGAGTTGGGGCATAAAATGGGTGGGAGTCACAATATTAATATTATGGCAGCCCTGACGCTGAAGTATAAGCATCGCCCGGGCAAAATCTTCAACACTAATCTCCTTTCCCATTCCTAAATGGCTGATTTCATAATTCTGGCAGTAAATACAGCCCAGATTACAATAGGTCATAAATATAGTTCCCGAACCGTGCCTTCCTACCAGGGGAGGCTCTTCCCCGAAATGGGGATGGACACCGGATATTACTGGATTTTTCCCCGCCCAACAGAACCCTTTCTTATTCTCCAGTCGATTTACTTTGCACTGACGGGGACAGAGTCGGCACTCTTCTAAGATTTCATATGCGAGTTCTACTTTTTTATGTAATTCTCCTGTCTCGTAAAGGCGATGGTACTCCCGCCTTTTAATTTTTAGCTTATTAAACGCGCGGTTCATAATTGACTGTTCCCTTTTGTCCCTATTGACCGCTACCTTTTTTTACCTTTACGGGCTAGGTAGATGCGGGCAGCATAGTAACGGGCTTGATCCTGAGCCCGCAAAGTCTCCGTGCTCGGTTGGGGATAAGAGGGAGGCTCTCCCTTTACCTTTTTTACCAGTTCGGGATAAGATATAACTTCTGAGGGAGCAGGACCCTCTTTCTTTCTTATCCGGGTAGCAGTTGTCTTTAACCATTCCCCCAGTCGGGCGTGTCGAAATCCCACATCTAAAACAAAGAGGATAATGGCAGTAAGAAGGAAAGGTAACTGCCATTCGGTAGGAGTGATTCCTAATCGGGACCGCTTACTAAAAACTTCCTCACCACGATGGATAAATTCTCCTCCCGTCATCCAGACAACATTTTCCAGAATCTCTTCATTGAGACCAATTTTTTGATATTCCGGTGAGTAAGGAAAGGCAAATCCCGTTATCTCGGTATTTACCAGTTGATTACCTTTCTTCTGAACCAGAGCTAGAAGATAACTTCCCATTTCCCGGCTAAGAAATTTGCCGTCGTATCTTCCGGGAGCTACTTGTTCCAGCGGATATACTTGTCGTTCTCCGGAAGGAGCTACCACCACCATTTCCGTATTTAAAAAATTCACAAAATTTTCTTCTTCGTCCACCACATCACTGGTTAACCAGACCTCGTTTCCTTCTTGATGAGTGCTAACCGCGGTTAACAGCGGTGAGCGTTCCTTAAGAACCCAGCGCACCACTTGTCCCCAGAACTGCTGGTATCCCGGCCAGGCTAGCCACCAATTAGCCCAGCGGGTTTTGGCATCGGAGGTAAAAGCTACCGCCTTCCCCAGGCCATAACGCCAGCTTAATAAAACTGGGTCCTCCCGGTGAGACCGGAGCCACACTTCGGCAGTATTTTTAGGCACCGTAACTACATAGCCTCTCAGAGGGGGAGCCTCTTCCCATTTAATTCCTCTAATCAGTTCCCCAAAGCTAATCAGACGGACACGGAAAGGTTCTTCTACTAAATCGGTTCGGGATGCAATTCGTGTCTCCTGGACAAAAATTCGGGGAATACTGTAAGCATCATCGGTATAATAGTAGCGTCCCCGACCGATTTCGGCGAGATTTGCCAGCAAACGGACATCGGCATCTTTTCCTACTGCTACTGACGATAACGTTATTCCATCTTTAACCATTTCTCTCACCAGAGAGGCAAAATCGTGGGGTTCCGATATTCCATCGGTAAGAAGTATAAGATGTTTAATCTGAGCACGGCTTTTCTTAAGCGCCTGATGGCCTTCCTGCATAGCCGGATACATATCGGTTCCTCCTCCGGACTGAATGGTGGCCACGGCTTGAGTTATCTTTTCTTTATCTTTTACCTTTTGTAAAGGAACTACCCAGTTAAAACTGGTATCGAAAGCAATTACCCCTATCTCATTCCTTTCGCTGAGGATATCAATTACCAACTGAACTGCTTCTTTGGCCAGTTCCACTTTGGGGATTCCCTGCTCCAATGAACCCATACTGCCGGAACGATCAATCACCAACATAAGAGCCAGACTGGGCACCTGCATCTTTCCCGCCACATCCATGTAAACCGGCAGAACCTCTTCTAAGGGAGTTCCACTATATCCTCCGGGAGCAAAGCTCTGGGAGCCGCCGAGCATTATCAGGCCTCCACCCATATCCTGCACATAGTGCTGAATAATTTTCATTCCTCGCAGGGTAAGGGTGGAAGCAGAAACCTCGCTTAAAATCAAAGCATCATAAGTGGGCAACTGATTAAGCCGGGGAAGGAAATTAGAAGGATCTTCCATTTCTACATCCAGGCCCTGAGCCATTAGAGCATTTCTCAAGGGTAAACCGGCCAAGGGATCACCTTCCAAATACCAGACTCTTGGCTTACCTTGAACGGTTACAAAGCCGGTTCCCTGATTATTTTCTTTTACTGGATCCTCCTCCCATTCCAGATAAACTTCGTAACTATAAAATCCTGGTTTATCTAAAGACTGAGGAAGCTGAAATGCGCTCTTACCAGGGGTCAGGGGAATTGTCTTCTCCCCCACATATTGTTGATTGCGGAAAATTAGTAGACGGGCTAGACCTTCTCGGAAGGCATTTACCATCACTTTTAATTCGAAAGTCTGGTTAAGATTAACCTTGCCGGGGGTAACTACCTCTTCTACTCTCACGACATCCGTTCGGGAAGAAGCCAGAGGTACCACCGAAATTTCCACCTGCTGGGAACGGGCTAAAGAAATTGTGGGATATAAATCTCCCACATTGTGATTACCATCACTAATAAGAACAATTTTTCGGGCATAACCGGAAGGGAAGATATTTAAGGAAGCGGAAATAGCTTTAGTCAGGTCGGTTCCGGTAGAGTCAGGAAAGGAAGTAGGGAGCACTACTTCCGCCTTTACTTGCGGAGCTTTCACTAAATAGGACTCGCGGCCAAAAATTAAAATCCCAAAAAGATCTTGATTCTTCATGTTACGAACTGCTCGTGTCAGAAAGGCCAGGGCTTGATCACGGGTTCCATCCATACTCTGGGAAATATCCCAGGCAAAAATGACACATAGTCGGTCGGCATGACGAGCTACCAAAAGTCCAGCTAAGACCACTACTAACAATAAAATAAGAATAATCCTCCGCAGCAGGATCCAGTTAAAACGCGTAATCCGTCGGCCCAGAAGATATAGCACCGGGATTAACAGAAGTAGCAGAAGAAACTCAGGACGATAAAACCTTATCAAACTAATCCCTCTCTAAATTTTTGATAGAAATACCATTCTAACATTAATAAAAGGATAACCAAAAAAACCAGATACCGCCATAGTTCTGAGTAAAACCGTTGACCAGTCTCCCATCCCCTTTCTTCCTCCAGGGGAGCAAGGGGTGGAATCCGGGGCTGAATATTGGATTCTTCTTCACTGAGCAAACTGACAGCAAAAGAGGATCGATAAGAGCCCGCTTCCAGAAGGTAATAGCCCTGGTAATTTGTCTCTTCCACCATTATTCTTCCTCTTTCTACCGGTAGCAATTTTACCCCCCCACGAGGGTCAATTACTTTTACTTCCCGCAATCGGGGATCAACCCTCAAATTAGCGGTTTCCCCAGCCCGAATCCTTCCTTCCTGTTCATAACCGGCTAAAGGAACCAGCCAATCCAACGCCTGGGAAAGAAAAACCGGGAAGGCCACCTGTAAGGGGAAATCGGATTCTTGAAGATAAAAATTAATCCACAATACCTGGCGGTTGTTCCCCTCCCATCCGAGAATCAGCGGACCAGAAGTAGCTCCCACCAATATCTGACTCCCCGAAGGAGGATTTACTTTCCAGGCTCGCTGTATACGTAAACGGGAAAAATCTAAATAACGGGTAAGAGGATGCTGACGATTCCAGTCTAATACGCTTACTGATTCTTGCTCTCCCACTACCTGGAGAGGGAGATTTCTGGCAGTAGCCCGGATAAAGATATAATTTCCTTCTCCAATCTCAGAAGGAGAGTAACCGTCAAAAATAGTCACATCCACATTCTGGCCGGAAGCCCAATCTTGCGGTGGTATCACCTTCAAAATTACCCGGGGATGTAGCCGGAGAGCTTTTTGAAGAAAATAGCCCTCTTTACTCACCAGTAATACCGAAATGGGAGGAGGGAAAGGAATTATCCCGTAAGACCGATCATCTATTGGTAAATCATCTCGGATATCAATAAATGCTTCAATCGAATTTTCTCCCCGACTAACTACCGGAATAACTAAAGATTTTTTTTCTCCTCCGGCCAGGGAAAAATTTTGCTGGTAAAAAATTTTATCTCCCCCACGGATGGTAAAAGGAAAAGAGCGACTCTCATTACTGAAATTTTGTAAAGTCAGAAATACCTCGTAATCAAAATTACTGCGGTAACTCTTGCGCACGGAAAATGCGGTAATACCAACATTATCATTACCTTTCCCAATATGTCGCCACTCCAAGTCTCTTTCCCCCTCCCATACTTCCCGGTTAAATTCTTTTCCTCCCCCATCGGAAATGAAATAAATATTCTTAATACGGTAAGCTTTCTTTAATGACCGGGCAAACTGCAGCACTTTTTCCAGATCCGCGGGCACCTCCCGGGGACTCAAACTCGCAATTCCTTTAAGGACTTCTTCCTTTTTACCATTGAGAGCAACCACTATCCGGGGGGAAAGACCGGTTTCTAGAAGCATTACCTGCTGATTTCTTCCCAGTTTATCCACAATTTTTTCCGCTTCCCGGCGAGCCACCGTCCAACGATTGGGAGAGACGTCTCGGGCAAGCATACTGGCGGAGGTATCCAGCACGATCATTACATTTCCTCCTTCTTTTCCCATCCAGGGAAAACAAGGACGGGAAAGGGCCAGAGCCAGTAATACCACTGTTAAAATCTGTAACCACAAAAGAATATTCTTCCGGATTTTCTTCCACCAGGTATTAGCATAATAATCTCGCAATGCACGTTCCCATAATATAGTGCTGGAAACAATTTTTTCCTGTCGTTTCAATCGCAAAAAATGGAAAAGAATCACTATGGGAACCAGAAGCAGGGCTACTAATCCCAGGGGATTAAGAAAAGTCATTTCACCAGTCCTCCCTGCCGGAGATATTTCAAAATTAAATCTTCAAAAGGAATGGAAGTGCTGGTGCGCAGATAATCTATTTCATGCCGACGGCAGAAATTCTCAATTCCTTGAAAATATTTATGACAGGTTTCCCCGTAATGTTCGAGAAGTTCCGGAGTAATGGTAATATCCCATTTTTCAGTCGTCTCACTATCCACCAGTTTTAGATCTCCCTGCCAGGGTGGAAACAGTTCATCCTCACATACTACCTGGACCAGAAAAACATCGTACTTGTGATATCGCAAGGCCAAAAGCCCTTCGGTATAGCCTCCGGGATCCAGCAGGTCAGAAATGACTATCGCTACTCCCGGAATTTTTGCTTCCAGAGCATAATTGCGGATAAACCGATCGAATTGCGTCTCCCCGCTACAGGACATTTCTTCCAGAACCTGAAAGATTGAGAAAATCTGATGTTTTCCCCTTAACGGTCCGGTCCTTTTTTGGGTATGAGCATTAAAGAAATAAAGACTTACCCGATCCAGATTAGCCAGACCGATATAACTGAGTGCGGCTACAATTTTAAGAGCGTATTCAAACTTAGATGGATCACCGAAAGCCATGGACTGACTGGCATCCACCAGCAAATGAAAGGTAAGGTCTTCCTCTTCCCGGAAAAGTTTCACAAATAATTTTTCCAGTCGCCCGTAAATATTCCAGTCCACATAACGGAAATCGTCCCCCATCTGGTAGCCGCGATAATCAGCAAATTCCACACTGCGCCCTTTTTTGGGATTGGTGCGTTCCCCCACCAGTTGTCCCATAAAAACCTTCCGCGCTACCACACTGAGGGATTCCAGTTTGCGCAGAAATTCCGGCTCCAAAAACTTGTTAGCCATTTATTCCCCCGGTTTCGCTCCTTTAAGAAGAATATCAATTACGTTATCAGAGTCCCACCCTTCGGCTTCACCTTCAAAATTAAGAAGAATACGATGTCGTAAGGAAGGATGGGCTACTTCCTGGATATCATCAAAACTCACATTGTACCGATCCTCAATAAGTGCTTTTACTTTTCCTCCCAGTACCAGACTCTGGGCTCCCCGAGGACTGGAACCGTACTTTACAAAGCGTTTTACTTCCGTCGGAGCAATGGCAGAATTAGGATGAGTGGCTAAAACCAATTTCAGAGCGTAATCTTTTACATAGGAAGCAATGGGAACTTCCCGGACAATCTGACGCATCTCCAGAATTTCATTCCCGGTAGTTATTTTTTCCGCTCGAGGAACTTCCGATTTGGTAGTGCGTTCTACAATCTCGCTCAGTTCTGAAAGATCGGGATATTCTACCTTCAATTTAAAGAAAAAGCGGTCCAGCTGCGCTTCCGGGAGGGGATAGGTTCCCTCCATTTCTATAGGATTCTGGGTAGCTAACACAAAAAAGGGCTCTTCTAAACGGTGCAGAGTTCCCGCTACCGTAACCCCTCCTTCCTGCATGGCTTCCAGTAGGGCGGATTGAGTTTTAGGAGTAGCCCGATTGATTTCGTCGGCCAAAATGATATGAGCGAAGATGGGCCCTTTCTGAAAGCGGAAAAATTTTTCTCCGCGTTCACTTTCCCAGATAATATTGGTCCCGATAATATCTGCGGGCATCAAATCCGGAGTAAACTGAATCCGGGAGAAAGAAAGATTCAAAACTTCACTTAGAGTCTTGACCACCAGAGTTTTCCCCAAGCCGGGAACTCCCTCCAGAAGAACATGCCCTTTGCTCAGAAGGCAAATCAGCACTCCTTCAATTACCTTCTGATGGCCCACAATTACTTTCTGGATTTCATTTTCTAGTCGCTTAAAAGTGACACGAAATAAACGGGTCCTATCTTCCACTGAAATAGCCATTTTGGAACTTTTACCTCCTCGATTATTCAATTCCTTACCTCGGTTCTAATGATTGAAAATATTCTTTCACATATTCTCTAAATCCCAGAGGGATTCTTTCTTTAATCAGAGTTTCTTCGGCTACTTTTCGGTAACGGGGATAAACCTCCCGCAAAGGAGTTCCCGCTTTAGCCTCTTTTTCTCCTCCGGGGATATATATTTTAAGAGATGTCTCTGCCTCTAAAGGAAACTCACCTGGAACACGAATCTCCTCCCCAGAACTGGGAAGGCGTTCAGTGGGTAGTCCTTCGGGATGGGCAGAAGGTTCGGTTCCGGCAGAAGTCCCCCCTTCTGACTCTTCCGTCGGGGGATAATCCAGTTCCTTTTCCTGAGGGATTGCTTGCGATGGAGAAGTAAGTTCTTCCCCGGGAGAAAATTCCGCCGAACCCTTCCTTTCTCGGAGCTGTTGCTGGCTTCTATCAATTTCACGCTGCAATTCATTCAGAAATTGTTTCTCCTGACTGGAGGAATGAGATTTTTTAATTTTTTCCATAGCCTGACGCAGTTCTTCCTCAGCCTGTTCTCCTTTTCCTTCCGAGAGAGCTTGGGAAACTTCCTCCAACGATTTCCGAGAATCATCGCCAGGAGGAAGATCACGACTCAATTCTTCTATCTCGCTTTCCAGATCGGCACCCCATCTACCACCTTCTACCGCCGTCAGTAATTGCTTAAGCTTATCTAACTTTAAACGATAAAAGTTTTCTTCGGCGTCTCTCTCTAAGGGAGGAGTTCCACTTTCCCCTCCCCTTCCTCCTTCGCTAAAAATATTTAACCCCTCCAGTTCCTGCTGCCTTTTTTGAGCAGTCTGAGAAAGAGCCGAAAGCCTATCGATAATTTCTTCCAAGCCAATCCCTTCCCGCTGCATCTGCTGGCTCAAATTTTCCAACTGGGAGAGAAGTTCCCGGCTTTGATCCCATTCCTGTTTGGGAACTTTTTCCTGAAGAGAGTGAGTCATCTTTTCCAGACGTTCGCCTTCTCCAGCAAGAATTCCTGTGCGGGAAGCGGAAAGAAAATCCCAATCCGATAATGGAGGTAGTAAATAAATAATGAATAAAAAAGCTACCAAAAAGGGAAGAATTTTAATTTCTCGTGGCCAGCAACGGAATTTTATTTTCCGGAGAGGATAGTCCTGAAGACAAGCGAGTGCATCCCGCGTTACTGCTATCGGCCACTCCCTTTCTTTGGAGGGAGCTAATTCCAGAGCAGTTCCCACCCTTTCCCGGAGATTTAATTTCTGATCCAATAGTCGAGCTGCCTTTATCGGAGGGAGAGGACGAAAGAGGCCGTAAAGAATACCACCGGTAATTGCCCCCACAATTAAAAGAAAAAATAACTGGAACTGAAAGGAAGGAGGACCAATAATTTTCACTGCGATGAGGAAAAGCGCATCTACTATTAACCCGCCCATTAGAAATCTAAGAGCAGACTCTATTGCCCGGGAAAAACGAATTTTCCAGGATACTTTCCTTACCTTACGGGCTAAGACCATTACATCTTCCATCTTTTTACCCCTCTTCAACTTTGGGAAGTTACCGGCAACTTCTTTTTTATCCACCAAACAGTTAATCCCACGAAAATTACTCCCAAAATAATATAACCCCACAAACACATTTCCCATATATTCATTTCCATCATCTTATTCCCTAAAATCTTATTTTCGCTAAGAGAAAATAAAGCTACAAAAGGATTCCAGTGAATTAGTCTCCAGCCTTTGAAAGAGAAAGGAACCTTTTGATCAATAATATAAGTAATAATCCAGCAAAACAAAATTACCCCCCAGTTAGCTATCCTGCGCAAGGTAATTCGCAGTACCACCGAAAAGAAAAAGCCTATTCCTCCCAGTCCGATAATCAATCCTATTAAAATGGCGTAGGCTTTAGGAAGAGTTTTTATGTCCAGGCTACTTACCGTGGTGGCCAGGACCACCAATGGAACTGGCGAAATTAACAAAAGCAAAGATTGAATAAGGTAATTAGCCACTTTGGCTCTTATTATAAATCCCTTATCGCGGGGAGCAGCCACCAAAAGGTCCCGCAGGCTAAGTTCGCCTTCCACCATCACTACTCCACTGGATAGAGATAATGCCAGATAAAAAATGAGTATCATTTGCAGGGTCAGCATTACCAGAGTAAGATCTAAGGGTTCCCCTCGTATCACCCGGTCACCATAAGGCAGAGATGAGGGCCAGTTTATCCAGAGAATTAGGGTAATTGTTAATAGAAACCAAAAATAAATACGAGTAAATTTTTTACTCCGGGCACCAAGCAAAAAATCCGCTTTGAAAATGGGGTTGCTTCTCATTCAGTTTCCTCCAGCGGTACCTGGAAAAGGGTATAAATCCGGCGATTGACCAAAGCTCCCTTTACTGAGAGGGGCCAGGATGATAATTGACACCATCCCGTTAGATAAGTTTTTCTCTGGAAATCCTGATAATATCTTCTTTCCATCCATGCCCACACCAGTTGTTGCATTTCTTGTTCGTTAAAAATTCCCTTTGGTGTAGCGGAGATTATCTCGGTTAGAGGTGGTAAATACAATTGTTTCCCTTCTTCCATTGAAAGTTTCCGGTTTATTTCCTCACCTGGATTTAGATTGCCGAGATGAAAATACCGACCCCCACTGAAAAGTACCATATCTTTAAGAGAAAAAAATGTAAAGTTAAGAATTTTGAGCTGCATAGTATCTTCTCTTCGCTGTATAGCGGCTTTGAGACGAAAGGGGGTTAAAAAAATCATCTGAAAGGAAAAAGGATTCCGCAAATTGAGATAAACATTTTTAATGTTCATACCAGTAATATTCTCTTCATAATAAAAATCCATTTTATCCTGAATAAAAAATAGAGGAGGATAAATTATTGCTTCCCTTTCCCCTATCAGGAGATCCACCTTTCGAGGATAAGGAGATAATAAGCTAATCTGTGATTCCACCTGAGCCATCTCTCCTCGCCCGGAACCCTGAATAAGGAAGACACCGCTGAGTATAACATTTTTGCCCTGAGCTTTTTCTCCTGCGGAAAAGTAACCTAATAATGTAAATACAATTACTAACAGGGGCAGAATCGTCCACCAAATAAATAACTTATTTTTCCCTCTCCAGCGCAATGAATAGCGCCAGCCAGCAAAGAGAATGAGATAACTCAACATAAAAAAACTGATCTTTGTTCGCGGAGGGAAAAATTCTGGCTGCACTCGAACCAGGGAAATAGCTATATTCTTTTCCGGCCGCAGAACCTCTTTCTCTTTTGCCGAAGGAATCAATGTTAATAGATCCTGCCAGAAAGAATATCTTCCTCCCCAGTTTTCAATTAGCGCCATGGTATAATCAAAATTCAAACAGATTATTTTCCCTTCCCCGCGTTTAACCTGAAGGAGAAGGGGGAAATCTTCCTCGGTGATTAACTCTTCCCCATTGTCAATAGTTCCCTCTATTGCTACCAATGGTCCCCAGCGGGCAGGAAATCTGCCATAACGCCGCTCCAGAACGGAAAGAGAATTCAGAACCCTTCTCCCCTTAACCTTCAATGGAAGAAACTTCTGCCAGCGTTCATTTACCAGTTGGTGATAATTAATCCCTAAGGAAAGAATGAGAATTCCTCCCGTATAAATCCAATCTTGCAGTGCTTTTATTTGAGCATCATTTAATTGCCCGGAGAAGCGATCCACCATCATCACTGCCCGGACCCCGTCGTAACCTTTCCACTTTTCTGGCAGATCCTGTCTCTCCACCGCTACTGGAATGGCCCCGGGGAGAAGAACCCGGGAAGCAAGCACAGAAGGTATCTGACCTAAAATCAGGAAAAGCCCCTCTTTAGTGACAAAGGGTTCCAAAGGAACCTTAATTTCTTCTTCTCTCTGAGGGGAACGAAATCTTACTACCAAAGGATAACGAAACTGATTCAAAAGCACATAAAAAGTATAAATCTGATCAGAAAAAGAAGGGATCCAGACTGCTTGCCGGTAGAGCATCACATTCTTTTCCACGCTGAAAGGACGTCTTTCCCCCACTTCAATCTCAATTATTCCATTTATTTCTCGCCCACGATTTTTAACTTCCACCCTTACCGGAGTCCAGCTTCCCAGCTGGAATTGATCATGAAAACCTACCCGGGCATTTAGAAGCACCTGCCCGCGGGCAGTGGAATTTATAAACGCCAGAAAGATGACCAATATTATCCCCGCGGAAATAAGCCGGATGGCGGCAATCCTTGTTATTCTCACCCGTCTCTAATCTATTCTCCCATCAATATTTTTGTAAAAAGCTAGCCGGGATGGTGATTCAGTCTCGACCCCGGCCCAATAAATCAGTAAAAGCGTTAATAAACTGGGAGATAAAATGGGGACTGCGGACAGTAACAATTTTACCTTCTACCTCAATTTCTCTCCCGGTATATACTGCTCCTTTCTCCCGCAAAAGAGAGGCGGCCGTCTGAGCGCCGGTCATTCTCTTT
>Ga0315310_10001307_pt1 | contig 15720 bp, 13 predicted proteins | sample TDP5_MG_FD_203630 | JGI IMG/M metagenome (GOLD analysis project Ga0315310, IMG submission 203630) | Freshwater sediment microbial communities from Lake Towuti, South Sulawesi, Indonesia - TDP5 | ecosystem: Environmental > Aquatic > Freshwater > Lake > Sediment | place: Indonesia: South Sulawesi... | reverse complement strand
TACGATTACGATATTTGCTCTCTCTGAGATGGTGATGCCCTTCGCCTTGGCAAGAGGGGTCTGCACCTCGACGCGTTTTCTCTGCATCGTTTGAGCTAGCTCATAGGCGACCAGTCTTCCCAAGGTGATGAGACCGGTACGGAATCTAGGAAGCCCTACTGCTCGATCTCGGATAGAGGTAAGAGTTTCTTGGATAAGTACGTGATCAAGAAGCCAGATGTTCTTCTGGATTTGCCTCAATGACCCTCGCCGCGCCTGAGAGCGTGGAAAGAATCCGTTAGACCGTGCAGTAGCCGTTATAAGCCCTTCGACGCTCCGTCTACCTGAAGCTGGGGCGAAAACAAACCATCCTTGACCGAGCGGTGTGAGGCTGGGCGTTAAGGTTCTGAGATGACACGCAAAATGCGGGTCGGTTTACCTGGAAGAGAATAGGCCCATCAAGCTCGGTACATTTTCGGTCCGGCTGGCCCCGCTGCAGATTTGGTGCAATAGTCTTAAATCGCCCTTGGGACCGACCGTCTCAGCAGAAAGCACGAAGAGAGCATGATAAGCTGGCGCGTACAGTGAGGAGATCAAGACAAGCAGTAGCTCTCATTGCCGGACTGTCTGTAATCGTTGCGGCTTACTGGTTGGTGATGAACTTTGTTGAGAATCCGGAGATTTCATATCTGCCCTATTACACGTTCAGAACTCTTTTGAGAATCACGCTAACTTTAGGGGTTTCTGTAGCTTGGGGCGTGCCCTTCGGGATATTAGCCTCGACGAACAAGACGGCTTCAATCATACTTGTGCCCACGATTGATCTATTGCAGTCAGTTCCGATACTGGGCTACTTCCCCGTCATAGTATTGTTTTTCATATCGCTCTTTCATGGGAGCGAAATTGGAATCGAGCTCTCCGCGATGTTGCTGCTTTTCACATCTATGGCGTGGGCCATATTCTTCGGCGTTCTGGGCGCGATCAAAGGAATCCCTGTGAACATAATTGAAGCGGCCCAAAGCTTCGGACTGACAGGTTTCAAGTACATACGTCATGTGGTCATCCCCGCTATTGTTCCCGCCTTGATTTTCGGAGCCACTCTCGCTTGGTGCGACGGGTGGTTCTTCATGATAGCCGCTGAGTACGTGGTCTATCTGGGCACCACTTACTCGGTTCCTGGACTCGGGTCCTACTTGGCTAAGGCAGCCTACATTTACAACGATTTGAACCTCTCCGTGATACTTCTGATTTTGATTACCGCAATAGTCCTCTACCTCAACTTTTTGACATGGCACAGGCTTATGGAAAGGGCTGGCACTGGCACATACAAACCCGTTGTCAAGATAGGCCTCTCAGGTCTTGGAAAACTTCGAGTAGCCCGGGCAAGATGGTTGCATTTAGGAGACCGGATCCACAGGCCGAAGTCACTAATTCTAGCGTCCAAGTGGCTGAAAAGGTATACGCGTATGGAGAAGGCTATCGCCGTCCTCATATCCTTGGTTGCAGTTTTCTCGGTCATATACTTGATAGCTGGGCAGATCCCCAGCGCAGAAGTTTTTTACCAAGCTTTCGCGGACCCAGAGTTTGTGAATCTTCCTATTTACACAGCCTTGACTTTAGGGAGGCTTGGGGTCGCCTACGCAATTTCTCTGGGCATCGCTTTGGGGATGGGTGTTTTGGCAGCGGAACACAGGAAATTCGCAGCGATTTTCTATCCCATATATGATATCGGACAAGCGATTCCAATATTGGCGTTATTTCCCATATTCTTTGTATTTCTTAGTCGAGTCTTTGGAGGCCGGCTTGGCTTAGAGATCACTGCAATTGTCATTCTCGTGTTAGACATGATATGGTACATGTTTCTTAACGTTGTTGGCTCTGTGAAGAGTATTCCAAACGAGGTAAAGGAGGTTGGACGTCTTCTCGGGTTCAAGGGCCTAAAACGCATTACTCACATAGTGATTCCAGAGATCTTGCCCGCCATTGTCACGGGCAGCATTCTGTCCTGGGGAACCGGGTGGAACACTATAATCTTCGCCGAGTACATGCCCTATGAAACAGACAGGTTCGGCGGGCAACCTCTCGCGCTTCCGGGACTAGGGTCGTATCTTGACAAGACCGGCTATCTCCCGCCTCCTAAAGGTAATCCTATACGACTTCTTTTCCTGTTAGGAGTGATAGCCGCGATTGTGCTCCTAATGGAAGGACTAGTGTGGAGAAGATTGCTGAGAAAGTTCGAAAAATATCGAGTTGAGGTGTAACCCTTGACCGTAATTGAGACAAGACACGTAACAAAGACTTTCCAGCTAGAAAAATCCAAGATCTCAGTCCTAGAGGATGTCGGTTTCGCAGTTGGCAAAGATGAGTTCGTCTGTCTAGTGGGGCCATCTGGATGCGGCAAATCCACTTTGCTAAGAATAATTGCAGGCTTAGAGCACACCGATTCAGGCGAGGTTCTTTTTCATGGCCAACCTCAGACCTCTCCTACCCCTAAAATCACTATGATCTTCCAACTCTTCGGCCTACTCCCATGGAAAACCGCTCTAGAGAATGTTGAAGTTGGCTTAGAGGTATTGGGCATGAAGAAAGAAGCAAGGGTGGAAATTGCCAAGTCCTACCTCAAAATGGTTGGCCTAGAAGGTTTTGAGAATACTTACCCTCATGACCTCTCAGGCGGAATGAAGCAGAGAGTGGGTATCGCAAGAGCGCTGGCTCTCCAACCTGAGGTCCTCCTGATGGATGAGCCGTTTTCCTCACTAGACGAACTAACAGCGAAGACTCTGCGCTTGTTGGTCCTTGACATTTGGAGGAATTCGTCACTGCCGACAAACACTTTCATCATGGTAAGCCACAACGTTGAAGAGGCCGTATTCATGGCTGATCGCGTGATAGTGATGTCACCAAGGCCGGGACGGATTATTGGAGAGGTCAAAGTCGATTTTCCTCGACCCCGCATGCGGTACTTAAGAGATCCAGTATTCTTCAAGTATGTCGATGAAGCCCTCGAAATCTTGGAAAGAGGTAGGTAGGCTTCTATGAATCTCTGGCGTGACATACCTGCAGGGGACAATCCTCCGGATTTAGTCAATGTGATTGTTGAGGTCATAAGTGGGTCGAGGGACAAATACGAATATAGAACCGAATGGGAAGCCTTTGTATTGGATCGTGTTCTTCACTCATCAGTAGTTTTTCCAGTCGAGTACGGCTTTATCCCCCGGACCTGGTTCACCGACAATGACCCTCTGGACGCGATGACGCTCAGCTATGAGCCTCTTGAAGTCGGCTGCATCGCAAAGGCACGAACGATCGGCGTCCTCATAATGGAGGATGAGGAGGGTGAAGACCCCAAGGTCCTATCTGTTCCAACCACAGATCCAAGATTCGACGGATTCAATGACCTGAGCGACGTTCACCCACACAAGCTGCGGGAGATCCAAGAGTTCTTTGAGACATATAAGAGGCTCGAGCCGAAGAAGTGGACAAGGTTCAAGGCTTGGAGAAATTCTGAAGAGGCAAAGAAGATAATTTGCCACGCAATAGATCTCTACCAGAAGACGTTCCAAAACCCATGATACCATCATTTCAGTCCACGAGCCTCTCAACGCTTTGAGGATCATCTGCATCGGTTTCCTATCGCGTTCAAGCTCCCCTTATCGCCAAATCCCACGTTTAGCAGATGCTACATGTACAGATATGCTTCCGGCAAGCATAGAGGAGCGACGGAAAGAAAAATGAGTATAATGACGGAGGGAAAAGCCCGGCGAAGCGTCGTGTTGGCTAGAAGCTTCTATGATAGGGACACGGTTCTCGTCGCGCGGGAATTACTTGGCAAGCTTATCATCAAAAAGCGAAACGGAACGAAGGCTGCTCGAATAGTCGAGACAGAGGCATATGTAAGCGGTGACCCAGCCAATCACGCCTTCAGGGGCGAGACGAAGCGGAATCGAAGTATGTTCAAGGAGCCTGGGACGCTCTACGTTTACTCTGTTCACGGTCAGAACTGCATGAACGCCGTCACAAGGCGAGGTGAAGCTGTGCTCATCAGGGCGGCTGAACCCGTTGAAAACGTGGACGGTAGGACTTCCGGCCCAGGCCTACTGTGCAGAGCGATGCGCATAACCCGTGAGGACGATGGCAAGTCTCTGTTATCGAGCGACATCTACATCACGGATGACAGGTACCGCCCTGCAAGCATAGCCTCATCTCCACGCATCGGGGTGACAGAATGGAAGGATCGCCAGCTCAGATTCTACGTTGAAGGCAATCCGTATCTTTCAAAACCGAAGAAATAGCAACGCCGTCTGCCAGCGTTACCAACGTCAACCGTAGCGGCCATTTCGCCAACAAGCGGTTCACAGCAGTTTTATGCATCCCAAGGTATCTTATCTAAGTAGTGTAAGGGAGACTCAGTCATGGATGAACTTGTTCTCGTCAACGGCGTCATTATCGATGGTGTGCACGATCAACCTCTTGAGAAAGGATACGTTCGTATCGCGGGTAATCAGATCAAGGAGATCGGGGAGGGACAACCTCCCACTTCCAAAGGCATCAAGATTGATGTACGAGGAGGAACCGTCCTGCCAGGACTTATTGACTGTCATGTTCACCTGGTGTGGGACGGCTCACCGGATCCTGCAAAGAAGATCCAAGATATGCCAGAACCGCGCATTGCTCTGTGGGCCTATCGCAATGCGACCAAAACCTTGGAATGTGGGATCACAACCGTAAGGGATCTGGGCTCACCTGGACGTACGGTCTTGGACTTGGCTCATGTGGTGCGGGAAGGGGTCCTTGTAGGCCCGAACATACTCAGCGCAGGCCCGGCCCTCTGCATGACAGGTGGCCATGGCCACTACATGTCGCATGAAGTGGATGGAGTAGAGAATGTGCGGGCCGCAGCGCGCTGGGTGATGAAGGAGGGAGCCGATCTTGTCAAAGTTATGGCAAGTGGAGGAATCTACACGGAAGGCGAACAGCCCGGTTCACCTCAGTATACAGTTGAGGAGATGGAGGCCGCGGTCGCCGAAGCCCACAAGCGGCAGAAAACCGTGGCCGCCCATGCTGAAGGCTTGGCGGGTATTCGAAACGCGCTTGACGCTGGAGTCGACACAATCGAACATGGAATTTTCGCAGACGAAGACTGTCTTCAACGTATGAAGGATAAAGATGTCCCACTAATACCTACCATGGCTGTAATGCGTCGCTTGGCAACGGATCCGCGAATTCCCTCGTTCGCCCAAGAAAAGGCGCGCTTGGTCACAGAGGCCCACATCGCCATGCTGCGTCGTACTGTGAAACTCGGGGTTACCATCGCGACCGGTACCGACGCAGGGTCACCTTGCTCGCCTCCTGATGTCTATTTTGAGGAACTGGATATTATGGCGGAGGCCGGGATGACCACTACAGAGGTCATTAGGGCATCTACCTCGGTTGCGGCGCAGGCAATCAGGCGCCCCAGTCTCGGGACCCTCGAACCTGAAAAGCAGGCCGATGTCCTTGTAGTGGAAGGAAATCCCCTTCGGAGATTGGCAGATATCCGGAACACTCGTGTTGTGGTTATCAGAGGAGTTATCTTCCGCAACATGTTGTAAAAGGTGAGAAAGAGCTATGCAGCTTGATGTCCAGTCTGCAGTGGGAAAATGACTTTCTATTTAGACGAAACATATTCGGAACATAACATCTGCCCGGACTACAACCGATTTCTAGTCATTTCTAGGCCCGTCAACTTCTTCTGTAAGAATCTTTTCAAACCCAGAATATACTGATTTGATGACACTCTTGTTGTCCAGCGGAAGCCTACATGTAGTTAATCGTTAATCCTATGGAGGTCAAGTCACGACATATGCATGTGCGTTTCTCTCAGAGAGGAGAACTTCGGTCGAACGGGCGGCAGGAACGTCAGTCTTATAATTGTTCCACTGAGCTATATCTTGAGGTCGTTTCGATGTCTTATGAAATTCCGCTACGTGTTTTCGAGGAACGCTTCAAGAGGGTACGGGACTATCTGAAGAAGCATGACTTGAAGGCACTGATGGTTTTCGAAAGTCTGAACTTGACATACACATCTGGATTCCTAGATGACACTAGAAATCCAGCTGAGAGACCGATAGTCTGCGTGGTTCCGCTTGACGCAGAACCTTTCATGGTGCTCTGCGAGCTATCTACACACCACGCGCTCTATGAGGTCGAGAAAGGAACCTGCGCGATCAAGGACATACGGTTCTACGTGGAGCATCCAAGACAGGTCAACAGAACATATCTCTCAATACAATGGGCCGACATGGTGGCAGATATCCTCAACGAAAAGAACTGTCTCGGTGGAAAAATCGGTGTGGATATCCGGCCCTCAGCGGTCAACCCCGAACTAGTTGCAAAGCTTTCACAAACCACATTGGTTGATGCCTCGAATCTCCTCCAGGAGATGCGTCTGATAAAATGCAAGGAAGAACTGGATCTGATCAGAAAATGTGGGCCGATCAGCGATCTGGGACAGAAGATTTTGATGAGCGAAATTCAGGTTGGAAAGGCCCAACTTGAGATTGGTGCAGAAGCCATCAAGGCTATGCAACGTGAAGCCGCTGCAAAGTATCCTGACGCCGCCATAGAGATCCGGGCTATGGTCATGGGCACAGGCCCGGTGTTCAGTCCGATGCCCCATACGACTCGCGGAGTAGGCAGGAAAGTCGAGGAGGGCGACAGTCTCATAGACATAACTGCGGTTCGCATGAATGCGTACGGCGTTGAGAACGAGAGAACATTCATAATCGGAGAGCCAAGTGAAAAACAGGCGAAGGTATTCAACATAATGGTTGAAGCCCAACAAGAGGCTTTGAAAGCACAGAAGCCTGGCAACAAGCTCTCGAACGTCGACGCGGCAGCACAGAAAGTCATTGAGGATGCAGGGTACGGCGACTACATAATGCACAGAACCTACCATGGCATCGGACTCGGCGGCCACGAATATCCGTACTACACAGCCTTCATGGATCGCAAGATAGTGCCCGGAATGGTGCTCTCATGCGAACCTGGGATTTACATTCCTGGCTTCGGCGGCTTCAGGCATTCAGACACGGTCATTGTAACTGAGAAAGGCCCCGAGTTGGTAACGACTTTTCCGAGAGACCTAAACTCTTTGACGGTCAAGACGTAGTTCCAAACGATCCATAACCTCCTATTTTTTCGTCGTTTTAGGTGAGAAACAATTCTAGCGATGCTCGGTTCTAGACAATACCGTATTCTAACGATGGCTCTTTTCTTCCGATAGGCTTTCGGTTCAGCGACTGGCCGGATAGAGGCTCATCATCCAGCCACTTTTTCTCTTGTTCCACTAGTTCGCAATATTTAAGAGACGAACAAAAAGAAAGGGAAGCTTATGGCGTTGAGTATTCTGCGTCAGACTATTTTTTGGTGAGTATCTGGGATATCTTTTCGTAGGATGCCAAGATGATCAGCATTCCTGCGCCGATAGCTAGCAAGTAGTACCGCTGAGCTGGTGCCCAAAGATATGTGAATCTTCCTACGAACAACGTCATTCTCGTGAGTACTGTGCCTCCGAACGCGGCTCCAAAGGTCAGCATCAAAGTGTAACGTCCAAGGGTTCGGACGTTTCCGGCAGCTTTGCCCTTCCCGCCTGTAAACGTGAAGAAGAACAGCGTTGAAAGAACCATGACGACGATAGCGATGTTGTTGAAGGTCTTTAGAGGATCGGTCGTAACGAGCGGCAGGAATGTTGCGGTTATCTGCGTCACAATTTGGCCTTCGACCACTGTCCTCATAGCGACACCGGTGCCTATTCCGATTAACACGGCTGTTGGCCATCGGCTTATCCATGCATGTTTCTTTGAGAAGCGAGCGTAGAGTAAGAAGCCTAAGATTAGGGCTCCGATGAACAGGTAGTTCTTTCCAGTGGAGATGGGAATCCAGGCCACAGTCAAGATTTGTTGAATCGCCAGAACGAATGTATAGCCCAACGCCAGTCCGATGAATGTCTGCTCGGCGAACCGCCAGAAAGCGCTTTCCTTGTATACGAAGGTGTAGACGCACAGTGTTAGGAATACAGTTGTTACAATAGTCAGATCGAGCATGTTCATCCCTCCTTCTTTGTCCGGGTTCTTGTTGAGTAGAGATAGGATGCATTGCCAAGAATGACGAAGACGGCGACGAGAAGATGCGTCATTGAGAGAGCATCTGATCCTTGGAGCCCCTCACCGACGAAGCCGACCAAGTACTCATACTCCGCGGCACCTCGTAAGCCTACGATCATGCCTGCTAGCTGTCCTGCCTCTAGGTAAGGAATGTAGTGCGGGCCCATCATTCCATAGACGCCAACGATCAACGGGATCTTGAACGGTGTATAGTATTGTCGGACAGGATCCTCAGCCATCCCTATGTGTATCACAAGTTTGAAATCTGCCAGAGTGTTGACCCCTTTCATTATCGGCAACTGATCGAGCGGTTTTCCTGTGAAATCCACTGTTAAGACCTTTCGAAGGCTGGTTGCGAACGCGGCTTCTGCAACGTCTGGAGCTCCCGCTATGAAGCCAAGGTTGACGTAGTCCACTCCGTATTCAGCTCCGTACTTGTTTATTCGCGGTAGTAATGTGGTCTCAAGTATTGTCGGCGCTTCATCCACCGCACCTATGAAGACAATTTTCATCTTTTTCTTGAAGAGGTGTTGAGCAAGGGCTGTCTGTGGCGGCCCCAGGTCAGGCCAATTGCCGCCTGAAAGGACTGAGCTGACCGCCACGAGGGATCCCGGCGGGAGCTTCTCAATTGTGTCAAATGCCATCTTGGTGCTCTTGCCGACGGGGACAGGTAAGCCCAGCGGACTGAGAAGAGGCCATGAAACGACGATGATGAGGAGGAAGTAGATCCATCTGTAATCTTTCAACGAGAGATATTTCGCCAATCAAGTACGCCTCCTAACTCTGTTTCTCTCCACCTGCACCGCCCAAATGTGCCCTCTCATGTCCTAGGATCGTTCGCACCCCAAGCGACAGCACGCCTAGGCCGATTCCAATTATGATTCCTCTCATCCCAGCCATGTTTGGAATGTCTAAGAACCATTGTCCAATCAGTGGAATGCCTGACCATATGACGGCACCGACAGGCGCAAGCGTCATTATCACGAATACCCCCGATATGAGAACAAGGGCAGCATCGATGTTGCGTGCTCTGAATGCCCTAATGGCAGCACTGGTTATGAAGAATGCCAGAATCGAATACATTGTTGAAGACAGGTGGATGAATGCGTTGTTGTACAGCCATAAGAAGATTGGATGCTTACCCAATGGCCCGATGAGGCCGCTGCCGATCATTGTGAACATTATCACAAGACACCAGAGGTAGTAGGGCCAGTCCTTCTCGCGTCGTCTAACGATGCCTACATTGTTTCGGATGAGAGTAATCACTCCGATCCCTAACGCAAAAGCAGATATGACGACTCCCCAACTCTGAATGTCACTGCTCACAGTTCTAAGAATAGGAAGGTCTATGAAGAACTCCAGTATCATGAAAGTCGCTAGGAAACTAGCTATGATGAGAGGAACCTGACTTCTGGGAAAGGTAGACATTGTTAACACGCTCCCTAAAGCTTGAAGACATCCACTAGCCATCGTACACCTGCAGTCGCGAGAACAGCTCCGATGATGACTAACGCTAGGATGATGTATCTTCCTATGTCGCCTGCAGCGACGGTGCCAACACTGATTGGCTCCTTTGAAAGATACGCTCCGGCGGCGAATATTTCCTCTCCGACGAGGCATTCGCTCGTGCAGAGTACAATGAATGGTATCTGGTGAGTGTTGGCAGTGCCTCCTACTGACATCGCTCCATGAATCACTGCAGTTTCAAGGAACATCAAACATTCGGCCCACCATGCTCCAATCATAACAAATGAAGCAGGCTTTTCTCGTGCAATCTGACCCATTACACCGGTCGCAAAGGCGAACTGTGTATCTGAATGGTATCGTATGTTCTCAGGCTTGAACCTCTCCGGATGCCCTTCTGCGAGGTAGGCGTTGCCAACTATGTCAGTTACTATTGGGATATGTACCGCGAACCTGGGAGCCACCCGCAAATCCGTACCCGTCTTCGCGGCTCTCCGCGCAATATAGTCGAGAATTGTGAAGCCGGCGATGGCCTGAGGCGCCTCAACATCCGTAAGCAATCCGCCAACAGTATAGAGGATCGGCTTACCCATCTCAGTTGCCCTGCCAACGATCTCGTCAAGAGTATCGATAGCTGGTAGTCTTCGTATCTCCCACATCTTTCCTCTCTTTGCCAAGTAGATAGAAAATGCAACCACTGCGCTGAAGATTAGTAGGAACACTAGCTCTGTGATTCTTCCGGCAACAATGATGCTCACGTTTTCACTCTCCATAATTTTCTTTCTTTTGGTTTTGTAGTCCTCTCTGAGGACTCAAAGATGATTCGTGGCGTATGCTATTTATGCCTTGCCACTCATTTCTGGGACGCAGTAGCTTCGAAGCGGTGTTCACGAATGAGATCGATGGATTCCTTCGAGTTCTTGCTTCACTCTCTATTTTGCAGGAATGGTCAGTGATTTGAGGTCTCTGGGATATGAGGTTATGAGTTCTGCGCCCTGCTTAGTTATGAGAACAGTATCTGAATGCCTGAAGCCAGCGTAGCCAGGTATGTATATTCCCGGCTCGCAGCTGACAACCATGCCGCGTTTGAGGAGTTCATCGTTGCCCTTATCCAGCCAGGGAGGTTCATGTCCCTCCAAGCCGATGCCATGCCCCGTGTGATGCAGAAGATATTCAGCGACTCCTTCTTCCTTTGCAACGTTGACGGTCGCCTTATCGACATCGCTGCACTTCACATCCGGACCAAAAGCACGCAACGCAGCATCCTGCATCTTCACCATGATCTCGAAATATTTCCTCTGCTTCTCAGTAGGTTTGCCCAGAACCATGGTTCGTTCCAGCTCCGCGGAGTAGCCTCCTACATCAGCGCCTGCTCCTGTAACCAGAACATCGCCTTTCCGAACCTTCCGTCGAATTGAGATTGCGTGAGGAACCGAGGAACCCTCTCCCACCTGTCCCCTGTAATTCGCCGTCGCGGAAGCTAAGCCCCATCTGGTCTGTTCATATTTGAGGCCGAGCTTTCTCTTCATCTCTTTTGACGCCTCAAGGGATGCTCTGAGGGAGATCTCCACATCCCAGAGTCCAGGCTTGGTGAACTTCTGTAGAAAACTGTGTGCCAGTCCCGCCCATTTAGCGCTCTCCTTAAGCAACGCGATCTCTTCATCCGATTTGATCAGCCTCAAGGTCTCTACGATATCCTTTGCCTTGACAAACTTGGCCTCTGGAAGCTTCTCCGAGATCGGCGGGCCTGTGTAGCCCCACTTGCCGGACGCGCCTGCAGGATTATCAATGCCTATGGACTTGTCGCCAAGACCGATTTCCTTGAGCCAACTGGCAAACAGGTCCATGGGATGCGTCTCGCCCGGGTAGTCAAGATAACTGTAGACATGCCGGATCAGAGGCGCTGTAGCCTTGATGTGATCACGCTCGATCACTGGACCCATGAAGACTATCTCACCGTCCAAAGGTATGACGAGGGCAGCTGGCCTTTCGGTAGAGATATGTGAGAACCCTGTAGCGTACACAATGCTGGTGTCACTTGTGAGATACAGAGCGTCGAGTTGACGCTTGGCTATCTCTCCTCTTATCTTCTGAACTCTACTCTCAAACTCAGATTGACTAAGAGCAATCTTCGCCACAGACTATGCCCCATAAAGAAGCTCCGATCAACACTATTTTACAGTTTCGAACGATGCCGAGAACTTCTCATTTCCAAAAGTATTTGATCACCTAACACTGGGGCTACTTCGAGATCTATTCAGGCGGCTCATAAGGCGGCCGGTAATAGTCCATCTGCCTCCGGATTTTCTCCATAACCTCGTAGCCAGCAAATTTTTCACAGAGGTAGAGACCAAGATCAATTGAGGAAGTGACTCCGCGCGCAGTAATGACCTCTCCCTCATCAACGATACGCTGGCCAACAACAGTCGCACAGAATTGTCGGAGATCATCGAACGCGGTTCGATGGGTAGTCGCCTTCTTTCCTCTCAGAAACCCAGCAGCCCCTAAGAGAAGGGAGCCAGTGCAGACGGAAACCTTGAATCTACAAGGTTCAGCGCTCCTTAACCATTTGATGAATTCTTCGTCACGAGCTAGCCTTCTCGAGCCAAATCCTCCAGGTACGACTATCATGTCATAGTCACGAAGAGGCACGCCGACCTTTGATGGCATGAAGCGGAGCCCCGTGCTGTCAGACACTTTCCCGGTAAAGGCACAGATCTCCCAACCTAGGTCGGGCATGAAACCCATAGTCCTGAGTCGAGTCAGCGGATCGTAGACGCCGATAAAGTCGAGGGAAGTCATTCCATCGTAGATGATAAATGCGATTCTCAACTTAACCACCACGTGATGTCTGCTGGTCTTTTTCGCCTTGAAAAGTTTGTCTAGCGCTCTGTCGTGGAGTGGGCAAGAATCAATAGCGGAAATCTGCTGGAGTTTGTTCTTCGAGATAGAAAACATGAGTGTTTATGGACAGGTTGGTGCTCACAGCATAGCTTGATAGCTTCGGGAGAGAGATGTCAACATAGGCTACGTGAATGTCGACTGCATATTATGCGGTGAAGGACTCAACCATCCTTGAAAACATCCAAACAGTCTCTGGCAATCCGGTCCAAAGATCGCAGACTACAGATGGCTTATCGCCGAATAGCTGAACGGAGAGGAAGACAGGCCGCAATCGTCGGCGAACAGGCACATGCCCCCAACACAACTAGCGAATAGAAAGAGTGAAATAGGAACTTCACATAGGCGCGCTCGATAACGTGGGGTTTGTTAATTGTGCGGAATAGCCGGCCTCAACTTCGAGGATCATGATCTTGTCAGGAAGATGTGTCGCGTACTGAGGCATAGGGGCCCTGACGAAGAAGGATACTTCGATGGCGATGATGTTTCACTTGGATGTGCTCGACTGAGCATAATAGATCTGAAGGGAGGGCGACAACCCATATACAACGAGGATAGATCTGTGGTAGTCGTGCACAACGGCGAGATCTATAATTTCGTAGAGCTGAGAGAGACGTTAGAGAGGTTGGGTCACAGGTTCTACACAAGATCTGACACTGAGGTCATAGTCCATTCATACGAGGAGTGGGGAAATGATTGCTGTCTCAACTTTAATGGTATGTTCGCCTTTGCTCTTTGGGATCTCAACAAGAAAACACTCCTTCTAGGAAGGGATAGATGTGGGATTAAGCCCCTATATTACGCCAAATTACGAGATGGTCGTTTTCTTTTTGCATCAGAGATTAAGAGTATACTACAGTACGAAGGTATTGGAAGAGGGGTAGATCTGGAAGCTCTTCATTATTATCTCAACCTAAGGTTTGTGCCTCGTGAGAAGACGTTGTTCCGGGGGATACGTCGTTTACTCCCTGGATGCCTAATGAGGATTGCAGGGGCTAAGGTTCGCATCCAAAGGTACTGGAGTTTGAAGCCCGCTTTCAAGAAGTTTTCAGAGGATTATTTTATCGCCAAGATAAGACAGGCTCTCACTCGAGCTGTGAGAAGGAACCTAATAAGTGACGTGTCTCTGGGCATCCTACTCTCAGGCGGAATAGATAGTAGCACGATATTGGCCTTCGCATCTAGGGTTTCTGAGGAGCCGGTCAAAGCGTTCACAATGGGATTCGGAGAGGGCACCGATGAGATCGGTGACGCTCGTTATGTAGTCGAAGAATTTGGGGCGGATCATAAGACGCTTGTGACTGAGGCAGACATATTGAAGGAATATCCGAGAATGATCTGGTATGCCGACATGCCAAAGAGAAACCTATACCCATACTACATAATGAGAGAAGCGAGTAAGCATGTGAAGGTATTACTGGGAGGTCTGGGTGGTGACGAACTCTTTGGAGGATATGAATGGAAGTACCAGTTTGCCGAAGATGTGGAGAGGGAGAGAAAGGCTATCCCGCACCGCCTTATGACAACGCTGAGCAAGAAGGCTGATAACCTGATACGGTACACATGCCGGCATGGATCTATCTTTGATATTGAGTACATACACCAGCTCAAGAGGGTCGCTCATTTCAACGACAATCTGAATTTATATCTGCTAGTCATGAGCTTGGACGAAATATTCCATAAAGAATGCCTGAAGAAAATATACTCTAGAAAACTGCTGAATAGAAAGCTGCCTGAAGTAGGCGAAATATTCTCGAAGTATTTCGAAAATGACTGTGCCTTTATGGATCAGATAATGTTGGCAGATTTCAGCGTTAAGTTACCGGACGATTTTCTCCACGTGGAAGACACCATGTCAATGGCCAACTCAATAGAGGCTAGGGTCCCGCTCTTGGACAATGAGATGGTGGATCTCGCCTTTACAATACCTAGTACTCTCAAGTACAGAGGCGGAGATGGGAAGTACATATTCAAGGAAGCTATGAAAGGTATTCTACCTAACGGGGTCCTGAAGAAAGAGAAGCGGGGTTTTGGAGGCACGGTGGGAATACAGTTCTCTCAAGAGATAGGCGAGTATGCCAAGCAGATCCTACCTGAAGGACACGTTGTGAGAGAAGGATTCGTCAAGAAAGGGTACATAGAGAACGTGTTAAAGCATAAGACATCCATGGACCTGATCAAGCATTACATAGTAGTTTGGGATCTACTGGCTTTCGAATTATGGTATAGAATGTACATACTAGATCAATCGCCTGAACCCAAACTCAGTATAAACTCGCTGTGAGGCCTCTATGAAGCGCTAGCTTCTAACCATGAGAAGGTTCTCTTCAAGCCCTCTTCAAGAGATGTAGGTGGTTTCTTGCCGAACAGTTTGACAAGCCTTCTAGTATCCGCTTCGAAATTACTTATCTCCCCTGGCCTGCTAGGCTTGTATGTGATTCTGGGCTCCACTCGAAGTATCTTGGATGCCAACTTTACAAGTTCGATTATCGAGGTCCCTCGCCCAGTCCCCATGTTGACGACCAGGTTATTCACGTCCTGTTTGATTGCTGAGTAGCAGAATTCCGCCACATCCTGTACGTATACAAAGTCTCGTGTATTGGAACCGTCTCCATACACCGGGAACTCCCGATTCTGCTTAAGCGTTTGATAGAGGTTTGGAATCAGGGCTCCACTCTTGTAGCTCTGCCACGGTCCGTATATGTTAAAGAATCTGAACACTAAGTAATTGAGGCCAAATCTCTCATTGTAAACTCTCAGGTAGTCCTCGCAGGCCTTCTTAGCCACGCCGTATGGCGTCTTGGGGTAGCAGGGGTGCTCCTCATCGACTGGGTTATATCTCACGTTCCCTACGACAGAAGAAGCTGAAGAGTAGATGACCTTATCCACCTTGTATTCTCTAGCAGCATCGAGTATGTTCAAGGTGCCCTCTATGTTTACTCTCATGTCCCCCACGGCATCCTCTAGTGATGCGACTAATGGGGAGGCGGCTAGATCTACGACTACGTCATTGTCCTTCACAGCCTCGAATACGCTCTGCCTATCCAAAATGTCAGCTTTCAGGTAGGCGACAGAACCCTTGAAGGGATCCTCAGTTATGTCTGAGGCCGTTATATCCTCCCCTTCTTTGATTAGCCGTTGGACTAAGTTTCTACCTACAAATCCTGCTGCCCCGAAGACAACGATTTTCAGAAGGCTCACCTGAGACGATCCTTCAGAAACCTCTCGATCT
>Ga0315310_10001306_pt1 | contig 15722 bp, 19 predicted proteins | sample TDP5_MG_FD_203630 | JGI IMG/M metagenome (GOLD analysis project Ga0315310, IMG submission 203630) | Freshwater sediment microbial communities from Lake Towuti, South Sulawesi, Indonesia - TDP5 | ecosystem: Environmental > Aquatic > Freshwater > Lake > Sediment | place: Indonesia: South Sulawesi... | reverse complement strand
TACGGTCAAGACGCCTTTCAGCGTCTTTCAGGGGACCCCTAGCCCCCCGCCTAGACCCACCGCCAAAACAGAGAAGAAACATCAAACCCTAATAAAAGTTTACAAGCGCCCCACAGAAGAAGACCCCCGAGACATTCTCCAAACCCAACAACCTCACCAAGGCAGTCAACATCAATCCACATATCCATCAAAGAAGTTGTTGTGGCAAGTAACTACAGAGAGTCAACAATAACTTCTACACAGCTAGTAGCCGTACCTTAACCCAGCATGGAAGTCGTCGGCGCAAAGCACTACCAGTTGACGACGACTTCTAAACAGATTCAGCCGCCTATGCTCAAGAAGTTATCATTACTGTTTCTAAGCGAAAGTTAATAACACCTGAACACACAGACCCGCCAATAATCGCAGGTCAACGTTCAAGAAGCTGTTGAAGCCAAGAAGCAGGTTTCTAACCTTCACACCTATTCCCTACATAGCACTTCTTGATGACACTAAGACTGATTGGCATCAACAACCCACACATGACACAGAAGCCTCAGTCAACGTAGAAGAAGTTGAAACAAAAAACTACCAGTTGACTTCTTCTTCCGCACTAAGATGCCGCAGCCCAAGAGAACCCTGCCGCAACATTGGATCTTAGTGTTTCTAAGACAGTGTCAATACCAACATCCACACAAACCACTGCCCTCCTTAAACCAGCAAAAACTAACATACGAACAGCCGCCGACAAACTGAACCACTCCAGCATCAAGCCACATTAAACAGCAAACCGAGCACGCGAAAAACAACAAGTTAATTAGTGCGCAATACAAACAGCATATCCACTCAAAACTGACAACGAAGCCAAACAGAATATGCCAAAGGAATTTCACTACAGGGGCTTCACGTTCGCCGACCTGCAAGCCATGTCCATGGACGAATTCATACGCCTAGTACCATCACGTCAGAGACGCAGCCTCCAACGCGGCCTAAGCCAAGAACAACGCAAACTTCTGGAAACCATTAGAAAGGCTAGGGAAACTCAAGAGCAGCCTCCAAAAGCATCCGTGATCAAGACACACGCACGAGACATGATCATACTGCCCGAAATGGTAGGAGCCCAGCTACTAATACACAACGGAAAAGAATTCACAGCACTGGAAATAAAACCCGAGATGATAGGTCACTACCTAGGCGAATTTGCGATAACCAACAGACCAGTGAAACACGGCGTCCCAGGCATCGGCGCCTCTCGGTCATCCATGTACGTGCCGCTAAAATAGCAAACCTTGTTTTCTTTAACGCATTTTCTTCAAGACAGAAATCTAGAAGATTAGGTTCTATACGACGGCTCCCCAGGCTTTTTACCCTCAGCTGGCACTGGTGGAATCTGGGGTAGCGGAATAGGCGGCGGAATATTCAGAGTTCGTGTGATCACAATCGACTCAATAAAGGCGACGTTAGAGATAGTCTGCACAACGATGGGCGGCGGAGGCTTCTTGTCTGAATATGCACCGTGAATCTGCCTCAACTCGTCTCTGTCACCGGTAATGTGCGCTCTTCCCTTGACGCTTATCTGAGCCACAGCAGGATTGTAGTTAATAGTGAAAACAAACGGCACCTCAAGCATGTCATCACTCTTCTTTTCAACTCCGACCAGATTTAGGTTAGTAGCAATCTGCACTGGCGGAATCGGCTTATCAACGTCCCAAAGCCGCTCAGCCGACACTTGATGAATGAAGACGCCGACCTTAATCATACCATATCAGAACTTACGTCTATACAAGTTCAATAGCTGCTTTGAAGATATAAGCATGAATGTCTCAAGCCCGCTTATACCTCGTAAACCCACAGTGACCACATGCATAACGGTCTCCATGGTCAGCCATGAAATAGCCCGGTCCACAGCGTTCGCAGAAGGGACGCAGCCGGGTCAGTCCAGCATCGTCAACCTTGTACCGTGTGTACGCGCCTTTCTCCTTTTTCCTAACTTTCGGCTGCTTCTTTCCCTTACGCTTCACAACAGGCTTCTCTTCAACCTTCTCTTCGGGCTTCTCTACAACCTTTTCAGCAGGTCTTTCAGCGGCCTTCTCCGCGGGTTTTGGTGCAGCCTTCTCGGCGGGCGCCTCCTTCTTCCCCTTTGTCTTCTCCGCCATCTAGTTATTCCTCCTTCTTTGCTGGTTTTTGAGCCTTTTCAGGTGCTGCCTTGCGTTCCTCGGGTTTCTCTGCCGCCTCTTTCTTCTCTTTAGGGAGATTTCTGGCAATGATGTATTTAGGTTCAATGAGTTTAGCCTGTTCCGCACCATCGTAGGCGTTGGCTTCTCCAACGGCAATCATGGTGCCGCTCTTGGTTTCGACCTTCTTTATGTATACAACTTCAGGACTGGTGTTGAGCAGTTCTGCCAGTCTGGCACGCAGTTCCAAGCGTGAAGGAGTCCCCTTGGTCTGTGCATGATCAACTTCAAACATGACTTCTCTGCGCTTAAATAACGCGTTGTAATGTTGCTGGGTTATTTTGATCTCCATTTCGACCAATCTCTTATCCATAAAGGTTTGTTGATTTGATGCGTCATCTTTTACTTTAGGCTTTTGGAAGCGGTTCCATGGACCTGACGATTTGAGACACCTTTTGCTTAATGATTTTGTCCACTTTCACTACAACAATGCCCTTGCGCGGTTGGCCATAGACCACCAAAGAGCCTTTTGGCAGCCTCAAAACGGCCACTAAGGTGAGTAGGTCTTCTTCGCCGTCAACCACGATCAGGACTAGCTCCTTCTGTTTCAAGGCGTTATCAACAACAGTCCAAGTTTCTGCGGTAAGCGTTCCAGGAGGATTGACGACGCTCATCTTTTTCTTTGCCTGAGTCTCAAATGGTTCAACCGTCGCTCTCATGATTTTGTTGTCGACAATCATCAGTTGAGGAACAATGCCGTGCCTCAGCATGTTCCGAGAGACGACGTCACCAACACTGATCATACGGCTAGGTTTTGCCTCTGAGATCAGCTTCTCAAGTGCTCTCATTGTCTTATCTGGAGCACCTTCAATCAGAGCACCAAGTGGCCGCTTCAACTCTTCTCGGAGTCTCGTTGTGAGGACGAGTGTCTGCTTTGGTGTCGTTTCGATCTGCGTGAGCCTCCAAAAGACCCAAAAGACCTACGTGGATTTTCTATCGCACGCGTAATGCGTATCTGCCCTTCTTGGTGACCTTCATCGCCTTGGCTATGGCAGAGTTTTCTGGATCCAACACGATGACCAGACCAGAATAGTCATCGCTGAAACTTGTGGACTTACAATTAGGGCACGTCGTCTCGGTGGTGAGATAACTGCAGTCTCTGCATGCCTTTTCACTCATATTTTGTCTTCTCTCCTACGTCATTTCTTGGTTGCAGTTGTGGCTTGGGCAGCCGCTGCTTTTTTCGCCTTCTCGCCCTCAACGCTCTTTAACCTCTCCAATTCGCCTTGTATCCATTCGAGTTTACCTAGGAACGGTTGCCTCGCAGTTACACCCACTTTGCCTGAACTGCCACCTCTGCCAAGTGAAACCGCTGTTATGCGCACTCTCACATGGTCTCCGGTTGCCAGTTTGCGTCTGGTTTCCTTGCCCATGAGCACGCCTTGCTTTTCGTCATATGATATGTAATCGTCCATCAACTGAGAAACATGCAGAAGAGTGTCAATCGGACCAACTCTGACAAAGGCTCCGAAGTCGGCGATTTCAACGACTTCTCCCTCCACTACCTCCTGAAGCTTAGGATAGAAAGTCAGCAGAGAGAAAACGGCACGGTGATACGTGGCTCCGTCTCCAGGGATGATCTTGCCCACAGGGTTGATTTGGATTTCAGTCACAGCTATGACGTAGCCTAGCTCCTCGTCGACCATGCCCTCGTACTTGCCCTTCAACTGCTCGTAGCCGACAGATTCTATTGGTTGACCAAACTTTTCCGGCGGAATACGAATTGTATCCTCAAGTGAGATGAGCTTAAACATGATAGGTCACTACACGGTTCCGGTCTAGATAATTAAATGCTTCCCTCCAGCTCGAGGTGGGATTTTTGTCTCATGTAAATCACGGGGACGCTTATATCCCTTAACCTCTGCCTCAACATTCTGTCATTTGTAGCAACCGCATACCTACATTTCCTTGCGACCCTCAAGATCACATCATCGTTTGACTCGCCTCTGTCTTTCTTGACGACAACCAAGCGGCATCTTTCAGCGAGCTTAAGAGCCATTTCAGCTTGCTTGCGAAGCTTTGGGGCACCCTTTCGGACCATCCTTTGCAGTTCATCGTGTGTGGTTGAAAGGACTATGAGTTCGTGCTTCTGGTTGAGTAGGTTCCCTACAGCTTCGAATATATCAATCTTGAATTGCAGCGGAACGAAGAGGAAGTTAGAGTCCAGAATCACCTTCAGGGTCATGCTTAAGCCTGCTTGCATCAATTTTTGATTTTACCATGTTGGTGTATAAGCGTTTAGTTTGTCAAGAAACATCGTTGACCTTGCTGCTTGGAATTCACCCTTAATCATGATTGTTGCTTCACAACGACTTTCTAGCAAATGCTGTTCTCTATAGCTCCGGAGACCAAGGTTTGACAGAGAGGCACCTTGCATGGTTGCTTCTGATCGAGATGCAATTGACACCTATCGAGAGTTGAGCAGAAGGCTTGCTGAACGCTCTGTGCTTAGTGAGCTGAGGTCAATGTTTAGCCGCAGGTACACTCTGTCCGAGTTGCTTGACTGGATGCATGACAGACTGGGATTTCACAAGGGCAATATTCGGAGGCACAATGATCCGAGGGAGATTTTGGCCTACGGCAAAGGACGCTGCGGAGAGTTCAGCATATTATTCACAAGCCTGTGCCTAGCCCACAACTACAAAGCCCGGCTGGCACTTGACATGTCGGACCACGTATGGACCGAAGTTTGGGACAAAAAGTCGCAGAGGTGGGTTCACATCGACCCGACTGAAAAGAAGATAGATGATCCTCTCATGTATGAAAGGGACTGGAAGAAGAATCTGAAAGAGGTCTATGCCTTCGAAAACGGAAACATGGAAGACGTAACAAAAAGATACAAGATCCTGAAGGACTAGACAATTGTCGACGCCAAAGACAGCGCTAGAGCACCGAGAAGTGCAAAGCGCTTCAGATTTCTTTCACAGCAACATCTCAGTTATCGCGCTGAGCAATGCCATTCGATCGGTAGGAAGCTTTGTTGGCGTTTTCATTCCATTGTACTTCGTTCAAATAGGCGGAAACGCCTTAACGCTTGGGTTGTTAACATCTGCATCGTCAGTCATTCAGCTTTTCGTTCTTTCGATCGGAGGCTTCATTGCTGACTTCTATGGCAGAAGGCGGGTCTATGTCTTCGCCGCTTTCTACAGCGTGTTCTTTCCGCTTCTCTATTCGTTGGTCCAAGATTGGCGTGTGTTTGGGGTTCTAACGCTGCTCTCCACCTTAGCCTCTATCGCCAATCCTGCCGTCCACGCTACCGTAGCAGACTCAATTCCGCCTGAAGATCGAACTACTGGAATAGCATACTTGCAGGTTGTTTCGTCCCTGCCATCGGTAATCTCTCCCTCAGTTGGAGGCTGGATGATTGAAACCTATGGGGTTGAAGAAGGCTTCAAGCTGGGCTGCGTCTATGCTGCGGTGTTGACATTCATCTCAGCGCTTCCACTCCTCATCTCATTAAGAGAGACACTCACTCGAAGAGATGCCGCCAAGGTTGATCCACCCTTGCGGAACGCCTTCACAGACCTCACAAAACTCTCTCTTCTTCACTTGCCCAGCAGCATCAAATTTCTCTTTGTCTCATACGGCTTGGTTATTTTTGCCAACACCGCAGTGGCTCAATACTACATCTTGTACGTGTCTGGCGTCGCAGGCTTATCGGCACTTGACTGGGGAACAGTTGTAGGCCTACAGTTTCTTGTAGCGAGTATTCTTAAGATCCCCGGAGGCTGGCTCAGCGAGCGATTCGGCAAAAGAAAAACAATGATAATCTCACTGCTGATCACAGTTCCCATGATCCTTCTATTTACTCTGTCGCGGTCATTAATCCAAGTTATTGTCACTGCGCTTCTGCTGGTTGCTACAGGGATCCACTACGCTCCTGCTCATGAAGCGCTACAAGCGGATCTTACTCCGAGGTCTATGAGGGGAAGAGTCACAGCGATTTGGGACATGAGTAACGCTGTGTCAGCTGCTGCAGGCGCCTTTGCAGGCGGCTTGACCTTTCAGTTTGTTGGTCCCGCAGTACCCTTCTACATTTTTGCGGTGGCTGAGCTAATTGCAGCTCTCTTTTTGATCATATTGGTGAAGGAGCCAGAAAAAAAGGAATCCTAGCGTCGGATTCACATCCAGATATATAGCAAGAATCCAATGCCTTTTGAATTCTAACAATGGAGAAAATGCAAGGAGGAAGTGATTTTGATGAAGGATGTGATTACCAAGATACCTTCTAAATTGCCGAAGAACTCCAAAGCAAGCGATAGAGAGATAGCGAAGAAGGTGGGAGTGTCACAGCCAACCATGACTAGGCTGTGAGACAAGATCGTGAATGAAGGGCTGATGCGAGAGTTCACCTTATTGCCCGATTTCGTGCAGTTGGGATTTGAAATCTTGGCGTTCAGCAGCTTCAGGTCGAAAAGAAGCAAGGAGATAGCTGAAGGAGCCAGCAGATGGACGGAGTCCAAGCCAAACGTCTTGTTTGCGCCTCGAGCAGAAGGAGTAGGAAAGAACGCAACGGTAGTTTCAATCCATAAAGACTATGCAGAATATTCAACCTTTGTTTCGGAGATCTTGATGGAAGGTGAGGGCATATTAGAAAAGCTATAACTCGCGCTGGTCAGCCTAAAGGATCAACTGTGAAACCACTTTCCCTAAGATGCGTGACAGAACTCTTGAAAACCTCAGAGAAGCAATAGTCTTACTGCATTATGCCGTAGCCTATGAGGCGCCATCTTCCAGCGATCTTACGGCTTATGGCCGCTCGGGCGCCCTCTTCAGCGCTTATAGGCCTGCTCAACTTCAGCGTAGCGTTGTCGCCTTTCATCGAAATCACGCTTCCCGCGGTTATGCTAGTTCCAACATCTAATAAAAGAGCCTCACCTGTATGGATGACTTCGACTTCCATAAGCTCCTTTGTTCCAAGCGCCCGCGGAAACAGATGAGTTTCAACGGTTAACTCAGCGATAGTCGGCGGCAAGGTCTCGGGCTTGCCGACAAGATTGCCTATTAACCCATCAGCCTTTGTCAAAGATGGATCTAGAAGTGTGCCGATTCCCACCAAACCGCCTGGCTCTGCCTCCTGAACAGTCTTGCCGCCCGCTTGGAGGCTCATCACCTCAGTGAGCAAAGGCTCATAAACCGCCCTTCCTCCCTTCTCAATCCGCACGCCTGGACGAATCTCTACCTCGTCGCCAACCTTGAACACTCCCTGAAGGATAGTTCCACCGAGAACGCCACCAGCAAGCCTCTCCACTGGAGTGCCCGGTTTGTTCACGTCAAAGGACCGAACTACGTGGAGGCGAGGCGGCCTTGTCGAATCACGCCTCGGCGTTGGAATGTGCTCCTCTAACGCCTGAATCAGAACATCAACGTTGGCTCCATGCTGAGCTGACACAGGAATTATAGGCGCGTTTTCAGCGATGCTGCCTTTCACAAAACTGGCTATTTCCTCGTAGCTCTCCATGGCTCGTTTCTCGTCGACCAAGTCAATCTTGTTTTGAACAATAACCAGATTTCTGACGCCCACAACCTCTATCGCGGCTAAGTGCTCACGTGTCTGCGGCTGAGGGCAAGTCTCGTCTGCGGCTACAACAAGCAACGCACCGTCCATAACGGCGGCGCCGGACAGCATGGTGGCCATGAGGGCTTCATGACCAGGTGCGTCAACAAAACTCACCGCCCTAACAAATTCACCTAGCTTTTCACAGCCCTTGCACTTGGGCTCGGTTGAATAGCACTGAGGGGGCGGGCAGCCGGGGCACTTGTAGATGGGCGCGTCTGCGTAGCCTAATTTTATAGTGATTCCACGACGAAGTTCTTCACTGTGCCGAGAAGCCCAAACGCCGGTTAAAGCCTGTACAAGAGTGGTCTTTCCATGATCTACATGTCCGATTGTTCCAATGTTAACCTCCGGCTGCTTGGGTAGCTTCTTCAGAAGATTCACCTCCATGTTCAATAGGCGCGGACGCACTCTGTTCGGCTTGTGAAACTTGAGCTTCATCTGGTTTCGGCTGTGATTCAGTCTCTCTCTTTTCTACGGCAGCCTCAGCCCTGGCCTTCCTCTCCCTCTTCGGCTTTTCAGCCTTCTTGAGTTTCTCCAAAACCTTCATGTTCACCTGAACAATCTCTTCGGTGATGACGTCTCCGCGAAGAGTTTTCCTTTTGCGTTCACCCTCGCGTTTAGGATGAAAACCAACACCCTTGCTCACTATCACCCCTATTCGCACGCCTCCGTGAATGCTTGGTCGCATCGGAAAACCGTCTTTGTCGGAGCCGCCGGTAACTTTCAGTTTCAAACCTGGCATGCCAACAACTGAGCCGTCGATGGTCTCTCCTAAACGCTTTCCAATCAACGGCACAGCTCGAGAGCCATCTAACTCAACCACCTTAGACTTGCTCTGTGTTGGGTCTGAAACTATAACCTTGAACTTCGCCATGCTTGAAAGAGACACTCCATGCCGAATTCGATTAGGCATACAGAAGATAAATAACCATTTATTAAGAGTTTGCTGACTTTTAACACACAAATCAGGCAAGACTCAGACAGGTGAGAAATGTTGACACAACTCAGGACGAAAATGGCTGAGATTGTTGAAAAACGCCGAAGCGAACTAAACAAACTGTGCAGCGAACTCATCCAAGCAAAAGGTGAAAACCCACCCGGCGACGTTTCAGAAGCCGCAGCGGTCATTGAACGCTTCCTTGAGCAAGAAAATATTCAACACCAGACACATGAGCCTATAAAAGGCCACACAAGCGTGATCGCCACAGTCGGCAAAGGAAAACCCTCACTCATTCTATGCGGACACATCGACGTTGTTCCAGCCGGCGACCTCAGCAAATGGACTGTTCCTCCATACAAGGGCGAAGTGAAACATGGCAAGCTCTACGGTAGAGGGGCAACCGACATGAAGGGAGGCGTAGCAGCTATGCTCATGGCCTTAGCAGCCGCCAAGAAATATGAAAGCGAACTTTCCGGAAAGGTAACTGTTGCAAGCGTGTCGGATGAGGAGGCTCAGGGTCCGGGAGGCGCTCTTTGGCTGCTGAAGAACAAGAAGCTCATGGGAGACCTCTGCCTCATAACTGAGCCAACCGGCTACTTGGACAGCGAATATTCCTTGGTTGCGGGCGAACGTGGAACGTGCTGGCTCAAGATCACGGCACATGGCAAACCAGCGCACGGCAGTACACCACCCTTAGGCCGGAATGCCATTGAGATGTTAGCGCAATTTCTTCCAAAGCTCAAAGCCCTCGAAGGGGAAGCTGTGAAAACGCCCAAAGACGCAGAGACTCTGATTAGAAACGGCGGGAAAGAACAGCGAAGGGTCGCTCAAAAGCATCGAATTCCTGCAAGGAGCCTCACCAGAGCATTCAGCCATTACACAGTTAATTTAGGCGTCATTTCTGGTGGGACAAAGACCAATGTTGTGCCAGAAAAATGCGAGGCAGAAATCGACATAAGAGTGCCTGCTGGAGGACACCCGGACGGTGTTGAGGAATTCGTGCGCAATTTGCTTCCAGACGACTTTGAATGTGAAGTGATTAACAGAACCATGCCGTCGTACACTCCCTCAGACCATCCGTTGGTCAAGACAATTCAGAAAAGCGCTAGACAGGTCTTCGGCTACAAGCCAGCCGCCACTTATATGCCGGCCACAAGCGACGCCCACTTCTTCCGAGAACTCTCAGGCATATCCACTGTGGCGTTTGGACCTGGCCACGGCGAACTAGCCCACGCATATGATGAATTTGTCCTGCTTAGGGATGTGAAAAACGCGGCTAAAGTGTATGCAAACGTAATTGCAGACACTGTGGGTTAACTGGGTAGTTGAGCTAACTCTTCTTCAGTTTCTTCTTCAATGCAGCCGCGACTGATTCAGGGTTGGCTCTGCCCCGCACCTTCTTCATGGTTAAAGCCATTAAGGCGCCAAACGCGGCTTCGCCACTCTTCTCAACCAGATTTCTGTTTTCTTGAATGAGGTCGTCGACGAGTTTTTCAAGTTCTGCGTCGGAAAGCATGACCAAACCCAGGTTCTTCAAGGCCTGTGTCACAGATGCGCCTTCATGCTTGGCTAACCAAGAAACAACGTCGGGCACCGCCTCTTTCACAGTCTTTCCAGAGTCGATTAAACGGAACAACTCGCGTATCTGTTGGTCGCCTACCTTTTCAACTTCCACGCCTTCTCGTTTCAAGCCTTTGAGGGTCTCGGTTAAAACAGCCGCAACGACTGTCGGTGAAACCTTGGTCTCTTTCGCAACAATCTCAAAGAGTGGCTCGTATTCAGAGTCTAAGACCTGCTTCGCAAGCTTCTGGTTCAGTCCGAAATCCTTTACTAAATGGTCCATTTTTTGCTCAGGCATCTCAGGTAGCCGCCTTCGGAGTTGCTCCAAATAGTGGTCGGTGATTTGTATGGGTGGCACGTCGGTTTCCGGATACATGCGTGCGGCGCCGGGTCGAGGTCGCATGTAACGGGTTGTGCCGTCTGGGTTTGGGGCACGCGTCTCTTCGGGCACGCCTTTCAAGGCTTCCTTAGCCCGGTCAACCACAGCGTTTAGTGCGTCGTTTGCGTTCTCTGGTGTGTCGGCTACGAACACGACTGCGTCTCTTTCGTCTGCTTTCATAAGCCGATTGAGCTCATCAACCTCTTGTGCCGCTATCCCATAGTTAGGCAGTTCGTCTGTGTGGAAGATTCCGCCTACGCGACCCCAGAAATGCGCTCGATCAGCCATCTCTGTGCCCAGTCTTATGTTAGGTGACAGTTCAGTTTTGAGCAAGCCGCCGAAATGCTGCAGTTTCACGGCTAATACCTGTTTCTTTTCTTCGAGGGCTTTTTTAACCACTCGACACTGGGTTTTTTCGAAGGCTTTCGTGACATCAACCGGTTCTGAGCTCAACGTGTGTTCGTTGATGCCTCTTTGTTTGAGTTCGTCTCTCAGCTTGACTAGGTTGAGTTGTCTCTGCACTTCGTATTCGACCACTTTGGAGAGGAGTTCGAGTTCTTGCACGCCTTTGATTTCGATAAGGGCTCCTTCTGTGATGGAGATGTTTAGGTCTTGTCGTATTGTTCCTAGTCCGCGTTTGACCTTGCCTGTTGCTCTCAGTATGCGTCCGATAGTCAATGCGGTTTTTTCTGCTTCTTGCGGTGTGTGGAGTACGGGTCCTGTGGTTACCTCGATGAGTGGTATGCCTAGTCGGTCTATGCGGTACCGGATTGTTTTGCCGCCTGCTTCTTCACCCATTTTTCTGGCCGCGTCTTCTTCCAGAGCGATTAGTTGAATCGGAACCTGTTTGTCTTCGATTTCTATGTCGCCGCTGAGGGCGACCACGCAGGTTCTTTGAAAGCCTGTGGTGTTTGAGCCGTCTATGACGGTTTTGCGCATGACGTGGATTTCGTTGGCTGGTTTGGCGTTGACCATTAAGGCTACGGTGAGTGCTGTTTCAACTGCTTCTGTGTTCAGGTTGTGGGGAGGTTCCTCGTCCATTTCAACTAGGCAGGATGTGGCTCTGTTTGCTTCGTAGAGGATTTTGACTCCTTTTTGAAACTCGAAGTAGGCTGCGGGATCGACTTGTCCGAGTTCGCTTTGGGTTGGTCGCAGTCTTCTGAAGAAGGTTGTTTCTGGTTCTTCTTTGAACAGTTCGGGTTTGCAGGCGCAGAAGAGTTTTTGGGCTGTGTCTAATTGTTGATGTACTTCTAATCCGACTTTCAGGCCTAGTTTGCCGTAGTCTATGGTCATGTGTTTCAACCCGCGTTGGCCTCGCTGAGGGTCCGGGGTGAAATCTCGTTGGCTATGTTGGTTGTCAAGAGGGTTTTGGCTTGTTCAAGATTGTTGGTTTGTCCTAGGGTCCACATGAGTTTTACAAGCGCTGTTTCTGAGAGCATGTCTTCCAGCGGGATGACGCCTGCACTTAGGAAGTCTCTGCCTGTGTCGTAGACGTTCATGTCAACCCTGCCCCAGATGCATTGGCTTGTCATGGCGACGATCACGCCCTTTTCAACTGCGTTGCGGACAGCTAGTAGACACTGGTGGCTTATGTGTCCCAGTCCGGTGCCTTCAAGAATTATGCCTCTGTATCCTTTGCTTACTGTGCGTTCGATTGTTTCCGGGTTGAAGTTAGGATGAAACTTGAGAAGTGTCACTTTTTCGTCAAAGTCTGGCTTTAAAACGAGCTTTTTAGACTCGTTTTTTTTGTGAAATTCTTGGGTTAGCATGATGATGTTGCCGTTTTCTACTTTTGCTAGGGGTTTGGCGTTGACTGATTTGAACGTGTCTCTGCGGCTGGTGTGGCATTTTCTAACTTTGGTTCCTCGATGTAGTGTTACTGTTTTGTCTGAGGGGGTTTCGTGCATGGCTAGGACTACTTCGGCGAAGGGAGCCTTTGCTGCGGCTGTTACTGCGCCTGTCAGGTTGGTTGCGGCGTCTGAGCTGGGTCTGTCTGCTGATCTCTGTGATCCAACGAGCACGACTGGTACTGGTAGTTTCTGCAGTGCGAAGCTTAGTGCTGCTGCTGTGTAGCCCATTGTGTCGGTTCCGTGGGCGACTACGATTCCGTTTTCGCCTTTTTCGATGCGTTTTGCGATGGTTTTGGCTAGTTCTGTCCAGTTTTTGCACGTGATGTCTTCGCTGAAGATGCTGAACAATATTTGTGCGTCTATTGTTGCGATTTCTGAGAGTTCCGGGACTACGCTGTAGAGGTCGCTGGCTGTTAGTGCTGGCCGCACGGCGCCGGTTCTGTAGTCGACTCTGCTGGCTATTGTGCCGCCTGTGCTTATAATTGCCACTCTGGGCAGGTTTGGTTTCTGTGGTGGGAGGGGAGGCGCAACGAAGGTTGGTTTGGCTCCTGCGCCGAGTTTTTTGATTTTGGTTGTGGGTGTTATGCGTATGCCTATGTTGTATCCGGTTTTGAGTTTGATGACGATGTGTTTGTCGTCGCCGTATTCTGAGCGTGGTATGAGGATGCCTTCGTAGGTTTCGCTGTTTTTGACTATGCGGATGATGTCGCCGACTTCGGCTTTTGTGTGCTTCAGATGTCGGAGGGCTTCTCCTTTGTAGCCGAGTGATTCTTTTTCGGTCAAGGGTTATTTCTCCAGGGTTTTGGACATGTATGGTCCGTGGTGGTGGTAGCCGAACCGTTTGTAGTACTGTTTTGTTCCTAATGCGCTTATAACAACAACCTTGCTGCGGCTGTGTTCTGCGTGTGTGATGCTTTCAGCTTCGGCTAGCAGTGATTCTCCGAAGCCCTTGTGTTGCCAGGCTTTGGCTTGATGCTTCCCAACTGGGACGAGTGGACCGTAAACGTGGAGTTCACGCACGATGGTGCATGGTTCAGCCTTTATTTCTGGTCTGTGCGCTTTGGTTGAGGGTATGCGCAGTCGCAGGTATCCGATTAGAACATCGTTTTTTGGGTCCTCCGCTGAAATGAAGATTTCTTTTCCGTCTGAGGCGTCGTATTTTATGGTTGAGATGTGGACGTTGTTAATGTTGGGTTTTGTTTTGTCCTTTAGCCATCTGTGGCCGACTTCGCGGCATCGAATGCATCTGCAGTGCATGTTTTGTTCTTGAAGTCTCTGCAGGACGAGTTGGCGGAGGTTGCTGTGTTTTACGCCGGCTTCGATCAGTTGGGCGGGTATGTCGCGTTGAACCCGCATGATTCGGACCCAAGGTGGCACAGACTTTTTCAGTTCAGCGATTAGCTTGGCGGCTTCCTCGGTTGTGTATGGTTGGTATTCGCCTTTTTTCCACCATTCGTAGGTTTTGGTGCCTTTCAGAACTAGGCAGGGGTAGATCTTGATCATGTCGGGTTTGAAGCGGGAGCTGGTGAAGATGGTTTTGAAGGCTTCTACGTCGCGGTTGAAGTTTGAGCCTGGCAGTCCAGGCATGAGGTGGTAGGCTACTTTTAGGCCTGCGTCTTTCAGAATGCGTGTGGCTTCGATCACGTCTTGAACTGTGTGTTCGCGGTTAACCAGGGTGTAGATGTCGTTGTCGATGTTTTGGACGCCTAGTTCAACTCGAGTTATTCCCATAGAGAGCAAGTGGTCTACGTGAGGCTGTTTTGCCCAGTCGGGACGTGTTTCAACTGTGATGCCCACGTTTCGGATTGGGCTGGTTTCAGCGTGCTTCTTGGCTTCCTCGAGTGAGCTTGATTTGTGTTGGGTTATGGCGTCTAAGCAGCGTTGGACGAAGCGGGTTTGATACTGTCTTGGTGTAGCTGGGAAGGTTCCGCCCATGATTACTAGTTCAACCTTGTCTACAGCGTGTCCAATTGACTGTAATTGATTGATGCGGCTGCGCACTTGCCTATAAGAATCGTAGCGGTTTTGCATGCCGCGCATGGCAGCTGGTTCAAATCCAGTGTAGCTTTGAGGAACACCGACGGATGGACCGCCCGGACAGTAGGCGCACGGCGCTCTTTTCGGGCAGGGATATGGCTTGGTCATGACCGCTATGATGGTTACTCCTGATATTGTGCGAACTTGTTTGCGCCTGAGAACAGAGACAAGCCTTTTCTCTTCATGCTTTAAATTGCGTATGAGTGTTGAGTTGGGTGGGATGGCTTGGAGGCTGTGGGCTTCAGCCACTTGCATTTTGATGGTGTTTACGTCTCTCGTTGTAGGCTTGGGAATTTGCATTAGGCGTTGAATGATCTCTCTGTAGGCTTCTTGGGTCATTGGGCAGTCTAAACAATAGCTTTGGGTCGCTTAGATAAATCCTATTTTGCTTTGGCATGGCGCTGTCTGCTGACTATGAGGAATCAAGCGGCCAAGTTTTGGTGGCAATAGAGTTTTATGTTTCGGTTGGACCGCTTAATCTATTGGAGACCTTTGATAAGGAAGATAGTTCCTGTCGCGCTGTTGATCTTGATTTTTCTCACGCCCGTCTTAGTGCGGTCTCTATTCGTTGTTCATAATCGTGATCCTTTGTCTCAGATCAGTTGGACGCGTTATCACAACTATGATGACGTAACTACTGTGCTGATGGCGCTGAACGAGACGTATCCAGATGTTGTTGATGTTTTTTCAATTGGCAAGAGCGTGTTGGGTCGTGACATCTACTGTGTGCGGTTGACGAACGAGAGTGATCGTGGGCTGAAGCCGGAGGTTCTGTTTGTGGGTTATCATCATGCGCGTGAGCAGATTACCTCTGAGTCCACTTTCTATTTTGTTGTGTATGCGGCTTTGAATTTTGGCTCAAACCAGACCATAGGTGAGCTTCTCAACAGGTGCGAAATCTACGTGATTGTGGCTTTGAATGTTGACGGTTTTGCCTTGTTTGAGAAGAACGGTTACCAACGGCTGAATGCTCATGGAGTTGACCTGAACAGAAACTACGACTATGCGTGGTATGCTGGTGGGTCAAGTCCTTTTTCTGAACCGGAGACGCAGGCAGTGAGAGACCTTGTGCTGGCCCATCATTTTGCATATGCTGTGAGTTTTCATTCGGGGACACAGATGATACTGTATCCTTGGGCAAACACCTTTGACCCGCCGCCTGACGAGGCCAAGTTCATAGAAA
>Ga0315310_10001305_pt1 | contig 15747 bp, 16 predicted proteins | sample TDP5_MG_FD_203630 | JGI IMG/M metagenome (GOLD analysis project Ga0315310, IMG submission 203630) | Freshwater sediment microbial communities from Lake Towuti, South Sulawesi, Indonesia - TDP5 | ecosystem: Environmental > Aquatic > Freshwater > Lake > Sediment | place: Indonesia: South Sulawesi... | reverse complement strand
ATTCTATAAGAGTCATATGCGCAAGGAGGCTTGACAGAATGATTCGAGTGAGTGTTTTCATTCATCAGTTGTCGGCTGAACGCCTCTGGGACATCGAAAAACCCATCCCTCCGGTTCAGATAGCCACAAATCTCAACTTGGTAGGCGTTGAAAAGAAGCGCGATGACCTTCTCGAGGTGCCGTTTGTCTTTACAATTAATTATAATCCCGCTGTGGCGCAGATCAGCGTGAAGGGTAGAGCCCACGTGACAGGCGAAAGAGACGAGTTGACAAAGATTCACAGCGCCTACACGGAGAAGAAGCCTCCGCCGCCTGTTATCGTTCAGTCTATTTCCAATGTAGCCTTTCTAGAATCCATAATAATTACACGGACCTTAAACATTCCGCCGCCTGTTCCGCTTCCTCAGATACCGCCTGGACCTGCAGAGGAAAAAAAGCCAGGTGAACCGTCTTACAGAGCCTAGTATGCTCGTTTTAGTTGGGTCTTGGTTTCTTCTTCTTTGCTGGCGTAGCAGGCTAGGGCTAATGCGAAGAGTTGGTCGTCGTGTCTTTTTGGTGGATGATAAAATTTTAAGTGTATGCGTTCTTGTGCTGTTTTGGGTTTTAGATATTCATATCTTTGCTCGTTGATTTGTGTTATGAGTGGTGTGTCGTCTGGTAGGATGCCTAATCTTTTTTGTTCCATGAGTAGTTTGAGGTACGTGAAGATTTCTTCTTTCCATCGGTCTGTGAGGAATAAGCCTTCACTGTTTTGGATGCCGATTTGTTTTATTTCGTCGGTTATGGCGTCGCCTACTCCTGTTTTGTCTATGATGAGTTTTGTGAATTGGAAGGTTTGATTTGCCTTTGTTACGTGTGCGATGACGCTTGGGTAAGGTGTTCCTAATGGGAATTGGTATTTGTAGATGAGTCTTCGTTTGTTGTCGGTTTTTTGTATGACGGCTAATACGCTGTGGTCGATTTGTTTTCCCATGTCTAAGCCTGCGTAGAAGGTGCCTGTGAGTTGTTTGGGTTGGATTGCTTCTAAGTCTTGTATGTATTGGTTGGGTGAGTCTGGGTCGCCTAGCTCGGGGTCTATGCAGGTTATGATTAGGTCTATTGGGTAGAAGACGTTGGCTGTTTCTGCCCATTCTGCTTCGACTTCGCGTGTCCATTCTTCTTTGGTCATGTCTTGTTGCCATTCGGCGAGTTGTTCTTTGCTGACTAATGGGCTTGTGTAGCTTGGGTAATGGTGAATACTGTATCGTTTTGGTTCTAAGAAGGCTCGGCGGAGAATATGGTCGAAGCTTTTGGGTGTTCCGCTCATGACGAAGTGTGAGTTAGGTTTTGTTAGCATGAGCATGATTTCGCTGGTTATCATTTCGCTTGGGATTATGCTGGCTTCGTCGCAGAATACCCAGTCTGGGTGGAAGCCTCTGAGTTTGTTGGGTGAGCAGGGCAAGGCTACGAGTTTTCCGCCTAGGGATGGCTTCAGTCTGATGGTTGTGCGGGTTGTGCCTGGACGCCTTATCATGTCTCGCATGAGTGGATTTGTTTGGATGGTGAAGTAGCAGTAGTCGAACATTATCATGCTTTGACGCTGTGTACTAGATATGATTAGGCTTTCAATCTTTGGCTTTGTGTAGATGAGCCACAAGTTTTTGCGGCTGAAAACTAAGGATTTGCCCCATCCTCGCCCGCAAACCGCCACTTGTCTTGGATGCATGTCTCTGAGCAACTTTTGATGATCAGGCGCATTGACGAGCCATTTGTCGTTACACATTAAAACAGCGAAAAACACAGGGTCTTCATGGAGTTTTTTGTTGATTCTTTCGTCTTCTATGATTTCGAGTAATGATTTAGGGCGTGCTATTAACATTTCTGCAACTTTTGCTGTATAGTCGAGGTCTGTGAGTAAGCGGTTTAGAAATTCTTCTTTCTCCACTTTCTAACGCCTTTCAAAATTGATAAGCGCAGTCTCCGAGGAACTTTCTCTAATGTAGTGCCTAAAGCTTCGTCTGAAAGTGGCTTTTCACCCTTGCTTGAAAGGAGTTTGTTTAAGACGCTTATGGTGTCGCATAAGACTTTAGCCCAGCGACGCTTGTCTTCAGAAGTAGACCTCTCATCAGCCAAGTATATTTTAGCTTCTTCGATGACTTTCCACAAGATTTGAATAGCTTCATCCACAGTTCGTTCAGGCTTCTCTGCATTGCCTCGTATTGTGGACTTTTCCATTTAACAAAGCCTCATGTTCCGATGCATCGTCGCCCAAAGTTTCAGCAATTCATTAGAAACTTCACGTAGAAACAAACCTATTAAGCAAGATTATCTTAGAAGCCAAAGTGATTAAAACAGCTACCTTACTGTGAAGATGCGGAGAGGAAAGATTCTTTGAAGAAAGATAAAATCGTGATGAGCTACGACCGAGAGGCAGATACAGTTTACATTAGTTTTAGTAAGCCTAGGAAGGCGGTCTCTGAGGAAGTTGACTCTTATGTTGTGGTGAGGCGTGACCCAAAAACTCATAAGATTGTGGGCATAACCATAACAAACTTTAGTAAATACTTTGAAACTAAGAAGAAATTCAGCATAGAAATACCTGCTTCATAAAGAAATTATTTGGATTGCGACTTTCGCAAAGCTCAATTTAATTTATTTGGAGTTACACCTATCTTTACAGAAGGTGCTCGTTTGGTCTCATATTCAGCTCTCTCTTTGAATGAGATTGAAATATTATGTAGGAAACTTATCGAGACGCAGCAGATTAGCAAGAGACCCAAACTTTTCGAGAAGACTCTAACAGAAGCCTTTGAAAAACTGGGATTCTGTTCAATAGGGAAAGGTGGTCGAGATGAGCCAGACATAATTCTCAGTGTTCAGGGACGCAAAGTAATAGTCGATGCAAAAAGCACAAAGGGAGGAGAAATTAGCGAAGCATACGTAAACTTCGATGCCTTAGAGAGGTATAAAGAGAAGTATACAGCTGATTATGTCGCAGTGGTGGCGCCTAGTTTTTCAGGAATCATCAAAGAAACTGCAAAAAAGAGAAACATAATCCTAATAGAGACTCAAGCCATATGTAAAGCCCTAAGGGAGCACATGATTTTTAAGTATAGCCCCGAAAATATTCTAAGGATATTGTTTGAAAGAGGGATGAGCATATTGGGTCCCAGTGATATAGAATCTTCAATGAAAGGCTTAGAGAAGTTAATCCAAGCGACACAGGCACTTTTTGATGTTATAAAAAGTGGAGAAATAGAATATACTGTAGATGATCTTTACAAGGGTTTCAAACTTTTTAGACATGAGCTTAAGTTTGAGAAAAACGAAATACAGCAAGCCATTGAATTCCTGTCTGCACCACCTCTACATATTTTTGACAAGAAATCAGACGGAGGATATGCTCTTATATCAAGCCCAGATGAAATCTTGAAAAAACTGGGCATACTTTACAAAGCCATTTACCCCATGGCAGAGAGTTGGGAAGAGATTGGAGAGACAAGGAAAGAACCAGCAGTGGAAGTAAAAGCATCGAGAGGGCTTGAGCATGTTCTTAATGTCGTTAAGTTAATGGATGGGGGGAGTTCGCATTCAGAGGCTTTTAAAAAGAGAGCGGACGAAGAGCATGTTCAATTTTCTACGGTCTCGGCTGCTTGTAGTAGAGTCATTGGTCTAAAGAGTGTCCATGAATTTATTGAACTTGCAAAAAAAGAAAATAGAGATCGTTTAATATCATTATTGCAGGAAAGGTTTCCAGATTATAAGAATCTGATTGAGCGAGAAATAGGCAAGAAATATAGCAGTGCGCAAAAATGATACTTCTCCTTGACCATGGAGACTTGCAAATGAATCATGTGAGCATGATGGTCAGCAAGACTCACCTTAAACAAGTGCTCGATAAACTGGATTCACTCAAACTTGAACTTCTGAGGCTCAGACAACGCTTCTACCACAAGAAGAGCTGAGCAAAGAAGAAACAAAAAAACTCGAAGAAGCCCGAAAACAAATAACAAAAGGCTTAACCATAAACCTCGAAGACCTCATCAAAGAACTAGGCTGACCCAACATTGTTTTTCAATAGTAGAGTGTTTATTCCTTTTTGGTGAGTTTGGTTATTTTCTCTCTGGCGTGTTCTATGTTGCCTTTTTTGAGAAGGTTTGCAATCTCTTCAGCGTTGCGCATCAGTTCCTTTCGTTCCTTAGGCTTCATTCTATGTATTTTCCTGCGTACTTCATGAATTTCTGTAAGTATGTCTAATTGCATGATTGTTTCACTCATATGAGAGCCTCTGGGTCGGTTATGATGGGAGTTTTCAAGCCCTTTTTCTGGTTGACCTCTCCCACAATTCTTATTGTCTTAAGCTTCTTAATATGTTCTCTGTTCCAAGTGACTAACGCTTCGTAACCGCCTAAAGTTGCCGAAGCCACATGAAAAGCATCCAACTCATATTCGGCGGGTATGGCGCCACGCCTAATGTATTCTTTGCCTAAATCTTCAACAGTCTTTCCACTCGGAGCATCAGTCTTACACAAAGCCAATATAGAAATGAGATTATCTCTCTTAGCTCCATTAGGGGTTCTTATTATTTCTGCCACAGAATACGCAGATGTATGAGTCACAACATCACCTCGACGAACCTTTTCAAAAAAGAACTTAGAAATCCTTTCAATGTAAGGGTCTCTAGAAAAACACCCATTAACAACAGACGTTTCAACATACACATCCACCATCTTCACAACACCCTCATTCAGCATCTCTAATAACCTCACTTCATTAAAAACCTTCTAACCCAAAAACAACAAAGAATATATCTGACCCCAAAGAGACGACTTCAGACACTCTCAACCTGTCTCAACTTCTAACTGACAAAAAAACCAAGAAACATATTTGAAGCCTATTAGGATCCAAATAGAGGGGCTAGGTCAGCTAGGCGCACACACACAAAAATTATATTTTACCTTATTCCTTCTTCTCAAAAAACTCATGCAACCGCTTAGTCTCAACCTTACCACTCAAAACTTCAGCACATTTCTTAGGATCTAAAACCTTAAAATCCAACCCCAAACTAACCAACAAACGTTGAACACCCCTACCCAAACTAGGCGCAGCCAACACACCTCTAACCTCCCTATTAACCAAACCTCTAACTGCATCAACGTACTTGGCTAACTGCAAAGCTGCCTCCTTACTCGCAGTCTTCCTCTTGATCTCAACAACCACGAATCTTCCAACCTTGTCAACGCCGTAAACGTCCACAAACCCAGGCTCAACCCTCTTCTCATACGAAAGAGGCTGGAACCCGTCTTCAACCAACGAGGGCTCCATCAAAATCGCCTTCTGCATGTCTTCCTCACTGGCGTGCAACGCAAACTCACCCATGTCCACCAAACTTAACACTGAGAGCAAATAGACATTGGCAAAGGATATGCGCACAGACTCAGGCGGCTTCCTCCTCACAGCCCGAATCTGCAACGCTCCTCCAGACGCGACGACATGAAAAACACACCCAGGAGGCTGCCAATTCACAGGCTCGTAACCAACTGGTCTATGAACCAACAATGAGCCGTCTTCCTTAAAAACCACTATGCGCTCACCAGGCTCCAATTTAGAGCTGGCACGGCCGCGATAGTCAACCCAACAGTTACCAACTATCAGAAGCGCTTTTTGTTTAGAGAAAGCGTCCCTAACCAGCGAAACCGCTTTCTCAACCGTCGGATTCTGCACGACTAAAAGAGGTTCTCGACTCGACATGATTGATTTTCGCCAACAAGGCTTAGAAGACGGGGACACAAAATAAGATTTCTGAAGAGCTTATGGCAGAGTGGAAAAAGAAACGCCAAACAATGCGACACTACGACCAATCAGCCGCAGTTTACGATGCCCAATACTACGAGGAACAAGAAGCAAAAATAAAGGCTGCGTTAGCCGGGCTCAGCGTTACAAAAGAAAATCTCATACTTGACGCGGGCTGCGGAACAGGCTTGTTATTTCCTCACGTCGCAGAAAGGGGCAAACTGATCGTGGGCGTAGATATTTCCGCTCGTATCCTCAAAGAGGCAGAGAAGCGAGTGAAAGAATACTCAAACACAGCCGTAATCATAGGCGACGCAGATTACACGCCCTTTCCAAACGACACCTTTGACGCTGTCTTCGCCATTACCCTGCTCCAAAATATGCCTAAACCCCTTCAAACCCTCAACGAAATGAAGCGTGTGACCAAACAAAACGCCACCATAGTTGCCACAGGTTTGAAGAAAACCTTCTCTCGAAAAGAATTCATACAACTGCTAAAAGAGGCGGGACTCAAAATCAAGCCCTTGAGACTCGATGAAAACCTTAAAGAATATGTTGCAACATGCACAAAGAGGCTCAAAGAAAACCTTAAAAGAACCCAGACGATTCTGTAATAGCCCTGAGGAATAATTGAATGCCGACTCACGGAAGCCTCTCAAAGGCTGGAAAAGTTAGGGGTCAGACTCCCAAAATCGCGCCTACAGAGAAGAAGGGGCGCATGCCTAGAATGCGGAGTCGACGCAACTACGAGAAGAGAATTGTTCTCCAGCGCAAGTCTGGACAAAACTGGATCTAGAATCAAAATCACACACGTAATAGTCAAAGTCTTTATGCGCTCCCAGATAACTGTGGAAAGGAGGAGAGCCGCTGAGTCAGAACCGAGTCGACACCCAGACGCTACAAAGCGTTTGCGCATTTGCGCCGGCGACTCAAGGTTCTGCGGTTCCCTCTTTCCACAGTGGGCGAGGCCAGAAAAACCGTGATTTACATTAAAAACTCACCCAAAGAAGGACAAAAAACTTGCGGTACACCTACACCTTCAACGATTTGTGATTAATTTTCTAAAAAATCTTAAATTGAGCATTCTGCTGGCAAAGTGTCAGGGACATTTAACACTAAGAATTATAAAACCGTGTACTGATGCTCTTTCATGGAGCTGATGTTTTCATGCGCGCAGACACGGCTTTAATCAATGGTAACATAGTAACAATGAACCCTTCTAAACCAAAGGCGCAGGCGGTGGCTGTTCTAAACTCGAGGATAGTCGAAGTCGGCACTAACGCTGAAGTTGAAGAGTGGATTGGCAAAAACACAAGCGTGATAGACTTGGAATGGAAAACGGTTGTCCCAGGCTTAATTGATACACACGTTCACATGACTGACTTTGGACGTTCGCTGACTTGGATTAATCTGAGAGGTGTCAAATCTATAAAAGAGATGCAAAGACGACTGCGAGTGCGAACGCAAGAAACGCCGAAGGGAAAGTGGATCTTGGGTCGAGGATGGGACCAAGACCGCTTCAAAGAAGGGCGATATCCAACTCGATGGGACTTAGACAAAGTTTCACCCTTTAATCCTGTAGTTTTCAATCGTGTTTGTAGTCACATCTGCGTTGTAAACAGCAAGGCTCTAGAGCTCGCAAACATAACCAAAGAAACGCTTCCACCGCCAAGCGGACAGATAGACAGAGACCCAGAGACAGGCGAGCCCACGGGTATCTTAAGAGAGGCAGCCAAAGACCTCGTTTGGAATATTACGCCAGAGCCAAGCGAAGAAGAACTCATCAAAGCGTGCAGTTTGGCCTGTGAGAAGGCTGTAGAAGCCGGGTTAACAAGCGTCCACTGGCTGATATACAAGCCAGTTGAAATTCGCATTCTTCAGAGGCTGCGAGAGCAAGGAAAATTGCCACTTCGAGTCTACATATTAATCCCGATAGAGTTTCTGAGTTGCCTCGCAGACGCTGGCTTGAGCACTGGCTTCGGCGACCACATCCTTAGAATAGGAGGCGTCAAGGTTCTGGCTGACGGCTCGTTGGGCGCCCGAACCGCAGCCCTAAACAAACCATACGATGATGAGCCTTCAACTAAAGGAATACTCTGTTGCGGCCAGAAAGAGTTGTACCAAATGATTGTGGGTGCTCAGAAACTGGGCTTTCAGGTATGTGCCCATGCCATAGGCGACAGAGCCGTGAACATGGTTTTGAACGCTTTTGAAGAGGCTTTGAAAGGTTCACGTAATATGCGTCGTCACCGTGTAGAACACGCTTCAGTCTTGAGCAAGGAGCTTGTTAATCGCTTGAAAAGGCTTGGTTTAATCGTTTGCGTTCAGCCTCACTTTGTCATATCGGATTTTTGGGTTGAGGCTCGTCTCGGGCTAAGTAGAGCTCGATGGACTTATCTGTTTAAGAGTCTCATCAAGAGTGGCGTTTTGATTGCCGGCGGTTCTGACTGCCCCGTGGAACCCATCAGTCCGCTGTTGGGTGTTTATGCCCTCGTGGCTAGGGAGTCTTTTCTTGAAGAGCGTGTCTCTGTTGCAGAAGCGCTGAGGGTTTATACTTTGAATGCCGCGTACGCTTCTTTTGAGGAAGATGTTAAGGGTTCGATAGAGACGGGTAAACTAGCTGATTTCACTGTTTTGTCTCACGATCCTTTGAGGATTAAGGCTGAAAAGATTAAAGACATTAGGGTTGAGATGACTATTGTCGGAGGAAAAATTGTTTTTTCAAGACTAAGCTAACAGTGTCAGCTTATTTTTTGGTTTTTGAGAAGTGTTTTTTTCGGTAGAGACCTCTGGCGTAGTTGATTGTTTTCTTGGCTTCTTCGGCGTTTTTCCATGTCTTGAATCTTACCCACTTTTTGGGTTCTAACCGTTTGTAGACCTCGAAGAATTCTTGAATCTCACGGAGCATGTGGGGATGAACGTCTGAGATATCTTTGAATCCGTCGAATCTGGGGTCGTTTAGGGGCACAGACAAGATTTTTGGGTCTTCTCCCTCTTCGTCTTCCATGATTAGAACTCCAATGGTGCGGGCTTTGATTACGCAGCCGACTTCTAATGGTTCGTAGCTTAGGACCATGATGTCTAGGGGGTCGTTGTCGTCGAACCATGTTTGTGGGATGAAGCCGTAATCAACTGGAAATACCACGGATGAGTAGAGCACGCGGTTGAGGATGAAGGCTTCCCAGTTTAGGTTGTATTCGTATTTGTCTCTTGATCCCATGATGACCTCAATTGTGACGTTGACTATGTTGGGTGGATTGTCGCCTGCTGGTATGTCTCGCCACAGATTCATGAATACTTGAGAAGGCGTAATCTTTGATATATCACTTTTCATTCTAGGTATGTGTGATCTGTCAGATAGACTCTTCTTTGTGTTGTGAAAAAATTTTTTGTGTAGGTGATGTGGCAAGTTGGTTGCATTTTGAACTCTGTTTTTATTTCTGCTTGTGTTTCTGGTTGTTTTTGACTTGGTTTTGAGGTGGTTTTTAACATACTTTACTAGGTGTTTACTTGGTATTTACTGGTGGTTTACTGGGTGTTTCTGGGCTGTTGAGAAATGTAGCATTTATTTGAGGGCTTCTACAACCCAGTATTGCAGATGACTTACTCAATGAACAGGGAAGTCAACAGAGAAATCATTGCACGTTTAATGCGGGTTTCGAAGCCGACGCCCCGAGACTTAAACCTAATCAAGATGCAGGTTGCTAATGAGCACAAGTTAGAGGCTATTCCGCCAAATTCGCAGTTGATACAGGCATTAAAACCACAGGAGAGGCGCAAACTTCTCCCTGTTCTCCGCAGAAAAACAGTTAGAACCATATCGGGTGTGACAGTGGTAGCCGTGATGACTAAACCTGCCCCTTGCCCAAAAAAGATGCCGTGCGCCTACTGTCCAGGTGGTCCACCTTATGGGGTTCCGCAGAGCTACACAGGACACGAACCCGCTGCAATGAGGGGCATACAGAATCAGTTCAATCCCTTCAGGCAAGTTACAAGTCGCATAAAGCAGCTCGAATCCATTGGACACAGGGTTGACAAGGTTGAATTAATCATCATGGGTGGAACCTTTCCGAGCACTGCAAAAAGCTATCAAATAGGCTTTGTTCAACGATGCCTAGACGCCGTGACCAAACAAAGGTCTCAGTCATTGGAAGAGGCGAAGAAAAACGCTGAACAGAGCCGTGTTCGCAACGTGGGCATCACGGTGGAAACTAGACCCGACTGGGCTAAAGAGGCTCAGGCTGACCAAATGTTGTCTATGGGCGTCACCCGTGTGGAACTCGGCGTGCAGAACATATACGACGACATCTATGCGCTGGTTAACAGGGAGCACAAGGTTCAAGACGTTGTGGAAGCCACGCATGTATTGAAGGACGCTGGGTTAAAAGTAGCCTATCACATGATGCCTGGGCTGCCTGGCTCCAACCATCAACGAGACTTGAAGGCGTTCCAAAAGATTTTCTCAGCCTCAGATTTTAAGCCTGACATGATTAAGATTTATCCCTGTCTCGTTCTCAAGGGAACCCAAGCTTACGAATGGTGGAAGCGAGGCGAATACAAGCCTTACACAACTGAGGATGCAGTTGAGCTCATACTTGAAGTCAAGAAGATTGTGCCGCCTTGGGTTCGAATCATGAGGGTTCAGCGTGACATCCCAGCGTATCTGATTGAGGCTGGCGTGAACCAAGGCAACCTTCGAGAACTGGTGCAGAATAGGCTGAGAGAACAAAATATGCGGTGTCGCTGCATACGATGCCGAGAAGTAGGACATCGCTGGTTAAGAGACAAAGTCAAGCCAAACAGCGACAATATTAAAGTTTTGACCAGCAAAGAAAAAGCCTCTGAAGGCGAGGAAATCTTCATCTCGGCTGAAGACCTGGAAAACGATGTTCTTGTGGGTTATCTGCGACTGCGTATTCCGTCAGAAAAGGCGCACAGACCAGAAATCAGTTCACAACCTTGCTCCATAGTGCGTGAATTACATGTTTATGGTCCATTGGTTCCAGTTGGAAAACGCCTAGCAAAGGCTTGGCAGCATAAAGGTTACGGAAGCGTTTTGCTGTCTGAAGCCGAACGCATTTCTAAGGAAGAATACAACCGCAAGAAGGTTGTGATTACAAGCGCGTTGGGAACAAAACAATACTACAAACGATTCGGCTATCACTACGACGGACCCTACATGTCAAAGACCCTACAGAATTGACTACTACGGTTCTTTCAGTTTCTCTTTTATAAACTTAATAAAGCTCTCAGCAAAGATTCCATTATCGTATTTTTCACACGGGTAACTTTGGCAGTCAGAGCACGTAATTAGTTTCTTGTCTTTGGCGCAGAGATAAGTTTCACAAAAAACTTTCCCTTGGGCTTGAGCCTTTGGACTTTCTTTTGCACATCCCAGGCATCTGTTCTTCTTGTAGAGGACACAGTTACCGCAGTAATAGTTACAGGGAGCTAGTAAAGTCACGTCCATTAATTTTCCCTCCGTATTAATTTAAAATTCCTTTTTTCATCGTTAGACCGACAATTGACGGTAGAAGTTTAAAAGTTTTCTCCAATAGATAAATGCCAGAGCACCAAAAAACTTTGACTCGTTTTAATGATTAAGCTCCTCACTGACAAAATCGACACGAAAAACAGAATAACACATATCGAACATCAAATAGTTCTGATTGCTGGAGAAAGCCAAGTTGAGCGAAGAATTTCCAGGTTATCGAGGAGAAGCGCTTCAGCTTCTGAAACGTGCGAAGGCTGAGATAGGCGACATAATACGCATCGTCAAAGACGGAGAAACCTACGAAGGCATCCTCATCCCACGTTCCGAATACGGAGACGACAAACACATCGTGGTCAAGTTGAAAACAGGATACAACATAGGCATAAGCATAACCGCAACCACAAAAATAGAAAAAATCGGCGTGGGAATCAAACCAACCTTTATTCCACCCACGCTTCCAGAACAAAAACCAAACTTGCCAAAAGTTGCCATAATAAGCACAGGAGGCACAATCGCCAGCCGAGTCGACTACCGAACAGGCGGAGTGCGACCAGCCCTCTCAGCCAGCGACCTCTACAGCGTGGTTCCCGAACTCTCAGAAATCGCCAACATAGACGCCGAGATTCTGTTCAGCCTGTTCAGCGAAGACATCAAAGCCAAACACTGGGCAGAGATGGCGAAGGCGGTTGCCAAACACATTGAAAAAGGCGCCGCTGGAGTTGTGATGGCTCACGGAACAGACACGCTTGGATACACAGCCGCAGCGCTCAGTTTCGCCTTGCAAGACTTGCCCGTGCCCGTGATAATGGTGGCTTCTCAACGTTCAGCTGACCGTCCCAGTTCAGACGCCGCAACCAACCTGATAGGAGCGGTGAACGCAGCAGCGTACGCACCGTTTGCCGAAGTTGCGGTTGCCATACACGAAACAACCTCCGACCGAGGCATCGTGTTTCATCGTGGCACGAAGACTCGAAAGTGTCACACAAGTCGACGAGACACATTCAAATCAATCAACACCACACCACTCGCAAAAACAGCAAACAGAAAAATCACAATGCTGACAAAAGATTATCGAAAAAGAGACACTTCAAGAAGGCTGAGTTTGAAACCCAACTTCGACGAGAGGGCAACACTCATCAAGTTTTATCCAGGTTTAAACCCTGAAATCATCGATTGGCACATTGAAAAGGGTTGCAAGGGCATAATTCTCGAGGGAACAGGACTAGGTCACATTGGTAATTATTGTCTTTCAGCCATTAAAAGAGCCGTAGAAAAAGGCGTGCTGATAGCCATGACTTCACAGTGCATCTGGGGACGCTTGGGCATGACGGTTTACGACCGCGGTCGTGACCTCCTAGCCTTAGGAGTGATTCCACTCGAAGACATGTTGCCAGAAACAGCCCTCGTGAAGCTCATGTGGGTGTTGGGACAGACAAAAGACAGAGAAGAAGCCAAGAAACTGCTCACAAAAAACATCGCCAACGAAATTTCACCTCGAACCGAATTCGAAGGGGCTCAGGGTGAAAACGAATGAGCATCGACTACACAAAAATAGGGTTGAAAATCGGGCTGGAGATTCATCAACAATTAGACACAACAGAAAAATTATTTTGCTCCTGCAAGCCCGAACTTTTCAAGGAAGAGCCACAGATCACGTTCTTGAGGAGGCTGCGCCCAACCCAGAGCGAGTTGGGTCAGGTTGACCCTGCCGCGTTTTTTGAGTTTCAGAAGGGCGTCAAAATACTCTACGAGGCTAATCGTGAAACGTCCTGCCTCGTCGAGATGGACGAAGAGCCGCCTCACAACCTGAACAGAGAAGCGGTTGAAATTGCGTTGACAGTTGCTTTGATGGCTAATGCTAAACCAGCCAACGAGATTCACGTAATGCGCAAGACAGTGATAGACGGCTCCAACACCACGGGTTTCCAACGAACGTGCATCATAGCACTCGACGGAAGCATAGACGTGGACGGCAAGAAAGTTCCGATTCAACTTGTAGCCTTAGAAGAAGACGCGGCTAGAAAAACTGGCGAAGAGGAAGGCGGAAGAGTCATCCGCTACCGAATCGACCGCTTAGGCATACCCTTAATCGAGGTCACAACCGCACCTGTTCTCTATTCTCCCCGAGAAGCTGAAAAGACAGCATTAACAATTGGTCGCATTCTCAGGGCGACGGGTAAGGTCAAGCGTGGTCTAGGAACAATCCGCCAAGACCTAAACATCTCCATTCCAGACGGCGCCCTCATCGAAATAAAGGGCGTGCAAGAGTTAGAGCTAGTCTCCAAAGTCATCGAATACGAAGTAGAGCGCCAACTCAACCTCTTGAAGACAAGAGACGAGCTCAAAAAACGAGGCTTAAACGAAAACGAGGTAAAAGACGAGTTTTTAGACGTCACAAAGGTTTTTGAAACAACCAAGTGCAGAGTGATCAAGAAAGCATTAGACGAAAGCAAAAGAGTTTTAGCGGTCAAGCTGCCTCGATTCGCCAACATGCTCAAGACTGAGTTGGCGCCGGGAATACGGCTTGGAACCGAGATGGCTGACAGAGCCCACTTTTGGGGCAGGGTTGGCGGTGTTTTTCACACAGACGAGTTGCCTGCGTATGGAATAACAAGCGAAGAGGTCAGTCAGCTAAGGCGTTCAATTAAAGCGGGTGAGCAAGACGCTGTGGTACTCGTAGCAGACAACGTGGAAAACGCCACAGACGCGTTGAGAGCCGTGACTGAGAGAGCCAGAGAAGCGTTGAAAGGCGTTCCAGAAGAAACCCGTGGAGCAAATCCAGACGGCACAACTCGTTATATGAGACCGCGACCAGGAGCGGCAAGGATGTATCCTGAGACCGATGTGCCGCCGATTCAGGTTACCGAAGACTATTTGAAACTATTGGGTTCTCGTCTTCCCGAGTTGCCAGAGCAGAAAATGACGCGCATAATGAAAGAGTACGGGCTCAATCAGAAGCTTGCCAAGCAGGTCTTGGACTCGGAGTACTCGCAACTCTTCGAAACAGTTGTCAAACAGACCAGGGTTTCACCCACTGTTGTCGCGGCTGCTCTGACTGAGACGTTCAAGGGTTTGAGGCGTGAGGGAGTTGAAATTGAAAAGATCAGCGACGGGCAGATTCTGGATTTGTTTGGTTTGATTGACGCTGGAAAGGCAGCCAAGGAGGCTATACCAGACGTTGTTTCTTGGTTGGCGAAACACGAGGGCGCTTCGGTGGAAGAAGCGTTAGAGAACCTTGGCTTAGGGATGCTTTCTGAAGATGAGTTGAACTCTATTATAAGTGATTTGCTCAGAGAGAACAAGAGCCTCGCGGAGAAGAGGGGCAAAGAAGCTTTCGGTGTCCTGATGGGAATGATAATGAAAAAGGTTCGCGGCAGAGCAGACGCTGAATTGGTGGCTCGTGTCTTGAAGAGAAAATTAGAAGGGTAACTGTTAAATTCTCGTCTGTTTACTCATGAGGAGAAGGGGAAATCGACGATGGTGACGGCTTTCGTTCTGATAAAAGTTGGCACGAGTGAACAGCTCAACTTCGCCAAGATAGCAAAAGAAGAGATAAGCAAAATAAAGGGCGTAGTGAAAGTCTACGGAATCTTCGGAAGATACGATCTACTAGCACAAGCAGAGGCGTCCACTCTCGACGAGTTGTCTGCAGTTGTCATAGACAAGATAAGAGCCATCAGCGGCGTACACTCAACGGAATCTCTCATAGTCTATTGAAAACTCTTCATTTATTTTAACGAACCCCAAACCGCACGTTTCAGGTCTTCGAATATTTGAGAGCAGCAGAGAGACGAAAAAGACGCTTCTAATTCCATTGAATCAGCCAACTGAATGGCTTCGTTGGAAGGAAAGGCTATGGCGTTGACTCCAGCCTTAACAGCCAACGTGTCTGTTTCTGCTCTGTGTTTTCCCTTGGGTCGCATGCAACCCAGCACCAAAGGCGTTTTTGGCATCATGAACCTCGCGGCAACAAGCACTCGGGCTATGTCCCAAGGCGAAGGAGGCGCTACATCTTGCATAGAAGTGCCACGTATAGGCATCAGGGCTATGATTATGACCGCCGAGGGTAAATGTTTTGAAATCATCTGAAGCGCGTGAAATTCGCCTTGGAGCTTGCCGTAGTGAAGCCCAACCAACACGTGGGGCACCAATGGAATGCCAGACTGATGCAACGCTGAGAGTGACTTCTCGTAGTCTCTGACGCACACGTTTAGTTGATAAATCTCTCTAATGGTTTCGTCTGAACCGATTATGTCTATGAGCGCGGCGTCTACACCCGCTTCTTTAAGCCTCAGTGCCATGTCAAAGTCTACTACACCAGTGTGAACAACGACAGTCAAGCCCAATTTTTGCTTAACCTCAGCTATGGCGTCCACAAACTTACCCAACGGAACAGAACCGTTTGGAAGGCAGCCTCCACTTATCAAACAGCCGATTCCGCCTTTTCTCTTCACTTCTGAGCAGACTTCGACTAGTTGCTT
>Ga0315310_10001304_pt1 | contig 15748 bp, 15 predicted proteins | sample TDP5_MG_FD_203630 | JGI IMG/M metagenome (GOLD analysis project Ga0315310, IMG submission 203630) | Freshwater sediment microbial communities from Lake Towuti, South Sulawesi, Indonesia - TDP5 | ecosystem: Environmental > Aquatic > Freshwater > Lake > Sediment | place: Indonesia: South Sulawesi... | reverse complement strand
ATGCCGGGTTGAGCGTTCGGCGATTGAGAGAGGAGCTGAAGAAGCTTCGACTCCCAACCATTCGCCTAAATGTAAAAAGGGTCCTAAAAGGGGGGCTCTCCGCAACTCAGGTCGTCGTTGAGGGGAGAAGTGAGCGGAAGCACCATCGCAGTTTGAAGGAGATGCTGAGAATTATCGACCAAAGCGATTTGGCGTTAGAAGTTAAAGAGAAGAGCAGGGAGATCTTTCACCGAATCGCTTCAGTGGAGGCGAAGATTCATCAGAAACCTGCAGATGAAATCCACTTCCACGAGATCGGAGGATTGGACTCCATTGTCGATATCGTAGGAGCGGTTTGGGGGCTTAGACAGATGGGGGTAGATGAAGTCCATGTGTCGAGGGTCAATGTGGGGACAGGTTTTGTGAGGTGTGAACATGGGATCCTCCCAGTCCCTGCCCCTGCCACATTGGCCTTGATGAAAGGAAAGCCTATCTATTCTTCTGGGGTAGAAAGGGAGCTCCTTACCCCAACGGGAGCTGCGCTTCTGACTTCTTTAGGTTCCCAATTCGGCGAAATGCCTGCGATGAAGGTTGAAGGCATTGGCTATGGGGCTGGCCGAGATGATCTTCCACATCCGAATCTTCTTCGACTGATCATCGGAAGTTCCACAGTCACGACTGGAAAGGAGAGGGTGACTGTCATTGAAACGAACATTGATGATATGAATCCCCAGTTCTATGAATATGTTATGGAGAAACTTTTGGAGATTGGGGTCTTGGACGTTTTTGTTACTCCTATTCTGATGAAGAAGAATCGACCGGCAACCCTCCTCAGCGTAATCTCTTCTCCTGAGAAACTGCCTTCTGTCATCGCGTTTCTTCTCAAAGAGACGACAACTCTTGGATTGAGATGGCACGAGGAAGAGAGGAGCCGAACCGATCGAGAAATGGTCCTCCTCCAGACGAGATACGGAAAGATCCGTTTCAAAATAGCTCGGTGGGAAGGAAAGGTGGTCAACCTTTCCCCTGAATATGAGGACTGCAAGCGGTTGGCATTGCAAAAGCATATCGCCCTCAAGGATGTTTTTGATGAAGCAAAAAGGCAAGGGATGATTCTTTTGGAAAGAGCAACATCGCGTCCATGATAGAGATGTCTGTCCCTGCTTCTTCTCGCCTTAGTGATTATCTCAAACTTCCTTGAAATAGAGAAACCGAGGCCTTATATTTAAAGTGTAAGGAGGAGTTAGCGATGAAGATCAAAAAAAATCTTTGGTTGGTAGGTTTTGTGATGGCGGTTTCTCTATCCTTTGGTTCCGAAGGTTTAACTCAACCAAAAGAAGAGACAAAAGCGCCTGTCATCACCCACTCCTTTGCTGTTGAGAAGGGGTATTACGGATTCATTTGGAAAATCTACATCGAAGCGGAGGACCCAGATGGAGATATGCTCAAAATTGCTTCTGTGGTGGAACAGACAGGTTATGGTCATTACCCAACGGATTGGATCTACCTGAAACCAGAATACAGAAAGCACTTTAAGGGGTATATTCAATGGAATACCTTCAGTTCAAGAGCATCTTACCTGAGAGAATGGACGCAGATAAGATTGAGGGTTTCCGTTTTCGATAAAGCTGGAAATGAGAGTAAAGAGGTCGTTATCCCATTCACGTTCGAGCATGGTATAAAAAATCCGTATAGGGCACAAAGTTCACCTCCTGCTCCCTTCGATCAGGGCGAACTGCCAAGGCTGGGTTATATCCATATCGATCTTTTTGAGCCTACGATGATGGGAAATGGTGGTGCTCGGGACAATTAACCTCTGCTTTCAATTTAGCAAAACTTTCCCAATTTTAGAGAGCCCGTCACTGACGGGCTCTTTTTGTTTTTCCTTGCTTTTATAGTGACAGGATGGTAGAAATTTCATATCATTATGAAAGGGGAGGAAGGCTATGGACCCAAAAATCTATCAGAGAAGAGCTCTCATGGTCATGCTGGTTCTCATCCTCGTAAGCGTAATGGGGACGGGATGTCCTACGACGCTAAAGGGGAGGCGTGGGGAACCGGTGCGAGGAGAATGGAGGGGGGCCGGTAAATATTACCATTTTGACGATGTCCTTGTCCCAGGGGAATTGAAGTATCAACAGACGGATTCTTTCATCTATGAGACGCCTCGTTTCAAAACGGGTGTGATGGTTTTTTCAAAATGGTGGCTCGATGTCGGATCTCTGATCGATTTCTTTGCCTACCATATGGAGAAGGATAATTGGAAACTGGTGAATAGCTTCAGGGGAAAGGAGTCTGTTCTCAATTTTTCGAAACCCGATAAGATCTGCACCATTAAGATTTATGAGAAGTGGTATGGCACCACAGAAGTCGAGATTAGGGTGGGCCCCTTAGGAGAGAAGAGAATGTGAGAATAAGATATGTTTTCCGATCGAGTCAGAAGGACCATTGACCGCTACCATTTGTTAGATAAAGGTGATCGGCTCGTAGTGGGTGTCTCCGGAGGGGTGGATTCAATGGTCCTCCTTCATCTGCTGTGCGCCTACTGTCAAGAATTCGATCTTACCCTTATTGTTGGACATGTGAACCACGGTCTCCGACCAAGAGAATCGGAAAAAGAGGCTGAGCTCGTCCAAGAAGAGTCACAACGGCTTGGCTTACCCTTTGAATATGGCCAATTCAGTGCGAAGGAATTCCAGAAAGTGAGGGGTCTCTCTCTCCAGGATGCCTGCCGAAGGATTCGTTTCCATTTTTTTAACTCCCTCCTCATGAAATACGATGCTAAAAAGGTTGCATTGGGCCAGAATGCAGATGATCAGGTGGAGACCGTGCTCCTAAGATTAATGAGAGGGTCCGGGGTGAAAGGCCTGAAGGGGATGCTTCCTATTCGAGAGGGAAGGGTGATTCGGCCCCTTCTTGAAGTTTGGAGAGAGGAGATCGAATCCTTCGCCAAGGAGATGAAGATTCCCTATCTTCTGGACTCCTCAAACCTTAATCAGAACTACCTTCGAAGCCGGCTACGCCTGAGCCTCCTCCCCCTGATTGAAAAGGAGTATCAGCCCAACTTCAAGAAGATGGTTTCGAAGCTCTCCACCCTCCTTAGAGAAGAGGATGATTATCTGGAGAGGGCGGCAGAAGAGGCTTATCAGAAGATCGTCCAAGAAGAGAAGGAGGCCCTCTCTTTCCGGCTTTCGGAATATCAATCGCTTCATCCGGCTATTCAATGGAGAATTGTTCATAAGATCTTGGGAAGAATTTATGGCGAGGAGAGAATCTTCGAAGAGGAGGAGGGAATTGAGGTTAACCCAGTCTATAAGAGATTGCATCAACTCGATGCCAGCTTTCGAATAGAATTACATCACGGGGTCTCTCTGGAGAAGCGATACGATCTGGTGATCCTGAAGAGGGGATGGCTGAGACCGATCCCCCCTTTTGAGGTTGAGCTCATTTCTCCTGGCCGAACCTATGTCCAAGAGATAGAGAAAGAGGTGATCGTTGAGGAGATGAGCAGGAATAAGAGACTTGAAGATATGTATGGCCTTCATTACACCGCTCTTTTCGACTACGAATGTCTCCAATTTCCTTTGAAGATAAGAAACTTCAGACCGGGCGACCGATTTCACCCCTTGGGAGTCAACGGAACCCAGAAGTTAAAGGAGTTCTTTATCGATCACAAAATCCCAAAGTTCGAAAGGCCGAGGATCCCTTTGCTCATCTCAGGAGAGATGGTCGCCTGGGTCGTGGGGTATAGAATCGACGAACGTGTAAAAGTCACTGAAGAGACCCGAAGGGTTTTGAAGGTAAAGGTCATGTAGACGTCCTGCCTATACGAAGGCCCGCCCTTTAGTTTTTCTCATTCCTTGACAACGAATGGTAGATTAGGTTAATAGAAAACATTTCCTATCGAAAAAGTATGATTTTATAACCCATGAGAATTTCAACGAAAATTAGGTACGGAGCAAGAGCGATGTTGGAGCTTGCCTCTCAGTATGGAAAAGGGCCCATCGAACTAAAAGAGATTGCAAAGAAAGAAAATATTTCTCTAAAATACCTCGAACAGGTTATTATCCCGCTTCGGACAGCGGGCTTGGTGAGGGCGATTCGTGGTTCCAAGGGAGGCTATTCTTTAGGAAAACCTCCTTCGGCAATCTGTTTAAATGATGTGGTTGAAATTCTCGAGGGGCCAGTCAATTTGATTGAATGCGTAAGGGATTCAAATGCCTGTCAGAGATCCTCACTCTGCGTGACGAGAGATATCTGGAAGGAAGTCTCGGAAGCGATCTATGAGATTTTTCGTTCCATTACTTTGGAGGAGATGGTTAAGCGAAAAAGAGAGAAAGAGGGATTGATCCCCCCGATGTACCAAATTTAAGATAATTTCACATGACGGTTTCCTCACCCACAAATGATGAAAACGGTTTTTGGGTTAAGGTTACGAAGCCAGTTTAGTGTATAGTCCAACGGTTACGGCTAAAAGATTTTAAATACCACCATAACCCTTACCCTTTAACGAAACGGGCATCTTAACCTTGACCTTTTGACCATTGACTTTTACCGGGAGAGAAGAGATGGCAAGAATAGCTAACACTATTTCGGACTTGATTGGAAATACACCTTTGTTGAGATTGAATCGAATCACAGAGGGTTGCAAGGGAGAAGTGGTGGCAAAGCTTGAATTCTTCAACCCCTGCGGGAGTATCAAAGACCGGATTGGTATTGCCATGATTGAAGGGGCCGAGAAAGAGGGATTGATCGCCAAAGATACCATTATTCTGGAGCCGACCAGTGGGAATACCGGAATTGCTCTGGCATTTGTCTGCGCGGCAAAGGGTTATCCACTTGTTCTTACAATGCCAGATACGATGTCGACAGAGAGGGTTCATCTCCTTAGAATGTTTGGGGCTGAGGTCATCCTGACTCCTGGGAATGAAGGGATGACAGGTTCCGTGAGAAAGGCAGAGGAGATGGCTGCCAAAGATTCTCGGTATTTCATTCCCCAGCAATTTAAGAACCCGGCCAATCCGGAAATCCACAGAAAGACAACAGCCCTGGAGATCTGGGAAGACACGGACGGAAAGGTAGATCTCTTAGTTGCAGGGGTGGGTACTGGCGGAACCATCACCGGCGTTTCAGAGGTCCTGAAGAAGAAAAAACGGGAATTCAAAGCAATCGCGGTAGAACCAGAGAATTCTCCTATACTCTCTGGAGGAAGAGCGGGCCCGCACAAAATACAGGGAATCGGCGCAGGTTTTGTACCAGAGGTTCTGAAGATGGATCTCGTGGATGAAGTCATTAAGGTTTCGAATGAGGATGCAGGGTTGTTCACAACGAGATTGGCACGAGAGGAGGGGATCTTAGCAGGGATCTCTTCCGGTGCAGCTGCATGCGCAGCAATTGAAGTGGCAAGACGAGAGGAGAATAAGGATAAGATGGTCGTTGTCATCCTACCGGATACCGGAGAACGATATATCAGCACATGGCTTTTTGATGAATTGAAATAAGCACTAATTCAAATTGCAAATACGAAACACGAAGCACGAAACAAATCCAAATGTTCGAAATTCGAATGTTCTAAATCAAGAGTATTGACATTTTAATTTCTATTTTGTTTCGGATTTCGATATTTGGATTTTGGATTTCCCGGCTGTGCCGGGGGAGAGGGGGTGGTGATATGTTATGGATCATGTATCACCCCGGAAGGGGAAACATCAGAGGTCCAAAGTTTAAAGTTCAAAGTTCAAACTAAAATCTTAAAGAAGATTTTTTGAGGAGGCAACATATGGCCAAGACCATTGAAGAAATAAATGAAAGGATTAAAAGAGGAAAGGCGGTTGTTCTCACGGCTGAGGAGATTATCGATTACGCCGCTGAGAAAGGGGTTAGAAAGACTGCTCAGGAAGTAGATGTCGTTACCACAGGAACCTTCGGTCCGATGTGTTCTTCGGGAGCCTATTTCAATGTGGGTCACACAAAACCCAGGATCAAGTTAGGAGGAGGGAGGACCTATCTTAACGACGTTCCAGTCTATACCGGATTTGCAGCAGTAGATTTTTTCTTAGGAGCAACCGCAATGCCAGAAGATGATCCAAGAAATAAGATCTACCCAGGGAAGTTTTCTTATGGTGGAGCCTATATCATTGAAGAATTAGTTGCTGGAAAAGATGTCAGGCTTACAGCGACAGCTTATGGAACGGATTGCTACCCTCGAAAGACTTTGGAAACCTATATCTCCCTGAAGGATATAAACGAGGCGGTCCTTTTCAATATGAGAAATGCCTATCAGAACTACAATGTCGCTGTCAATCTTTCGGATAGGGTCATCTATACCTATATGGGGGTTCTGCAACCCAAAATGGGAAATGCGAATTACTGCAATGCTGGTCAGTTGAGCCCTCTTCTGAATGACCCTTTTTACAAGACCATTGGCATTGGCACCAGAATCTTTTTAGGCGGAGGGGTAGGGTATGTTGTAGGAAGTGGAACACAGCATAACCCTGAGGTGAAGAGGACCGAAAAAGGTGTTCCTAAAATGACGGCAGGGACCCTTGCTGTCAAAGGCGATCTTAAGATGATGAGCCCGAAATGGCTGAGGGGAACTTCTTTCACGGGTTACGGAGTCACGCTCACTGTTGGGATCGGCGTCCCCATTCCCATATTAGATGAGGAGATTCTTCGGTATACCATGGTTCGGGACGAAGAGATCTGGGCCCAGGTTGTGGACTATAGCGAGGTCTACCCTCAATATATTCCTGGGAGTTTAGGAGAGGTCAACTACAAGCAACTCAAGAGCGGAAAGATCGTTGTTCAGGGGAAGGAAGTTCCTACGGCTGGTCTTTCCAGCTATCTTAAAGCAAAAGAGATTGCTCAGATTTTAAAGGAATGGATCGAAGCAGGAAAGTTTCTTTTGACCGAGCCCGTGGAGCCGATCCCTTCCGTTGATTCAGGGATCGTATTTAAACCATTAAGAGAAAGACCGATTAAGAAGAGATAAGATTGCAGATCGCAGGTGATTGGGATTTGTAATTTGGGATTTGAAATAATTCCCCGACTTCGTCGGGGGAAAGGGGTGTCCCATGCAGAAGAAGAGAGTAGTTCTGAATTATCCTCCTCATATTGCTGATCAACCCATCATCTCGAGACTGGTAAAGAATTACGATTTAGAGATCAATATCCTTAGAGGTTGGATCACACCGAGAGAACAGGGGAGGCTCGTTTTAGAAATCACCGGGAAAAGACCGGCACTGGAAGCGGGGATGAACTACCTTAAAGAGATAGGGGTAGAAACTCAACCTCTGGCTCAAGATGTCAAATGGTATGAGGATCGATGTACCCATTGTACGGCCTGCGTCTCCATCTGTCCAACCAAAGCATTGGATATCGATCGGAAGAAAATGGAGGTTTCTTTTTATAAGGACCGATGCATTGCTTGCGAAGGCTGTATTCCGGTTTGCCCTTATCAGGCTATAGAAATTCTTTTTTGATGAGGCAATATCAAATGTCAAAGTTCAAAGTTCAAATAAAATCCCAAAACCAACTAACTCAAACAACTTTGACATTAAGTCATTTGGCATTCATTTGGTATTTGGATTTTGACATTTAGATTTTCGCCTTCGATGAAAAGAGTGCGGAGTTTGGAGAGCCGCAACATTTCGACATGAGGACGAGGCGGAGATGAAGCAAAGGGTCGTTGTGGCTATGAGTGGTGGAGTTGATTCGAGCACCACTGCTTGGCTTCTAAAAGAGAGGGGCTATGAAGTGATGGGAGCTACGATGTGCATCGGGATGCTCGATAGGAATCAGACAGGCCCTGCCCGATGCTGTAGCGTCGCCGATATCGAGGATGCCAGACGGGTTGCACTTCAGTTAGAGATCCCCTTTTATGTATTCGATCTCAGAGAGGAGTTTGAGAAAGAGATCATTCAGTATTTTTGCGACGAATATGTGAAAGGAAGGACGCCCAACCCTTGTATTCCCTGTAATGAAAGGATGAAGTTTGGGTCATTTTTAAGAAAGGCTTTAGGGATGGGGGCCGATTATGTGGCCACAGGCCATTACGCCCGATCAGAGTTGGATGAAGGAACGAGTCAGTATCTTTTGAAGAGAGGGGTGGATCGGAATAAGGATCAATCCTACGTCCTCTTCTCGCTGACCCAGGAGCAGCTTCGCCATATCCTTTTTCCATTAGGGGAATATCGGAAAGAGGAGGTGAGACAAAAAGCCTTTCAGCTCGGTCTCCGGGTTCATGACAAAGACGAGAGTCAGGAAATCTGCTTCATTCGTGAACCATCGTACCATCCCTTTTTGCAGGAGAGGCTAAAGGAATCGATTGAACCCGGGCCGATCATCGATAAGAAAGGACGTGTCCTGGGAAAACACAAAGGGATCCCCTTTTATACGATCGGGCAGCGCAGGGGTCTTCGCCTTGCGAAGGGGAAGCCTTTCTATGTGGTCGGAATCGATCGAGAGAAGAACGCTCTTGTTGTCGGAGAGGAGAAAGAAGTCTACAGAGAGACATTCGTTGCGAACGGCGTTAATTGGATTACCCTTCGTGGAAAGCCTTTCCCTTTTTCTGCTGAGGTGAAGATCCGTTATAACCACCCGGGATCAGAGGCTTTCCTTTCTCAAAAAGGGACGGATGAGGTGGAGGTCAAGTTCAAGTCACCGCAAAAGGCCATCACACCAGGCCAGGCTGCTGTTTTCTATGATGGAGAAACAGTGCTTGGAGGAGGGTGGATCAAAGAAGTTCTGAGTTAGGAGTTCGGAGTGATGAGTTTAGAGTTAGAAAATAAAATTCAAAGATTAAGAGAAATATTTAAATCCATGGGAAGGGTCTTGGTCGCTTACTCAGGAGGCGTTGACAGCACGCTCCTTCTGAAAGTGGCTAAAGATACCCTCGGTGAAGGAAAGGTTCTTGCGGTGACTGCCCTCTCTCCTCTTTATCCAGATCGGGAATTGGCAGGAGCCAAAAAGGTAACTCAAGAAATGGATGTGAGACACCTCTTGATCAAATCGAACGAACTGGAAATCGAGGGGTTTTCAAGAAATCCTCCGGATCGCTGTTACTTTTGCAAGAAGGAGCTCTTTGGAGAATTGCTAAAACTGGCTCAAGAGGAGGCGATCCCGTTTATTATTGAGGGTTCCACATTGGACGATGAAATGGACCACCGGCCTGGAAGGAGAGCGATTCGGGAGACAGGGGTTCGGAGTCCGCTCAAAGAGGCCATGTTTACAAAGGCGGAGGTGAGGGAATTGTCCAATGTGTTCGGTCTCCCTACGTGGGATAAACCTTCTTTCGCCTGTCTTGCATCGAGGTTTCCTTACGGAGAAGAGATTACTCCAGAGAAGTTAAAGATGGTGGATGAGGCTGAGACCTTCCTTTTGAGATTAGGGTTCAAGCAGGTTCGAGTCCGCCATCATGGAAATTTGGCCAGGATTGAGATCTATAAGGAAGAGATTGAGCGCCTGATGAATGGGTCATTGAGAGAAGAGGTGGTGAGCCACCTAAAGAAAATTGGTTATCATTATATTACAGTCGATCTTCAAGGCTTTCGCTCAGGATCGATGAACGAGGTGCTGGAAGGAAAGTTTTGAAAAAGGCGCTCTTCGCTGCTCGGGAACATTTTTTCGACAATTCTAAAGCTCGCTTCACTGCAAATCCAAAACTCGCTCTTCGAGCTCAAACATTGAATTTGCAGCCGTTGCGCTTCGCTAAGAATTGTTACCGAAAAAATATTAATTCGCGCTCAGAGCTTGCCTTTTTCGATTTTCGAGGAGACTTATGAAGGCGATTGCCCTCCTCTCCGGAGGTCTCGATAGTACGCTTGCAGCCAAGATTGTCATGGAACAGGGAATCGAACTGGAAGCCCTCAACTTCCTGACGGTTTTCTGCACCTGTACGAATCGGGGAGAGACCTGTTTGGCCTCACAGAAGGCCGTGGGTGCCCTTGGGATTCCATTAAAGGTGTTCAATGTTTCTGAGGAATATCTCAATGTCGTAAAGCATCCAAGGCATGGTTACGGAAGCAATATGAATCCTTGCATCGACTGCCGGATCTTCATGCTCAAGAAGGCAAAGGCCTACATGGCAGGCGTGGGCGCTTCCTTCATTGTCACGGGTGAGGTATTAGGTCAGAGGCCGATGTCTCAGAGACGGGATGCGATGCGACTCATCGAGAAAGAGGCAGGGCTTGAAGGCTATATTCTTCGGCCCCTCTCTGCAAAGTTTCTTGAAGTGACGATCCCTGAGAAGGAGGGCTGGGTCAATCGGGAAGAACTTCTGTCGATCCAGGGGCGTTCAAGAAAGCCACAGATCCGATTGGCAGAGCATTATGGTATTCGTGACTATCCCTGTCCTGCAGGAGGATGCCTGCTCACAGATCCTGGATTTGCAAAACGTATGAAGGATCTGATGCTCCATGCACCTGATTTTTCTCTCAACGATGTTCACCTTCTGAAGATAGGGAGGCACTTTCGCCTTTCTTCTAAGTGGAAACTGGTGGTGGGTAGAAATGAGGGCGATAATAAGAAAATTAAGACATTTGCTCTTGACAGGGATATTTTGTTGAAGACCATGCAGTACCCTGGTCCCCTGTCTCTTCTCAGGGGAGAGGACAATGTGGGAGGGATAGAGACGGCGGCCTCGATCACTCTTCGTTATAGTAAAGGAAAGAATCTGAAGAGGGCAGAAGTTCTTTACGGAAACGCCAGGGAGGAACTGCGTCGAACTATTTCTGTATCATCGATTGCGGATGAAACAGTCAGGGATTTGATGATCGGTGAGTAGTCTATAGGGGAGGGGCGGGTCCTGCACCACGTAGGGTGCAGGACGGAGCCCTGAACCTTACATGGTTCAGGGGGAGAAAGGAAGGATTATAAATGAGGGTGTGTCCAAAGTGTCGGATGAAGAATGAGGAATCAAACAATTTCTGTAAACAATGCGGGGTTCAACTCTTTGGCTCTCAATTTCAGGAGAAGAAAGCGAAGGTATTGGCCGGAAAAGAGGGGAAGTTTCCATGGTTATTGGTCTCTCTGGTCATTGTGGCGATTGCCCTTGCAGGGATCGCTTATTGGCTCATTCAGGGGAGAACGGCAACCAATCCGAAGATTGCCTCTCAGACAAGGGTGGTGGAAGGGATAGACTATGTAGGGCGGACGGTCCGAATGACCGACATCGAGGCGAAGGTGAAGAATGGAAAGATCTTGATCCCCCTTGATGTGGTGATGGAGAAGAAGATGGTTCGCTTCGAATACGAGGGCAACGGGCTAAGGATTCCTCTCCTCTCGTACATCACTATGGCTGGGAGGGTGGTGACAGCGGTCAGTATGTGTGAGCCATGTCGGTCTACACGCTTCCATATCAAGGATAAGACAATGGTCTGCAATGCCTGCTACACTGAATGGAATCTGGAGACCCTTAAGGGAATCAAAGGGGGTTGTATGAATTATCCACCCGAGGTCATTCCGAGCACTGTAGAGAAGGACCACATCCTGATTGATGAAAAAGTCGTTCTCGAGTGGAAACCGAGAGTTTAATCCCTCTCCTTCCCCCTTTAGTAAAGGGGGATGAAAGGGGGATTATAGGCAAAGTAAATACCAATCATAAAACTAATAGGAGGATGAAAGACATGGCAGAGAAGAAACCAATTTTTACCCCGGTCAGTGAGAAGGAGGTCACTCGGGCCATTGTGGATGGTTTCGCCCGGCAGTTCATCGAATATGTGGAGAGTGACTGCCTCATCGTTGGAGGAGGGCCCAGCGGGCTCATGGTTGGTCGAGATATTGCCCTGAAGGGGGTCAAGACTCTGATTGTAGAACGGAACAACTATATTGGAGGAGGTTTCTGGATCGGCGGTTATCTGATGAATAAGGTGACCGTCAGAGAGCCAGGGCAGAAGATTTTGGAAGAGTTGGGGATCCCCTATGAGAGGGCAGCAAAAGGCCTTTATATAGCGGATGGCCCTCATGCCTGTTCCAAGTTGATTGCAGCCGCCTGCGATGCTGGAGTGAAATTTGCCAATATGACGATCTTCGATGATGTGGTACTGAAAGAAGGAAACCGGGTCTGCGGAGCCGTCGTCAACTGGACTCCGGTTCAGGCACTTCCTCGTGAAATCACTTGTGTCGACCCCATTGCCTTGGAAGCCAAATTTGTTGTGGACTCTACAGGTCACGATGCCTGTGTGGTGAAGAAATTGGAGGAGAGAGGAATTCTGAAGACTTCTGGTTTTGGTGCGATGTGGGTTGAACAATCTGAGGATCTGGTGGTTGAACATACTGGAGAAGTCCTTCCCGGTCTGATTGTTACTGGGATGGCTGTCTCTACGGTTTATGGATTGCCAAGGATGGGGCCAACGTTCGGGGCGATGTTGCTCTCCGGTCGAAAGGGTGCCCAGATCATTCTTGAGAAGATGAAGAAGGGTTAAGGTTGGGGTTAGGAAGCCTGTTTGGTTTAGCGGTAATGGTAACGTTTTAAAAGCCAATTATCTAACCTTTACCCATTGACGAAACTGGCATCGTTACCTTGACCTTTACCCCGTTAGAAAGCCCCGCTGGTTGCAGCGAGGATAAACATAAAATTCCTTTTAGAGCGAGAACGGGGTTTAAAGTCTCGTGTGAGCTCTCCCGTTGGAAGGTCGAAGACATTCTAACGGGGTTTACCGAAAGACGCTTCGATATTGAATATTCCCACCTCTATCGACTTCTATCAAGAAGGGAATTTGGAAGGTCTGAATATTGAGGCTCTGGGCCGATACCTCAAAGAAAAGACTCACATTCCTTTCCACTCCCATGGAAATATTTACGAAGGACTTCCTGAGGAAAGGGTGGAGGTAGCTGCCAAGGAATATGCAAGGATTAAAGTGAAACATGCTGATAGAAGATTTATTTGGGGATCGCCTCTTCAGGCTGAGATTGATTATGAGAAGAGGAGGATGAAAGATCCACAATGGAGAATCTTCGGAATCCTCTATGAGGGGATTTGGTATCAAAAAATAGTTTCGGAGATCATCCACAAAGAACCATTGGACTTCAATCGCTGCACGATTCTATTCACCAACCAACTCTTTGGGACATGGGATCGAGATGATCGACGATATCATGCGAGAGTCAGCCTTTATGGATTTCCCAATATGATTTCTACGACAGGACTTGTTGAAGCCCCTGCAAAACCGAAAGAGTTTTACCTAAAAAAACAGGTGGGGATCCCCGTGGAGTTATTGAAAGAGGAATATCAGGGCCTTTTTCTCGATCATGGCGATTCGAGGATGACCGAAATCTTAAAAGGGCATGCCATGCAGGCTCTCTTCTTTCATCTTTCAGGTGAGCCCTTTTGCGAAGACCCAGACTGTCGCCTCTTCAACAGCCATTGGCAAGAAGAGGTTCTTCGCTCGCAGATGGATGGGAGGTATGAATTCTGTCCGAGGCATGAAGCGATATTGAAGGAATTAAGGAATCGTTCTATGTAATCCCCCTGCATCCCCCTTTATAAAAGGAGGATAACATTATTTTACCTCCCTTTTTTAAAGGGAGGGTGGAGGGATTAAAGGCATAATTTATGACCCTCAAAGACATCTCCATTAACAATCTAAAGAGGCGAAAAGGGAAGGTATTCTTCCTGATCTTTGGGCTCGCCATCGGCATCACGACAGTGGTCACGCTTATCTCCATTACCCGGATGATGAACGACGATATCTCCAACAAACTGGATGAGTTTGGGGCGAATATCCTGATCGTGCCTCGATCGGATGACCTTTCCCTCTCTTATGGGGGAATGAGTTTTGGGGACGTTGCCATTGATGCTGAAACCCTGAAGGACTCGGACATACCCAAGATTCGGCAGATTGAAGTTCGGGAGAACGTCAGCACTGTTTCACCAAAATTGATTGGGATTGTCGAAATTGAGGGGAAAAAAGTTCCCCTCATGGGAGTCCATTTCCAAGAAGAGGCCAGGTTAAAAAAATGGTGGAAGATCCATGGCGAAGTACCGAAGAACCAGGAGGAAGTTTTACTGGGCAATGAGGTGGCGGTACGGCTTTTCAAAAGCACAGGTGATACCCTGTCCATCAAAGGGAGGAATGTGCGGATTTCTGGAGTCTTAGATGAGACAGGATCCCAGGACGACTTTCTCGTCCTTGGGGATTTGACCCTTGTCCAGGAAGTGATGAAGAAGCCTGGGGCCTTGAGCCTTATAGAGGTCTCGGCTTATTGCAATACCTGCCCGATTGAGGATATTGTGAGTCAAATCTCGAAAATGCTGCCGCATGCGAAGGTGACAGCGATTAAACAGACCCTCCAGACAAAGATGGAGGCCTTAGACCATTTCAAGAAATTTTCAGTCGGAATATCGAGCATTGTCCTGCTCATTGGAAGCTTGATCGTCTTCACAAACATGATGGCCTCTGTGAATGAACGGAAGCGGGAGATCGGAATCTTTCGAGCCATTGGATTCAGGAAGTCCCATATTGTTCAGATTATTTTCTTAGAGGCCCTTATCGTCGGGCTCATAGCAGGAGTGGTTGGATATCTCCTGGGGCTCGGAATTTCTTATATCATCGGGCCAATGGTTACTGGGATGAAAGAGGGGAGAATGTTGATCGACCCAACCTTAGCTGTAGGGGTTATTTCCCTCTCCTCCGTGATTGGAGTTTTATCGAGCATTTATCCAGCACTTCATGCATCAAAGATGGATCCCACTGCAGCGCTGAGAGCCCTTTGATGGCAAAGAGCATGGGGCATCGAGCATAGCGTTAGAAAAGAAGGAAAACTCTATGCGCCATGCGCTCTGCGCTACGCGAATTTAGATTTCATGATGAGTTTGATCGAGATTAAAAACCTGAGGAAAACCTACGAAAGCGGAGAAGAGTGTGTGTTGGCGCTCACCAATGTGGATTTACATATTGAAAGAGGAGAATTTATTTCGGTAATGGGTCCCTCTGGTTCAGGGAAGTCTACTCTTCTGACCATTCTCGGCGGCCTCAACCATCCAACCGAAGGGGATGTGATCGTCGACGAAATCCCTATCTATAAACTCCCTTTAGAGAGACTGGCCGATTTCAGAAGGGAATATTTGGGTTTCATCTTTCAATCCTTTCAGTTGATTCCCTATCTCACCGTGATTGAAAATGTGATGCTTCCCCTTTCCATCACCGGACGGTCGAACCAGGAACAGGTGAAAATGGCTGAGGCGATACTGGATAAGATTGGACTGAAAGGAAAGGAGAAGAGACTTCCAGATCAGCTCTCGGGAGGGGAACAGGAGAGAGTGGCTATTGCGAGAGCCTTAGTGAATTCACCACCCATTCTCCTGGCGGATGAACCTACAGGAAACTTAGACTCCAAAACAGGAAAAGACATTATGGAATTGTTCAAGACTCTTAATGAAGAAGGACAGACCATTGTAATGGTTACCCACAATCCCGAAAATGCATCGTTCTCCTCCCGAACCATCCTCCTCAAAGACGGCAAGATTTTTGATGGAGTTTAGCTATCTCTGCAATTTAAATCCCTGTCAAACATATTCGACTTCAAAATTGAAATCTCTTCGAGTCTCGTCAAAAACATTTAAATAACCTAATAATTTTAATAAATTAGTTAATAATTTAAGAAACTTCTTGACAAATAATATTGCTTTGATATAATATAAGTGAAGTATAATAAACTTATCTAATTGGTGTTTTTGGAGATGACTTATGAGATCTGGTTGGATTGAGAAAAGGCATAGAAACTTATGGGATTCCTTTCAAGACTCTCCGTTTCGGTTCGAAGAGGCTGC
>Ga0315310_10001302_pt1 | contig 15752 bp, 12 predicted proteins | sample TDP5_MG_FD_203630 | JGI IMG/M metagenome (GOLD analysis project Ga0315310, IMG submission 203630) | Freshwater sediment microbial communities from Lake Towuti, South Sulawesi, Indonesia - TDP5 | ecosystem: Environmental > Aquatic > Freshwater > Lake > Sediment | place: Indonesia: South Sulawesi... | reverse complement strand
AAGTTATGAAACTGTAAGGTGCATTCATCCAGAATGTAGAGAAAATTTAATACCAGAGACTCCACATTGGTTTTGCACAAAAAAGGTTGGAATAATGTCATTGATCATAGGGTTATTACGTGATCTTCGAGTTAAATATTTTAAAACTGCGCAAAAGGACAAAAGTTTTCCCGAAGATCTGCGAAATCTCTATAAAATTGTTACAGATAGTTTAAAAATAATTATCAATGCAAGCTATGGGGTTTTTGGAAGTGAAGCATTTCCACTATATTGCTTACCAGTTGCGGAAGCTACCGCTGCAATTGGACGATTTGCTATCACAGAGGCGCAAAAGAAATGTGAAGAAATGGAAATTGAAGTTATATATGGAGATAGTATTATTGGGAGTCGCTGTATTGTTATTAAACGAGATGGACAAATTGATGTTTTACCAATAGAGAAATTTTGGAATAGTTGTGATGAAGAAATCCTCGAAATCAATGGTAAAGATGTAAAAATTCTAAAAAATGTTTATACGATAAGTAAAAATGGAGAATGGAAAAAAGTAAAAGAAATTATTCGCCATAAAACAAATAAAAAATTGTATCGGATTAATCAAAAAAATGGAGAAACAATCTGCACTGAAGATCACTCTTTAATTACTGAAAACTACCAAAAAATTAAACCAAATGAATTGAAAAATAATAAAATATTGTTTTTAGAGAAGATTAAAGTTGAACCTTGTAGTAAAACAGTTGAAGTCATCGATTTATATCCGCTTGTTAAGCATTTTAAAGTCAAATCATTATATAAAGGATTTGGAAAAGTTAGTGGATGGAAAGCTGATGAGAATTACATATGGTTTGGATGGACAAATAGATCTAACCAGCACAAAATAAAGCGATTTTGTAAATTGTCAGATTTATGCAAATTATTGGGAATATACATTGCTGAAGGGCACAGTTCATTTATTCATGGAAAATACCAATATAAAGTTGCATGTGGTATATCGAATCAAAATGTTGAATTATTAAAAGAAATAAAGGAAATTATGGAACAAATTAATGAAAATTATAAAATTGAAATTATTAGGACAAACAAAGGTATCAGACGAATTCAAAATTATATCTACGAGGATAAAACGCATAGAATTCAAACGAATAGCACAACATGGACAGCGTTATTTGCAAGTTTATGTGGGAGTGGTAGTGAAAATAAACATCTGCCTTCATTTATTTATAATATGGAAAAAAGATACCAGTTATTATTATTAAAATATTATCTTTTAGGGGATGGAAGTATAGATAAGGGAGGAATACGAACTTTTACAACGAAATCGCTTCAACTTGTAAGTGGATTGTGTTATTTATTTAAATCTTGGAATATCGACACGGCAGTTTATTATAGTGACAAAAGAAATGTATATCGAGTCAGAGAAAGACAAAGAGCACTCGATTTAATGCACCCCATTTCAACAAAAATACAGGAATTGCCTGAAAAGGTAAGATATGTTTATGATCTTTCTGTTGAAGATACCGAAGTATTTGCAGATGCCTGTGGGATGCTTTTATTACATAATACGGATAGTTTATTTCTAAAAAATCCTAACAAGAGGCAAATAGATGAAATAGTTGAATGGAGTGAGAGAGATCTTCAAATTGAATTAGATATTGATAAATTTTATCGCTATTTGGCTTTATCAGACCGTAAAAAAAATTATCTAGGGGTTTTTTCGGATGGAAATGTGGATATTAAGGGATTGTCTGGTAAAAAACGTAATACCCCCCAATTTATTCAAAATATGTTTTTAGAAATGATTGAGGAACTAAGTAAGGTAAAAGCACCAGAAGATTTTGAGGTGGCAAAGGAGCAAATTAAAAATAAAATTAAAATTGCCATTAAAAAATTAGAAAGCCATGAATATCCAATAGAAGATTTGGCGTTTCAAATGACAATGTCTAAAGATCCTGATAAATATAATAAAAATATACCTCAACACGTTCGGGCGGCAAAATTACTTGAAAAACAGCTTGATAAAAAAGTTAGAAGTGGGGATATTATCCAATTTGTTAAAACCAAGGGACCTGAAGGAGTATTGCCAGTTGAATTAGCAAAGCATTCAGATATATCAATTAAAAAGTACAAAGAACAAATAGAATCTATTTTTGAGCAGGTTTTTGACGCGCTGGGGCTTTCATTTGATGAATTATTTGGAACTAAGGTGCGGAAGCTTGATGCATTTATTTGAAGTCAAGAGAGTCTTATAACTTAAATAGAAATGCATTAATTCGGTGCTGATAACTTTTTAAGATAAGAGATTCCTTTAATCAATTAGCATTAAAAGAAAGTAATTTCAGCAATTTATTAGGGATGTTACATGGTTAATGAAGATCTAATCCAAAAATTGGAAGCCCTATATCAAAATTTATTGACAAAAGATGCTACTCCTGATGAGGAAGCAGAGGCTAAAGCAAAAATTTTAGAAATTCTTTCTTCAATTAAAGCCTATGCTGAAATGCAGGGAGGAACTACAGCAAGGAATTTAGTAGATCAAACAAATGCCCTAAAGGATATGCTATTAGCTTGGGATCCTTATGGCTCTGCTTGGTTTAAAGAAGAAAAAACGCTTGTAGATAGTGTCTATAATATTCTTGCTTCAGCCAAAGCACTTACAATTCAAAAAATTTCCGGAGGCGATGAATCAACCATAAGCGCCTTAAAACAACAAATTGATGAAATTAATTCTTCTTTTAATACACAAATAGCAAATTTGCAAAATGAAATAGCATCTATTAAAAAATCAATCATTGCATTAGCAACCGCTGTGAAAGATAGATGGGCAAATCAACCAACACCACAAGAACCTGCCCGAACTTCAATTCCACTTGTAGAACAAAAGCCTGTCTCGTTGAGTATGCCCACACTAGTAGCGACTCCTATTGTACCAAAACCAGTATCAGTGCCGAAAGAAAAGCCGAAAAAAGTTACTCCGAAAACCGTCTCAATTCCAAGACCGATACCTATCCCCCTAGATGATACGAATTTGGAACCATCGCCTGAAGCGTCTTCAAGCCAATCCAAAACCACTACCCAAAAACCTATTCCAATTCCAAAACCGGATCAGTTACAAGTCGCCAAACCAGCCGCAAAACGAGGCTCAAAGCCAAGTCCAAAACCAAGGGAGTCTCGAAATACCAGACCCAGACTGATTCCCTTGGAAGAAAGCTTAGGACCCACTCCTATTCCCTTAACAGATGAGGAATTTGAAAAACCAATTCCATTAGATGCGCCTGAAGTAGAACCCCTTCCATTAGATAAATCTGAAGTAGATAGACCCTCGCTATTAGGTACACTTACCTCTTCAAGGGAATCCAAAAAGAAGCCAGATAAAGACCAGCTTTTTAATTTATTTTCTAGTAATCCCGCAATTATTCCTGAAAATGAAGGAGTAGAGCCTGTACAAGATACCTCAAGACGACATAGGGGAGCCAAACCTCTTCCAATAACCCCTCAAGAAGCCTTATCTCCTGCAGGATCTCAGGACTCCGAAACACTGTACCAGGAACTTATAAGTTTAGAAGGAAAACGGTATTCGATTGAACGAAGTATTCGGGACTTAAAGACCGATCGTGAAAATGGGGTATTAAATGATCAAGAATTTAAGGGAAAAATAAGTCAGCTATTGGATAAATTACAGACAATTTCAAAAAGAATAGATGAAATCCGTAAAAAATTGGATTAAAAAGAGATTTAAAAATAAAAATTTTCTTAATTTGAGATAAGATTCATTTTGTGTTTTATGAAATTTTTAAGTACATGGTAGGATCGCCATATAGAATATAAGTGAGCCAGCCGATTTCAGCATCACCATATTTATTACGAATTTCTTGTTTGGCATTCATCAATGCGGTTCCAATCGATTGTTCAGCGAGAAATCGTTGATAAAAACTTACAGCCGTTTGAATAGCTACATCATCATGGATTGGCCAAAGAGCCCCTATGTAAAAAACACCACCCTGCAGAAAAGCGGAAGCTAGACCATATATATCACTTTCAAATGAAATCTCGTATTCTGGAACACGGGTTTTTGAGCTTTCACAAGCATTTATAAAGGCGAGAATAGGGGGTCGTTGTTGGATAGTTTCCAAAATTTCATGGGCATATAGAAAATCATCAGCCAATAAGAGCCCGCTATCCTGGGGTTCCTCAATGTTAAAGGATGCATGGCCTGCAAAGTGTATAAAATCGTAAATGCCTTTCTCCAGTTCTTCAAGAACTGTATTGCGATTGGCGTCTTTTCCAGATAGTAATTTGGAGTTTACATTTTTAAACCCCTTCAGCATTTTTTGAATTCTTTTTCCCTCAACTTGGGCATTTGGTAAAGCATATTGATCATCCTTATCTTTGGGATCTACGATTATTAGGAAATTGAGATTATCTCGAAGCTCAATATTGACATCGGGAACAAAGAATTCTTTCGACGCTATTTTTCGCCCAATTGGTCTTAAACAGAGAAAATTCTCTCCATCATGCATTAATTCCCATACGTATCCCAAAAAGTTTTCATCAATAATTAACTGTAAAGGCATATTAATTTGTTTGAGATTTTCTTGGATTTCTTCCGGAATAGATAAATCATATAAGTGTTGGGCTAAATCCTGCAAATCATCAAGGAAGATTTTTTCTTTGGTTTTTACTTCTTTATCTTTAACATCAATTGTGCTCCGAATGCGGCGTATCTCATTGATATTTTGAGTAAATTCGTTAATCTTTTCATCAATAGATCGTAATTCGGGTTCATCTATTTCCTGCGTTGTCGAAAGGGCTGAAATTCCGTGAGGCGTATCAAGGCGGACTTCCGAAAGATTTTCATCCCGTTTCAGGATTGATAAAGTGGCTTTGACACCTTGGAAGTCAATATAAATCGCTTTTTCTGGAACGATTGAGACACGTCCTATCATCATACGTATTAAATAGTTCATTGCCTCATTGATCCCATATCCTGTTTTCGCTGATGTTTCGAAATAGATAAGTTTATTATTCACAGCAAATTCCGATGCCTCATTAAAAGTAACTTCTCGTTTTTCAATTAAATCATATTTATTTCCCATTAAAATGATCGGTACACTCCCCACGAATTTATTACGCAGCGGTTCTAGCATCGGTTCGACTCCTTCAAAAGAAGTTCGTTCGGTTACGTCAAATACAATAATAACACCAGAGGTTCCTTTGAAATAGGTAGTTCGAAGGGAACCAAAGTCTTGTTTACCAGGATCAAAAAAGACCAGATGAATACCAAAGTCATCCAAAATAAGATCTTTTGAGAAGAATTCAACACCAATACTCATCGTCTGCGGATGTGTAAATTCATTAAATACGTAATTATTTAAAATACTTGTTTTGCCCGAAGTTTCTCCACCAATTATACACACTTTAAAGCGGAAATCCTGACCTTTTTGGGGCATTTTCATATTTTATACGCTCCAGAGCCTTTTTTTTGCTCAATTATCTGGCTAATTTAATATTAATAGAATTTAAATTTTATTTTCTCAAATGGGATTTAATTATTATGCTAATTCTATCTTATGCTAAGTCTGTCCTAAAATTTAAATTCCTATCATTAGTGATTTTTAACAAAGGAAACCAAACAAAAATAAACAAACATAAATAAGAAATAAAAAAAAGATGAATGGTCATGAGTCAGCAAGTAATTTGCCCCAAATGCCATCGCGCCTTTTCTCCAATCTATTCCCGTGCAATGGCATGTGGAAGCTGCCCCAGTGCGTCCCTTGGTGATTGTGGATTTATAAAATGTCCTTATTGTGGAAATGAATTCGTTCCCAGCTCTCAACGCATTCCTCGTTTTATTTAATATTCTTTCAAATATTCCAAATGTTCAAATAGATAAAGAATTTTAATATGAACACCAGTAAAGGATGACTTAAAATGAGTAAAGAAGTGATTCCACCGTCCATAGAAGATTTAAAAGAGTTTGGAATTGAGATCCCATTAGAAGGGAAAGTTGTATTGGATATTTTTACCGAATGGTGTGGTCCATGTAAGCAAATATCCCCAATTTTACACAGACTTCAAGATGAAGGAGAAATTTCGCTTGTCCAACGAGATCTTGATAAAAATGAAGAATTCGGTGCAAAACATTGTATTACTGCCATTCCCACTTTGATTTTCTTTAAAAATGGGCAGCGAATTGGGAATATTTCAGGTGAATCGATGAAAATACCACTTGAGGAATTCTTTTCCAAAGCAACTGGCGGACAAAACTGCAGTCTTCTGAAAGATGGAGAAGCTCTAGAGGATTTATCAGGATATGAAGTTAATATTACTCGGAATATCGTAAAAGATGGGGTAATGGTCGGATTTCCTGGCGAAGAAGTGCTAGTTAAAATCATTCAAGAAATGTAAAGTCATTCAAAAAATTGAATTTTTCTCCTTTTCTAACTTATTTACAAAACTAAGTAAGATAGGCTATGGATTTTGGCGTATTCTGCTTTTATTTTGGAAAAGATGGCCGTTTAGGGGCTATAATTTTCCAAGTATGTGGATTGTCCTGGGTAGTTCGCCCTCAAGAATGGTGAGGGCATTAAGAATGGTGAGGTCGCTTTTTTGGGAGGCTTCTTCGATAAGATGCGGGTAGGGTGTAATGATAGCAAGTCTGCCCTGGTCTAATAAGATATTGGACGATGCGGCAAAGATGGTATCATACAATTGTTCCATCTGATTTTGAAGTGGGATTGCTATTCCATAGGGGGGATTCAAGGCAATAATATTACTTTCGACTTCTTTATAGGGAAGATTTCCAATATCACTAACAATAAATTCTACTTTGCTTTCGACCCCTAATGCGGCTGCATTTCTTTTTGCACAATCTATATAATCACTTGAAATATCAGACCCTCGAATTCTCAAATCTTCCCATTCCAATGCAGCCATGAGAGGGATAGTCCCATATCCGCACATAGGATCCAAAAACTGTTCATTTTTTTGGGGTCGAGTCAATCGGATCATGCAATAGGCAATCGGAGGAAGGATAGGCGTTGGATGAGTTTCAAGTTGTGTTGGGAGATTTGCCGGTTGGATTTCAAGATCCAGAGTTGCAATGGCTGTTTTCTCGAGCACAGTGACTCTCAAAGCCGTATCATACTCTCTAAAATTACATTCAGCGTTGAGCTTTTCAGTAATTCTCCTTGAAATAGCTCCTTGGATCTCTCGTTGGTTTATTTTTTTATAGCTTGAATAGGCTGAAATAGAAATTTTACGGGCTTGGGGTGCATAAGCAGGAATTTCCTTTATTAAAGCATCAGCAAAACGATCTATTGAGAATCGGGAACTATAAACCTCCTCAATTAAAATGATGTATGCCTCAATAACCGATCGGAGCGTTGGAATATTTTTAGCTGATTCACGGCTTATCTCACATTTCAACCATCCACGAGAGCCATAAGGTGAAGGAAACAATTGAATTACTTGTAATTTCTCAGCGATCTCTTGAGAAGTAATCTCCTCCATTCCCGATATAATTTTGAATAACACTTTTATTGATGACAAAATGCTCACATTTACGATTTTATATCAATAATTACACTTCGCTCTTCTAAACCCTTAAGGATCTCCCATGCAACCTCATCTAAAGGATTATTTTCAATCCAAAGGAACTCTAACCTATTTAAATCCAATAAGGAGGGGGGAAGCGTCATTAATTTATTATTTCTGAGATTAAGACGTTGGAGGCTTGTGAGAAGACCAAAAGAGGAAGGGAGTTCTTTCAATTGATTGTCATTTAAATATAAGATTTGAAGTGATATTAATTCTGAAAAGGAATCTGGAAGAATAGACAATTTGTTTCGGACAAGATTTAGGAATCTAAGTGAGTTTAAATTACCAAATGCATCGGGCAAAGCAGATAATCGATTATCAAAGAGTATCAATTCTTGGAGGTATATTAAATTACAAAAAGAGTCAGGTAGTATCAATAATCCTTTGCTGGGAATCCCCAGCCTTGCTACATGATTCGTGATGGGAATAAATCCGAATTTGAAACTATCGATTAATGATACAATTGGAATGGGTTCTTTGAGTAACGCCTCTAAATCAACGAGTGCCTGTTTTTCGTTAATGTCCATGTATTGTCCCTGATAAATTGCAGAAAATCAATTCATTACATTACACTAGCATATTTTATTAAGTAAAGTTGTTTGATCGATCAGCAAATAAATTATCTTATAAATAGTGATTTTCGTTTGGATCCTGAATATATCCGGGTCTCCGGTGGCACCGCAGCAATATTGGGGCTTATGCAAATGCAATTGGATGCGGTCCCAACCACTGCATACTTAATGTTATATTCGCCAAAGCATTGCCTTGCAAATTGTGTTTTTTGCCCTCAAGCGCGGGAAAGTCAAGCGAGACCAGATGCATTATCACGAATCCTATGGCCTGAATTCTATCTTTTAGAGGTTAAGGCAGCATTTGAAACCCTTCCCACCCCAAGCCCATTCGAAAGAATTTGTATTCAGGCAATCAATTATTCTGGATTTTTTAATGATTTAGTGGGCGGAATCGAAGTATTAGGAAAAACTGGTATCCCGATGTCAGTCTCTGTTCCCCCTCTGAAATATAAACAGATGAAGAATCTAAAGGAGTTAGGAATAAGCAGAATTGGGATTCCATTTGATGCTGCTAATGAATCTATTTTCTATAGAATTAAGGGAAAAGGCGTAAAGAGTCCCTACAAATGGAAAAATCATATGGAAGCAATTAAAAGGGCACAGACAATTTTTGGGGTAGATAATGTAAGTACGCATTTAATTGTAGGTTTGGGGGAGACTGAATTTGAGGCAATCCAATTTATCCAAGAGATGATTGATTTGAAGGTTTTACCTGCATTATTCGCCTTTACTCCAGTCAAGGGAACACCGTTTGAAAGCAAACCGCACCCTTCAATCAAACATTATCGGAAAATACAGATTGCCCGTTATCTAATAATTAATCAACTTGCTCGCTTAGAGAATTTTTCTTTCAATGAAAAGAACGAATTGATAAATTTCGGGGTATCGATAGAACAGTTGAATGAAATCATTCAGAGTGGAATTCCCTTTTTGACGACTGGATGTCCAGGATGTAATAGACCCTTCTATAATGAGCGCCCAGGAGAAATTCTCTTTAATTATCCGCGGTCGTTAAATAATGAGGAAATTATTGAAGTTTCAGAGAGTTTAGAGGAATTTGTGCAATGAACTCGTGGCGCTTAATTGATCTTGAAATAAATGATGGCTATACAAATATGGCAGTTGATGAAGCCATATTAGAAGCACGGATTGGAGCCAAAGTGCCAAATACGTTTCGTTTATACCGATGGAAGCCTTCATGTGCCTCTATTGGACGTAATCAATCCATGGAACATGAGGTGGATATTGAAGCTTGTAAAAAATTGGGGATCGACTATGTGCGGAGAATTACAGGAGGCGGCGCCGTATTTCATGATTATAATGGGGAAATAACCTACTCAATTGTTGCAAAACAAGAGAATTTCCTTCCAATGGATATTGATGAAACATTCAAGATTCTCTGTAAAGGGATTATTGTGGCTTTGGGAGATTTTGGGTTAGATGCTCAACACGGGGTGTTTCATTGCCCCTCGATTTTTGTGGAAGATCGCAAAATTTCCGGGAATGCGCAAACCATTAAAAATGGTGTAGTCCTTCAACACGGGACTATTTTATTACATTATGACCCGAACCTCATGTACACAATATTGAGAGTGCAGGTGGCAGGGTATAAATCAAAAGTGGTCAGTTCTGTTTATCAAAAAGTCACAACACTGGAGCAAGAAATGAAACAGACCTATGACTTTGAAGTAGTTAAAAATGCGCTCATTGAGGGCTATCAAAAAGCGTTAAATACAGTATTTCAAATGGGAACCTTAATAGATGATGAAATATCACTATCACAACAGCTTATTATTGAAAAATATAAGACAGATGAATGGAATTTTAAGATATAGGCACAAGTGGAGGCATTTATGGCATTTATCGAAAAAATCTTGCGTGAGATCGAAGAAGATCCCTCTGAAATGGTGATTCAAACTTTATTAAATTGTGATGATGGAGAATTTGATGCGCTCCTAGCCTATGCATGGAATGTAAGAAAATTGAACTTCGATCCTGTGTTAGATTGTTTTTATCCAGGAAATCTCTTCCCTGCCATCTCTATTACAGGCAGTGAGTGCGCCCTCCAATGCAAACACTGCAATAAACATTACTTGACGTTAATGAATTCCGCAGAAACGCCTCAAAAATTGTGGGAGACCTGTAAAAAATTAGACGCGGAGGGGAAGATCGGATGCCTAATTAGCGGCGGTTATAATGAGAGGGCCATGTTACCCTTTGATCCTTTCATCCCAATTTTAAAGAGAATCAAGGAGAATACTAATTTAATTCTAAATATTCATACAGGGCTTGTAAATAAGGAAATTGCGCAGAAGCTAGGGAAAGCGGGAGTTGATATTGTTTCTTTTGATGTGGTGGGAGATAAAGAAACCATTCAAGAGATGTATGGCATAGCCAAATCTCCAGAGGATTACCTTCAATCATTGACTTTTCTCAGAAACTCAAAAGCGCGCTATATAGTCCCGCATATCTGTATTGGACTAAATAGGGGACAGCTCAAAGGGGAAATTCGAGCCTTAAAGCTCATTGAAAGTATCAAGCCAGATATTATTGTATTATTGGCATTGATTCCAACAGAAAATACACCTATACAAAGCCTCTTGCCTCCATCTCCGAAAGAAATTACAAAAATTATTGCAATGGCGCGTATACTATTTCCAGCGGTGCCTATTTCCTTAGGATGTATGCGCCCAGGCAAATCAATCAGAAATGAAATCGATATACTTGCAATTCAGGCAGGAATTAACCGAATTGAGATTCCCACCCCAAAAGCCATCCAACATGCAATTCAGGCAGGGCTTGCAATTCAAAAATACAATTCCTGTTGCGCGACGCCTTTGGAATTATTATAAAAAATCTTTTTTAATTAAAATACGATAAAATTATATCATTACATAAAACGGCAGATTGTATGAAGATCCTTCTCATTAATCCCGCAGGGCATGAATCGAAGTACAAAAAACATCCCGTCATTAATTTTACAGCAATTCCTCTCGGATTAGCATATATAGCAGCGATGCTAGAGGAAGATGGGCACGATGTGAGGGCTTTGGATGCGGAATGCTTCCAAATTACTCCCGAGGAATCAAAAAAGTGGGTGAAAAAGTTTAATCCTGATTTGGTGGGCATTCAAGCCTATACCCCTACGGTTAATTATGCAGTAGATTACGCGGATGCAGTAAAAGAAGTGGTTCCTAATGCCAAAGTAATGTTAGGAGGCCCACATCCTACCTTTATGCCGGAACAAACCCTTAATTTTTCCAAGAGTATCGATTTTTGCATCAGGGGAGAAGGAGAATACACTTCTGTTCATTTAGTAAATGCTCTGGAAAGGGGGACTCCGTTGAAAGATATCAAAGGATTATCTTTTCGCAATAATGGGGGGGTATATCATAACCCAGACGCACCATTAATAGAAGATTTAGATGCGATCCCGTTTCCTGCGCGGCATCTTTTCCCTATTCAGCATTATCGGTTTTTTGGATCTAGATTCAAAGGTGCAAGTTTTGTTAGCAGTCGTGGATGCCCATTCAATTGCTCTTTTTGCTCCGAGGCAGCCTTATTTCGCAATCGATGGCGCCCTCGCAGTGTGGGAAATGTAGTTGATGAGATGGAATATGTCGAAAGCAAATGGAAAAAATCAATTATTGCATTCATGGATGATTGTTTTGCTTTAAGTAAGAAGCGAGTATGGGCTCTTTGCGATGAAATGAAAAAACGGAAAGTTGATTGTGCATGGGGCTGTGCCATGAGAGTCGATATTCCGGACTTCAATATGCTTAATAAAATGGCAAGTCAAGGCTGTGGCATGATTTATTTTGGGGTTGAATCTGGCGAACAAGAAATTCTGAATAGTGTTAAAAAAGGCACCTCAGTAAATCAAACTCGCAATGTATTCAAGTGGTGTCGGCAGTTAGGCATTGATACGGTCGCCTCACTTGCCTTTGGATTTCCTGGAGAAACGAAACGAAGTGTTTTAAAGACCATTGAATTTGTGATTAATCTGAAACCATCCTTTGTCGTATTCGCTTCGGCGACTCCTTATCCTGGAACTCCATTCTTCAATCAGGCTCTTGAAAACGGATGGATTAAGGAAATCCCTCAAGATTGGTCACGTTTTACCTTGGTTGATCCCGTCCTCGAATTAACTGAACTAAGTAAGGACGAATTGAAACAAATTCTCTTTTATGCTTATAGAAAATTTCACATGCGAGCTCAGTATCTCATTGATAGACTCTGGTTCGAGGTACGGCTCGGTTTAAAAATATATGGCCCGTTCCAAACTGCAATTCAATTTGCAGATGCCGTTCTGCCGTGGCTTCGGTGGATGAAAAAATACGGAGTCCTTGCGCAACTTCTTCCTAAAGATCCTCTAGATGAGAAGGAATATTTCCACCGTCTCTATTTTGCAAAAAAGAAGCTCAGTCAAAAATCCTAAATTTGGGACGATTAGACTTTCTAAGGAAATATTTTAAAATAATAAGCTGGAATTATATAGATTCAAATATTCTATTGCTCTTTTTAAGCCTGAAGGCAGAGTACTTTGACATTTTGATTACACATATTATTGAAAGTTAATTTTAAATGATATCTTATTGAAGGTCAATTTTAAATTTCATAACGGTTAAATTTAATTGACTATATATATAATTGAAGGTCAATTTTAAACAAAATTTCCGAATTAAATGAACTTATTTCACAATGGACATGAAATCTTAAAAAATTAAGAGGTTTTTTAGGAAATATCTTCTCAAATTACAAAGAAAATGAAGCTAAAGCCACTATAAGAGTTTGGTAGAGAAGTGTGATGAAGTGCTTCGACAGGTTATTATTCTATTGGGGAAAACACCTATTTTTAAGAGAGAATATGGAAAATCCCTATCATGGGAAACATTATCCCCTATTTTAAATTCGCTCACAGATTATCTTCAGTCGGGACAGCAGTCCAGGGAAGATATTGTGGAATTTATGAACATAGTTAATATGAAAATATGCTATGCAACTTCTAAAACTCACAGTCTCCTGATTATTTTTGTTACAGATCAAACTGATAAAGAGGAAACAGTCAATGAACAAACTCTCAGAGTTCGGGATGCCTTTATTAATAAATTCTCTGAACAAATCCAACAGGGCATTTACGAGACTGAGCCTTATGATTCTATTCGGTTCGATACTGATGAGGCTTTTCGAGAACTCCGACCGAAGATTGCGTTGATTGGGTTTAGTGGGGTAGGCAAAACCACTATTACTCGACTCATTCGTGCCGAAGAAATTCCAATGAAACATATTCCTACAATCACTGGTGATGTGGCAGCGATAAAAGTGGGTTCTTTGCATATGTATCTCTGGGATTTTGCAGGACAAGAACAATTCAGTTTCATCTGGTCTAGATTTGTCAAGGGATCTGATGCAATTATACTTGTTGTAGATTCAACTGAACACAATATGAATGAATCAAAGTTTTTTGTCGATCTTATAAGGAAAGAAGCACCTAAAGCGCGTGTCGCGATTGTTGCAAATAAACAAGATCTGCCAGGAGCAATGCCACCTGAACAAATAGCGGAAATTTTGGGTTATAGAACATATCCACTCGTTGCAATTGACCCGAATCAACGAGGATCTATGTTGAACGTTATTGGAGAGGTAGTGGAAGTAACCGCCGGAGTAACATCTTTAATTCAGCCAATGCTAGAACGAGAGAGTTTAGTAGAAAGCGCTGAAGCGGCAATAATGCAAGGTAATTTATTAAGAGCTTCTGAAATTTATAAAAATATTGCGGAAATATCTCAGAATTTAGGGGAGGATGATATGTCAAATGTATTTATGGAGCAATCAAAAATGTTAGCGCGCCAAGTACAAACAGCAGCGCAACAAGTAGCTGAAAAGAAAGTTGCCAAGCCAATTGCTGCCCAAGCAGCTCCCCGAGTAGAACTACCGGTAGAAGTATTGGAGGCGCTACCATCCATTACCTTTAAACCTACCAATCCGCTTCCCAGGGCATCCACAAAGGGAGCACAGTCAATATCGCACCCTCAAAAATCGGCTTCAGCTCCAGCACTAGCTTCAACAACAGAAGCAGCTACTGAAGATGCTGATAAATTAGAAATTGCAAGTTTAGAGAAAGAATTAGCTGATATTAATAGTGTTATGAAAGAGTTAAAGAGTGAAGCTAGGAATATTCCTGGTGAAGAATTTGAAAAGGAAATGGTTCAATTAGAAAATAGAAAAAATGCTATTCATAAAAGAATAATGGAACTTCGTATGAATGTTATTAAGAAATTAGCTATTTAAGAATGTGAATGAAGATGGCAAAAGATATTGAAGATGAGATTTCAGAACTTGAAAAAAAGCAGATGACTGCTGCTTCTTTAAAAGATGAAAACCGAAGACTAACGCAATTAACTAGGGAGCAAAGTGAAAAGATAGAAAGCATGCAAAACGTAATAGATGAGCAAAAAAAGAAATTGGATGAGATGGTGGAAGTCCCAACAGATGTTATGGAATTAAGAGTTATAATTGGGCGTCAGAGAGCAGAACTCGAAGCATTTGAGGATAAAATAAGTGAGCGAGATTGGAGAATTAATGAATTAGAATCCGAATTAGGAATGGTCAAAAAGCAGCGAGAAGAAATGCGAACGAAATTAGATGAATTCCGAAAGCGTGCGGGAGCGTCGAGTTCTACAGCAGAAGAGAAAGAAATGAAAATAAAAGAGCTTGAAGACGAATTGCAAACAACCAAAGAATTCTTGGAGGAGGCAGGTGTTACAAAAGGTGATGTTGGTGAGCTTAGAATAAAGTTAGGGCAAATAGATGCGCGTGTTCTTGAAAAAGAAAAAGTAATCAATAAATTAGAAGAGCAATTAAAAAAACGTGAAGAAAGAGAAGTCGAATTGTTACGCAACATCGAAAAATTGCAAGGAGAACTTTCAAATGTAGAAATAGCAATTAAAGATGCAGAGGTAGCTAAAGAAACAGAAATCCGGTCTGAAATGATAGATATCCAAGCCGAATTGAATCAAAAAAAGATCGATTACGCTAAATTAGAGACAACTTTGACTGAAAAGGACATCGAAATTGAGAGGCTTAAATCGGAACTTGAAAAAGCGGGAGAGGTTGATGAAGTCCGCCAAAAAAAACTACAAGATGTTGAAAAAATGCAAGCTCATATTACAAAACTTCAAAAAATGCTAGAAATGGAACCAATGTTCAAAATATATTTTATTGTACAAGAAGTGAAGTCTATTGGGATGCCAGAATTAGCAAAGGCGACTGGACAGTCGATAGGGCAAACGCGAATGCTCGCTTTTCGACTTGAGAAGGAGGAACTCGTAACTATAGAAGGCGAAACAGTAAAATATCCCGTATAAAAATTAATCTTCTACCTTTTTTTAAAGTAATCGAATGCTTATCATCTTTAGACAGAGGAGGAGAGTAGTTTAATTCAATAATTATTTAAGATTTAATAATCCAAATTTTTATTAAGCCTAAGGAAGGTTCATTTTTTCAACAAACTACGAAAAAATATCAAAATAAATAATAATAAAGCGAAAAGTGATTTGAATGCCAGTTGGAATTTTACTGATTCGT
>Ga0315310_10001301_pt1 | contig 15758 bp, 23 predicted proteins | sample TDP5_MG_FD_203630 | JGI IMG/M metagenome (GOLD analysis project Ga0315310, IMG submission 203630) | Freshwater sediment microbial communities from Lake Towuti, South Sulawesi, Indonesia - TDP5 | ecosystem: Environmental > Aquatic > Freshwater > Lake > Sediment | place: Indonesia: South Sulawesi... | reverse complement strand
AACGTAATATACTCAATGTCTTTTCTGACATTCTAAGCGGCAATCAAAAGGAAATTGCTATTCCTGTGGGCGATACAGAAAGAGGCATAGCACTGAATTCCGAGTATTTCAAAGCTGAGGTGGAAAAGGAGAGTTTCTATGACTGAAAAAATAAAACAATGGACTGAACCAGAACTCTTGTTCACAACTGGCACGCAAGAGCGAATCATTGATCCACGTGTAGGCTTGGATAAATATGGTCCTCTTGATTACAGCAATAAAGAAAGAAAGTTCAATGAAATCAGACTTGCATGCATTAGCAAAGAAACTGACCTTCAAAGAATGCAAACACTGGCACAAAAACTAAACAATAAGTACAGGCCCAGAGGAGCAGGCTCTCAAGTTGAGTACAAAGGTTTTTCAGAAATTTATAGAATCAACGTAAAGCCTTTCTCGCAAGAGAACACTGCACTGATATCCAATGAAGAGATAACAAAAGCATTGAACAATAGTGACCCATTTCAAGCAATAGTGAACTTGTATCAGACAAAGATTCAAGAGATCCAGAACAAGGCGAAGGGAAAATATGATGTCCTCATGATACAGGTGCCAAGAGACTTTGATAATTATCAGATTTCGGATGGCAGAGATCTTCGATCTTATATTAAAGTCCTGGCAGTAAGAAAGGACATCAAAACGCAAGTCGTCACTGAAAATGTCCTTAATCCATGGGACGACTGTGATAACATGTGGCACCTTTCGGTTGGTGTCTATACAAAGGCTGGAGGTGTGCCATGGACAGTCAAGGAACTTTCAACATCTCTATGTTTTATAGGCATAGCATATGGAATAAAACAAGGAGCATCAGGTCAAAGTATTCTGTCGGGGCTCGCAGAAGTTTTTGACGAATTTGGAAAGCACGTTTCTATGTACACAATAAACTGTGAGGTTTTTGGAAAAGATTTCACGCTGGAGACCGACCGTGGCTACCACCTTGGCAAAGATAAGATGAAAACTCTAATTGAAAACGCAATCGGAGAATATGGGAAAGCCATACAGACTCTGCCAAAAAATGTCATAATTCACAAAACGACCTTCTTTAACCAAAATGAAAAAGAAGGTGTAAGAGAAGCGTTGGAAAAAAACGGGACACATTATGATCTTGTTTATGTTCAAGGCAACTCCTCTCATAGATTCTTAGCCGCAGGCAAATATCCCCCAGAAAGAGGCATATTTTGGAAGAAAGATGACCTGACAGGAATCCTATGTACCGTAGGGTATGTTGATGATTTCAGAACCTATCCTGGAGCTGGTTCTCCTGTCCCCTTGGAACTACATAAAGATCAAGGAGACACGAAAATTGACGTCTTAGGAAAACAAGTGCTTGCCTTGACAAAGATGGACTGGAACAGTGCAAGTTTAATGCTCAAGGATCCTGTTACGACTAAGTATGCTGCACGAGTTGTGGATGTACTAAAGGCAGGGCTGCAAGCAGACGAGCTTGTCAAGGATATTAGGTATTATATGTAAGAAGAGAGCTAATTATGATTGGGGTATATCCTTGTCAGAAGACAAGTTACCGATTTCAGAAAAATTGAAGGTACTTCAAGGGATTACACTCTACAAGAGTGACAAATGGTGGTCAGCAATGGCTTTGTTAGATGCCTTTGGAAGGAAACAGATTGCTGTTTATTTGTGGACCAAGAAAGACGACCAGTGGAAAAGGAAACAGAAATTCGTCATCCACAATAAAAGCGAGTGGACTAACATCAAAGAAAACGTAGAGAAGCTCATTGATCAACTGAAGTAGTATTTTATTATCATTTCGCTTGTTTTAGCTCCTTGAATCTCACGAGAAATTTAAGACGGTGTTTCCAAACTCGGAAACGTTCGGTTTCACCTTCAAGATGAGCGCGCTAAAAACGGCATCTAAGCATGCGCGTAAGCATCCAATTCTTCTTTTGTGCTGTCCCAAGAGCTACGCATGAAGCTTGTTAATGCCCAGTTTTTACCACGTTTCTCTGCTACACGCTGCCCAAGAATAGTGTCGAGTCGCTTGTTCATGCGTTTTAGTCGTTTTGTGACTGTGAAGCGTGTGAATCTTTTGTCGCCGAGGCGAGTTGCAACATCTCGTGGAAGCATGCCATATTCGCCGGCGCCGCGTAGCTCCTCGAGTATTTCGTGGTCGACTTCGTCTTGGCAGGCGATGTCCTGTATGTACTCAGGCTCAAACACCATAGAAGGCTCAAGACCCTTCGCCAAGAAACGCAAAACAGTTTCAATTGCCTTAAGCCTGCGATCCACCTTGTCAAATTTCTGCAGAAGGTATTGGTATTTGCCTACTTTGTCGTATTGTGCACGGCTTTTTTTAGCCTGTTTTTCCGTGGTTTGTGATGGTTCAGCCATCAGAAGGTGCCTCAAACCTCACAAAACACGAAATTCTGAATGTACGTAGTAAGGAAAATTGAGCACTGATGATCTACCCGACCAGTTGACGAAATTGGGCATCGTGAAAACTCCATCATTTTTCCATGCCTTTCAACAGACGCAAAAAGAGCATTGTGATGATTGGGTTTCTTCACCACGTACATTATGGCTCCTGTTTCTGTAGGGCTTCAACGAACGCTTTTTTCAACCCGATTTTCCAGTGGCCTTCGAGTTGGGAGCGAAACAGGTAGATGATGTTGTCTTGCACCAAGCGCTTTAATGCCTCTAAGAGCACGTCTGGGTTTTTGCCAAGTTTCTCAGCTAACTCAAACTGATTCTTGATCAGAATGAATTTGGAGCCTGTTTCACCGTAATGCCTTGTTAGTACTTCTACTACTTCCTTCTCAGTCTCAGAGAGGTTGCAGTTACTGAGCCAGAGGTCAAAGCGAACCTGTTTAAGCTTCTGTGGCTCTTTCTTTGGTATTTCTTTTATACTTCTTTCTTCTTTCTTTGATACATCTTTTATATTATTATTAACGTTAGTCAGATACGTAGTAAAATCTCTTCCCAAATCAGTCAATTCCCAAAACACGTCCTTCTTATCGACTAATCCGTAGTTTCGCATGTTATGAAGGTACACCTGGATGTATCGAGCCCGTTTTCCCGTTAATTCATTGAGGTCACAAAGGCGCAAAGACCCGTCTTTAAGGCGAAACAGCAACTCAACCGTGAAGCCGCGCACACGTCCCAAAGAAGTAGTAGTAGATAGTAGCATAGCCCCAGCCAAAAAATCACCTAAGCAAAGTGAGTCAGGCTTCCTCGATTAGTTCCAGTTTGAACCCGCGCTGCGTGATGGCCAGCAGGCGCTTTGCATATGCCTCGTATTCAGCTCGGGTCATCAGGATAATGTGTTGAGTTTTCCTCTCAGAATGCATCAATCTGCCAAACCGTTGACTCTCTTGCATTCGACTGCCGAAAAGAAAAGCCACTTCAATGATGCGCTCAAGCTTCAGGTCGCTTAAGCCTTCGTCTCCTACGCGGCTGACAACGCAGGCTTGGCTATTGCGTATGATGTCCAGACGTTCTCGGGTTTCGCCGTAGACAAAGGGAATCTCCAACCGCTTGCTGATCTCTTCTCCGTAGTCGAGGCTGTCGCAGAAAATGATGGTTTTTAACGGTAACTGCATCAGCTCGTCGAGTTTGCGGTCTTTAGCCCTCCGGTCTGGCAGCACGTAGACTCTGAATTGGGGCACATGAATGATTCGGAGCTTGAGCAAGTCAGACCAAGCCATGCCGATGGGAAAGCCTGTGAGAGCAAAGATGTAGTTTTCGCGGCCATCTTCTCTGAATGGACTGCCGCTGAAGCCGATGCGATACTTGGCTTGAATCGTGCTCAACTTAATGAAGGTTGGAGCTGGAAGATGCTGGCATTCATCAAAGAGCACAACTGACCAGGGTCTACGTGCAACCTTCTCGTAAGCGTGGTAGGTTTCCACCGTAACCTCATTCTTAGTTGAAGGGTTGAGGACTGGCAATCGTTCAAGCCACTGCTCTTTCAAAGTAAGCGTTGGCACAATAACCAGGTGAGGACCCTTAACCGAACCGATTATTCTGTGTCCGAAGAGGCTTTTGCCAGTGCCAAACGCCCAGTAGATGCCGAGGGCGCCCCGCTGTACAAACTCTTGCCAAGCCCTATCTTGGATGTCTTGGGTGTTCTTCGTCTTGCAGATTTCAGCATATTTTAGGCTACCCGAATCCACCCACGGTCTCAGGTCCTCTGGCGCAATCGGCTTAGGCATGAATGGTAGGGTGCCATCGTCAATCATCTGAGCAATGAGTCTAAACTCGTAACCCTGTTTGATCCGTATGCGGTCCTTTCCTTCTCGGCGACTGAGAAAATGACTGTATTTCTGCCATGCGCGTTCCTGGAGAGCCTCGCCAGTTAGGAGCATGTTGTCATAAACCTTCAGTGGCAAGGGCTCGGGAAACTTCAGCTTGTCTTCGAGCTCTGGTGGAATCTCGCTTAGCCATTTGACAAACTTGTTGACGATGAAAATGTTGTAGCTTTGAGTGCTGTGGTCTAAGTATCCGACTTGAAGTTTGAGCCATTTGGGAACGATAACCCACCATTCGTTGCCATGCTTAGGAATCATGACGTAAGGTTCTTCTAAGAAAGGCTGCAAATGCTCGAGGTCAACCTGGCTGCTCTGATCCTGCGACAGGGCTTCTTTGAAACGAGTCGCTAAGTCATCTCTTCTCTTTTGGAGCGTAGCAATAGCCTGCTCAATTTTGGAGTCAGCCTCAGAAACAATCTTCCGTAAAACCTCAATGTCTTCACTCATGGCGACGGTGAATCCTCCCTTTTTTCCATGCTTTGCGATTGGTCGAGGACCTTGAGCATTCTTTTGTAGCGGTTGCGAATGGAGACTTCATTGCGGCCCGCGGTTTCAGCCAGTCGCCGTTGATAAAAGGGAAGGCTGCGTTTTCTGCATGCTATGTATATGGCGGCGGCAGCGCTTACAGAAACTGATGTGCCACTAATGGCTCGACGTGTTAGCTGACAGATTGTTGTCGCTTCAGCTCTCACCGCTTCGGGCAGGTTCAACTGTTCGCACAAGCGGTTAATCCAGACTTCAGGCTTCTCTATGGGAATGAAAACATTTTCTGTCTTGATTAATACGCGGTAGGCGTACCTCACCTTTTTTAGAGGCTCGTTATGTTTGTGTGCTATCTCTTTGAGAAGAACAGGTTTGCCTTCTTTCCTCAACGTTATATATTCTTGCGCTGCCCTGAAGGCGGCTTTTGAGTGCCCAAGCGGTCTCATGATGACACTACAGCCTCCTCTTGCATGGGCGGAGTTGCCAACGGGCTTCGAACTGGAAAATAAGTTGACAGACCGCATTCTTGACAGACGAGGCAACGCAGGTTTTCACGGTAAACTATCTTGTGTTCAGTTACATGCTTGCACTTGGGACAAAACCAACCGTAGACGAACCTTGATACCGCACTTTGATGAGCATTAGTTTCTCTTCTGCTGACCAGCCTTCGCAAGAACCGCAGAATGGATTTTGCCGCTTCCTTCATAGGTTCACCTCAGTTCTTGGTTTGAAGGCTGGGCATTTCCGTCGGGCGTGTAGGCTCTGATTGACGCCATGTTTGTTGAGGTGCTTCTTGATGTAGTGGTCGCCTTCTGGGCAGTAGCCGCTCAGGTCTGTTATGCCACGGTTCCAATCAATTTGGTTTTGATGGGCACAATCAACACAACGAGGCATTGTTTTTCACCTTTACATGAAGTGATGGAGTTTTTGGTAAGGTCTTTTTCCATTCCACCCGCGTCCAAGCAGCTTCTCGGTTAAGTCATCGCTTTTATCAAAGGCTTCTCGTATGACTGCTGTCTCGTCTTCGCTGAGAAACAGTATAGGAACTCCAAAGTCTTGGTCAGCTTGGCTCGGGTCCAAGATTAATGCAACTCCGTAGCCGTCGACTGGATTGTCTTTGCGATAATAGGCTGGAACGGAAGGGATTGAGAAGCCTGTGAACCCCCGGTAACTGCGGTAAATGAGAGCGTCTCCCGTCTGGAAAACTTGGTTTTTGCGCAAAATTATCACAACCGCCTTCAGTCTCATTCGCTGGAGCCTTGGACAATCTTGACGTAGCCTTGCACTTCGTCGACTTCGATCAGGTTAACTTTGTGGCCTTCTGCTTGGAGTCTTTTGGCGAAGTTCTCGTCCACTGTACCGGTGTATTCGACGAGTCTGGAGCCACTGAAGTAAACGACCTTGACGATGTTGTGTTTCTCGTCTGTTACGTAGAAGACGGTTCCAAGCTCGTGAATGCTCTTCTGAAGCAGCTCTTGATCAGTTATTTTCGCTAAGAGTTGAAATCTCAAAGCTCACTCCTCCGACGCTGTGGCGTATGGGGCGGCTGGGTTTTGTTTCTTGTAAGTTTTTAGTCCAAGTTTGATGAGGTGTTCGATGAATGGGCTGCGTCTTGCTAAGCCTCGGAGTCTGTCGATTTCTTTTAGAAGTTCAGGTTCGATGGTGAATCCGATTTTTACCTTCATCTTATAATGTACTCCTGAGTATCCTATGGATACTTGGTATACTGCGAAGATTTTATAAACCTAATGCCACTAATCATACTTGTCATACTTTAGATGTGACACCCCATGAAAACACTCAAAATCTCAGACGACATCCACCAGAAGCTAACAGGCATGCTTGGAGAATTGACATCTCAAACTTTAAAGTTGCAGACCTATCAAGATGCTCTGGAAGCCTTGCTCAACCAGTCGGTGATATTGCCACAGGACCTGCTGGCCCAAGTGGAGAACTTTGTACGAGAAAAGACGGGTTTGGGCTTCACAACTAAGGAAGACTTTCTGAGAGATGCAGCTCGATTCAGGCTTAGATACCTAAGCGGCGGATACGAGCACGTAGAAGTCTTAAAGGAGAAATACGATAAGGGCGAATTAGCATTAAAAGAAATGGATCTGCCCTTCCTCGGCGTAGCCGACTTCCTCGACAAGCAACTCGAAGACCTTCTCGAAAAATATGGTGAGTGGCAAGAACAGAAAGAAGAACATGAAAAAAGACAAAGAAAAAGAGGCTAAGAGCGCTTTAGGGAGAAAAGAACGTGAAGAAACAAGAGTTCATAGCACCTGAAAGGGAACGCATAGCGAAAATATTCAAGATCTATGTGGAAAAAGCAATAGATGAGTTAGGACCTGGTTACATAGTTGATTTGCAGGGAAGTTTCTATGACACGCCCATCCGCATCACCGTAGAAATCTCTCCAATTAACCCAACGGAGTAATATTGCTATTGAATGGAAGTCACACTCCCATCCGCAAGTATTAATAGCATTTGAGCATGCAGAATTTAACTAATAGTCTCAATATTCAGCTGGGTTCGTGCCGGCGATGAAAGAAGTTTCAATAACTGATCTAAATGCTACAGTGAAAAGAGAAGACTTGATTCTTAATGCCAAATTCAAGCTCGCACCTTCCAAGCGCATTTTCTCACGAATAAGAGCTGACTTGCATTTTGATGGGCAATTCGTTAAATCTTTCTATCTCGGGATACCCTATTATTTTGCACGCCAAGAAGAGTTCCCGCTGCGAACTCTCTTAAGTCTCGAAAGGGTGAGTGCAGGCACACACACTATTAAGTTAGAAATGCTTGGACTTTGGCCTTCCGCAGGTCCTTCGGACATTAAAGAAACGACAATGGGCTACCAACCATTAGTAGAAGTGGCGATGGCTGGAGCAATTCCGACAATCAAAAGAATCGAAGGACCGGGCATAGCAGTTGTTACAGATGAGGCAAAGAGATTGTATCAAGAAATGAGAGAAAGATGGAAAAGAGAATTGGTAGCTCGAAGGGAGCGATAGGAAGTCTTCGAGAGACAAATTCGCATCGCAGGAAGAGACGAAATTTGAGGCTATGTGGTTATTTTAGGCAAAAATTTTATCTTTTCCTGCAAACAAAAAGATAGAACATGAAGCCCAATTCTCAGCCTGAAAGCAGTTACAAGGATATTCCGATAGAACTTATTGTACCCAGCGACTTTAACCCAAGAAAACATTTTGATTCGAGGTATATAGATGAGCTTGCGAAAAGCATGAAAAGGGATGGCCAGTGGGACCCGATAATAGTGAGGAAGAGCAAGAAGAGTAAGTATGAGCTCATAGCTGGCGAATGTCGGCTAAGGGCAGCGAGATTGATCGGTCTCAAATCTCTGAAAGCAAGAATCTCGAAGACGAGTAATGATGAGGCTTTCCTATTAGCGTTGAAGACAAATGTTGTCAGACACAACCTAAATCCAGTTGAAGAAGCAAACGCTTTGAGGGTATTGATTAACGTTAAGAAAGACATGAAAGAATTGATTAAAGCACTGAATAAAAGCAGAACCTGGATTTCTAATAGGATCAAGCTGGCAGAAAATGCGACTGACGGTCTTAGAAACGCCGTTTTGAAAGAAGAGTTACCTTTGCTCTCAGCGGTCAAAATCACAGAGTTATCTGAGGGTCTTCAAGGTCCAGTCGCCAGCAAGGCAATCAGAGAGAGGCTTAATGTCCAAGAAGTCGAGAAACTCGTTGAGCTTTTTAAAAAGGCTGGTAATGATTCCGAAGTAGAGTTTCTACTTCAAACTCCCGTAAAAGACTACATGCGCTCAGCCCCATATCGTAGCAACAGAGCATCCACATTCCGATTTGAAAAAGGAAAACCGACTGTAATGAGGTGCGAATGTGGTTCCCTTTACATTATAGATTGGGCTGGTTGCCGAGTCGTAGGTGAAAAGGTGATAAACCATGAGCTTAACCACAGCCTTGAAAACAATTCAAAAGTATTCAAATAATGGCATGGATGTTGTAGTCAATTTCAGTGGAGGAAGATACTCTCTTACTCTGCTCCACGTTGTATTGAGAGCTCTGGGTAAAGCCAAAGCAGTTTATGTTGACACCACCATAAGCCTCCCCGAATGTAATGAATTTGTCAGTGAGATTTGCGACGCTTGGGGCGTGGAACTTATCGTTCTGAAAAGGAGAGATGTAAATTTCTGGGACCTGGTGAAGAGAAGAGGTTTCCCTCATCACAGATTTAGATGGTGCATGAAAGAGTTCAAATCCGTTCCACTCAGGCTATTTAGCCAATCCTTTGATGGGGAAGTTCTTCATCTGGTTGGAACCAGCAAACATGAAAGTTCATTCAGAAAAAAGGTCTACGACATTAGAGGTATGTATCATTATAACTATTCAATACGTTCGTTTTGTTTACACCCACTGCTTGAATGGACAGAAAAAATGGTTTACGATTACATAGAAAAACACAATCTCCCGCTAAATCCATGTTATGAAAAATACTATAATAGCGGAAACTGCTACTACTGCCCCTTTGTGAGTAGTCTGTTGTATTATTCCACACTTGCGAGTTTACAGCCTAAACTTTTTTCTAAGATCGTCGATGCTGAGAGGTCAATGAAAAACAGAGGAGCCGCGATATACCTTGGCAGAGGAAAAGTTCTGCATCTAAGCAAATTTGTTGCTCAGCGTGCCCCCGTGAGTTTTTCAACAAGTACAAGATTGCCTCCGTGCGAAAAAAGAGCGATGGCAAAGGCTTTGTATACATGTCAAAAAAGATGCCTTATGTGACTGGCGTACGCTAAAAAACAACGTATACCCTTACAAACTGGTCTTCAGTGTCCTCCTATAGGTTGCGTATCATTTCTAAGAACCGGACCCAGTCCCCTTCGTTGGGTTCCTTATTCATGCCGTAGTAGTATCTATAGAGAAAGAAGACATCTCTAAATCCCATACTCATCAATTCTTCTCGTCGTTTCCTAACGAGACTTCGTTTGGACGACCAGCAACATTCTGAAAACAGGAATACGTTTTGTGTAAATCTCAAGAGATCCTTCATATGTTTCTCCAAATGCTTGGTCTGGCGGAAAGATTCACGGCATTCCACACCAGCTATTACTTGATCTTTGGGCACGATTGTAAAATGCATTATCTCAGTTCTCCATTCATGAAAGGGACTTCCTTCATAGATAATTATGTCAGTTTCCGGAGAGAGTTCTCCATCACCCGTCATGATTTGCCCCCAACACACGGAATAGTGACGTGGCAAATCTTGACGGATTTCCTCAATTAAGGATGCGGAGAAAATTAATCCTCTGGCGAACAAGAACAAAGGTTCTTGTTTTTCAAAACGGCTTGTCAAAGGATAGAGGTCTAATCGTTCGATTAATGAGTTTAACCGCGCCTTTCGAAGCGCTTTTAACGCCATTTGCGTCCCTCGGAGTCAAATGTTGACTTTCTTTAACCCATTTTGGATTATGTAATTTGCAAAATCCTTCAACGCGACGCCTGAACTGTTTGCTTTTTTCTGCAATTCTCTGTACCCTTCCTCCGAAAGCTTGATAATTATGTCACTTCCGCGCATTCCGAACGATAGTAGCGATTCCTTTTTCCATTCTTTCTCAAGCATTGCCAGAACAGTGTCGTCCACAGAACGCTTCAATTCTTTTAATCTGTCTAATGTGTTCTTCTCCAATTCCATTATTACGATGTGATGTGTTACGACTTTTTTCTTTGAGCCAAGCACTCGTAGAATTGCCTCATCTATGGACACGTGAGAATTCGAGATTTTGTAGGCTACTATGTCTCTCACATCCAGAGAAGTCAGCCCTTTTTCAACGATGTTTTTGGCAAGACATATTATGTCCTCGGCGTTATTGAGTTTTGTAATCCGATATGCGACATCCAAGTTGAACATGGAATTATCTTCAAATAGCTTCTTAGCTTCTTTTGGAAGCTTCTTTGTTGTTTCGGTGAACTCTCTAATAATTTCGCGGGAAATATCCAGTTTCTCGCTTACGGCGTTCCAGGACCCATAGAATTCATATAATCTAATAAGTCGCTCACCTGTAACGTGAGCAGGTTCTGATCTCTTTCTGGTTTTTACGTTTACAAGACTCGTTGCGAGTTCCTTGGCTTCATGGAATTCTGTCATCCATATCCTCTTGCTGAAAGCCAATCTATGACGGCTGTTTTAGCGACATCTTCACGGTCCATTCCCAAATCTGTGGCGGCCACATCCAGTCTCTCAGCCCATTTTGGTGTCAAATGAACTATCACTTTCTCTTCCACAGAGGGCTTCTTAGCTTCGGTAACCAATTCTTTAGCCGGGGCTTGGGGTCGTTCGGTTGCGATATCGACTAACCTTCTCTTTTCCGGAGCGGTCATTTTAGGCATTTCAGCTATTATTTCCATTATTTTCTTTTCATCGGTGCCCCCTGCTTTGAGAGCTTTCTTGACATCGGACGGTTTTACCTTTCTCTCCTTAATTGCCTCCTTAGCAGCCTCAGGAGCTAAACTTAGCGGTATCCAATCGCGTACCTTGCTTTCCTTGATGCCCAATTCTTGTGCTATTAATTTTGCAGATCCGTATTTCAACCATAGAGCTCCAATAGCATCCATTAAATCTCCGGAGGGTATTTCCACTCTGTGTATGCCTTCGCTCAAGGATAAAATTCTGCCTTTATTTTCGTCAAGTGGTTCGCTTATGAATGCAGGAATAGTATCCTTCCCCAGTTTCTTGTAAGCCAAGTAGCGGCGTTGCCCCACAATAAGCTCGTATTTGTCATCTGTTTTGAACACTATTATTGGATGCAAAAGTCCGTGGCGCCTAATGTTTTCGGCGAGTTCGTCAACACTTGTTTCCACTTGTCTCGTTCTGACGTTCAATTTGCCAACATAGATTTTAGCCATCGGTAGTTCTGGATTATATTCCAATTTAGGTCACAATCATCAAGTTTTATACTGTAATGTTTATAAAATTAGTGCTGCAAAAGCCCAACAGGTCAATTCAAGGAAGAAATCACAAACAGTTACACTTCACTGCTTTTCATCCAAGGAGGAACCCATCGATACTTCAACTTTACGTCTCGATAGAGTACCTGTTGCGTCGACACACCCAGTCTGATGTTGTTGTCCAGCAAAAACAATTTTACATCAGATCTCGTTATCGCTTTCAAGTTTTTTTCTTGTGCCCAAGAAATAAGCTTCTCACTTAGAGCTGCCAGGTCTTGTTTATCGTCAACATTAAGTCTTTCAGGAGTCTCTGGGGTCTCGGAAGGCTCATACTGCGGTTCAGAGGAATTCTCATGAATCGAAAGGCGATAGCGTTTGAGAGGCTCGATTACCTCTATCAAAACCTTGCTCCCAACTCTAAGCTCGGGGTGCTCAAGATACCATCTCTTGATGCCAGAGAAAAATGAACCCCGCTTCGGGTCGCCATACGATGATCCTTTTGGTGCGCCACTGACGTGAGTCACAAATTCTCCCTTGTCAGTTTCTAAGGTAAATGGAACCTTATAACCTGGAAACAGCTGTCTGTATCTCGCGATGTTCATATAGTAATATTTGAGGCAACTTGGAGCAATCGTTACGATTCCCTGTTCCTGCGATTCCCTTCTCGCGGGTTCAAAGGAGCTAACTTTGAACAACAAAGAAACCAGTCGGTCGGCCTCCTCCTGTTTTTCTATCGACATTACGTTCATTCTAAAGCCACCAACTGGAATGTCACCGTATCCTATTTTCTCCTCATGCCATGTTTTGCCTTTAATGGGAACGACAACTGGTGTTTTTACAGTGATGCAGTCACGAGAAAAAATAAGCTCGATATGCGACTCTTCCAAAGCAGTCACCTATAAGAAGACAATAGATGTTAGGATTTAGAGATTTCTATCTGAGTAAAAGCCAAGTCTTATTCGTGGCACTTGCTATGTTTGTATTATGCCATCTGATGAATCCGACCTCTGGAGACGCATATTAGAGCTTCCAGTCGTCAAAGAAAAGATACGAGAGCAAGGCTTTTTCTTGAGCTCTGAATCTTTCAGAAAAATCACTTCATCCCTTGGAATACAGATGAAATTGCGAGCACCCGAGTATCTTTCAAAGGATTTCTGGAGCAGACAGCCCACTTTCTTGGTGGAACGTGATTATTATGTTCTTAGGACTGGTGTTGGCAGGTTTGCGCTTTTGGATGACAAAATATTCCCGAAACCTTATCTTTCACTTCAAACGACTTTTGCAAAAGAATTATACCCCAGCATTCCGCAATCTTTCAAAAATGTTAAGAAAGCATTCGACGAAAATGCTCAGGAAAATGCTGCATTAGAACAGATGCGTTTTTTCGGAATATTTCAACAAATCATTGCTGACCTGTTTGGGACACGTGAATTTGTTGTCGGTCCTCGGGGCAATCGAGGCTCATCATTCGACGTGTTTATTGAGAACAACAATCATGAGAAAATAAAATTGTTTACCTACAAGGGACAAGAAGAGCTTGACTACAGTTTGTGGACTGAGGAAAATGCCTTGCTCTTTGAGGCAAAACAAACAATTCAATCAACGGGTTTCCTCGACCCTGGGTGGCATAAACTGGTCTTCCCTGCAAATCGATTTAGAAATTATGAGAACTCGTTGTTTCCAGTTTACTTCTTGAGAAGGCAAAATGAGATATTCTTTTTTGTCTTTCCACGAATTCAATTCTATGAATCTGGAATAATTATCAATGACGCAAAAGCAATGACACCAGAGAGGATTTATCGAGTTAAGGTTTAGCGCCCTCTCTCATCCATGGTGGAAGATATCGGTATTTCAATTTGATCTGTTGATACAACAAGCGTTCTGTTGAATGATCCAGATTGATTCCATTATCCATTAAGAACAATCTTACGTGCGCCCTCGTGATCCGATTAATGTTCCTGTCAGTGGCCCACTTGGTCAGTTTCTCAGTAACAGATTCCAAAAATGCCTTCTTGTCGCTTTCTATTCTACTGATGGCAATTTCCTCAGCTTCTCTTCTCTTCAATCTCACAGCAGGGGTTGTCACGGACTTATTGACAACGCTCGGAAATTTGTCCATCCAAAACTTAAGGAGAAGCCTTCTAAGACTCCTTACCGCAAATAATAATTCCACTGGCTCATTTCTAAGATAATCAGCTATCTGATTTCCCAGTTGAGCGGTCGTTAACCCGTATGGGATGATGTTCACTGATTTTTGCTCTTTCATTTCCTCCGGAGTGACCCATCGCTCACGCCCTTGAACATCGACAAGTTTAACCCTCTTGTCTTTTGTTTCCATTTTTCGCTAAGGCTCCTGAGGACCACAGATTCTACTTGTTAGGGGCACATTATCCTACATGCTTTTACGCTTTAAAAGTGATGTTGATTGGAAACATCTGAGCACTCCTCACTATATAGAGCGACATATTATCTTCAAGGTTTTCATGTGAAATCGGGCTGTTAAGTCTCAACATGGGTTTTTAGGGTTTTATGTGAAAAGTGCGCACGGTTCATGTTGCTGAAGACTGACTTTGAAAACTATATAAGTCAAGACGACCCGCAAAAATTTTGCCTTATAAGATTTTGCCCTGTATCCAGCGGAATTTCCAAACACTCTAACGTGGAATTTTCACGCTTCGGCTTGAAGTCTGCAAAGTGCCACAAGCTAATCAGAAGCTGAAAATCAACCCGTTCATAAAAATCAGCTTGTTCCACAAACCGTTTGCTCTCGCTACTAAAATGCGTTCTAAACTATTCTTTGATGATTTTTAGCCCAGCGGTTAAGCCAGAGCCTTAACCCGTAAGCAAAAGTCAGCGTCGGGTCAGCGGGCCCCAGCAGTGACGTCGGCGAACCAGCCCACGAGCGAGACGGACCCGCACAAACGCCTTTCCATAATTTTCGGTCCGCCCACGGCGAAGACCAGGTCTGAAAAGAACGATGCCAAGCGGCCACTTAGGCGCTCAGAAAACCTTGATGACGAAAAGAGAGGGAACCGTTGAGCCAGCCCTAAGCGAATTCAGGGTAATACCCGCGAAGAAAACGCCGAAGTCGAGCTGCCCAAGGGTATGGGAACCAGCACAGAGTAGGTCAGTGGCACCGAAACGCATAGACATAGCAATCCTGAGAGGCGCTAAGCCTCCAACCCTTCTTTTTTCTGGGATTTAGCCTTGTTAGGGCTAACATGCCCAGGAGAGTGAAAAACACGACCAAACCCGAAGAAAACAAACCACTGTTTCCAACAGAAGCCTCAATCAGCAAATACGGATTCCTCTACCTAAGCAAAGAAATCCTCGCAGCCATCGGCTTCCAAAAACCCGACAAAGTCTTGCTAAAACAGACGCCAGAAGGACTACTCGTAACAAAACCCACACAGGAGAAAGGAACCCAATGAACAGAAAAGCCGTCATAGTGATCCAGCTCGTCGACGAAAGCAAACAAAAACCAAAACAGCAAATCGAAAAAGAAATAACAGCAGAGCTCACAACCGAGCCGTCAAGGATTCCATGGCTAAAGAAAGTCGAAAAAGTAACCGTGACAGAAGCCTAAAAGGGAAAACACAAACAACAAAAACCCCACCTTTTTCTAACCATTGCTTGGTTTCAATGGGCTGGCTGCCAAAAGCCCAACGACCAAGAGAAGGCAGCAAAACATAAGCCAAAAAGGAGGTGAAAACATGCCTAAACCAGGAATGACAGGCTTATGCCTCAAACAAGAAGTCGCCGACCTACTAAGAACCAAAGCACAATCAGCCAACATGGGCTTAAACGAATACCTCACCAACATGCTCATAGGACCGTCCCTACCACGGATAGCGGTTCCCCAACCATCAACAGGACCGTCCCAGCAATGTATCGAGGACCGTCCTGGGACCGTCCCAAGCCCGCTATCCCAACAGCTTCTAAGCATAATTCAAACTCTAATCCAACAACAAACCCCAAATCAAGCCCCAAACCAATTTTCTCTTAGTGAAGGTTCTCTTTTCGCAAAAAGAGAAAG
>Ga0315310_10001300_pt1 | contig 15762 bp, 17 predicted proteins | sample TDP5_MG_FD_203630 | JGI IMG/M metagenome (GOLD analysis project Ga0315310, IMG submission 203630) | Freshwater sediment microbial communities from Lake Towuti, South Sulawesi, Indonesia - TDP5 | ecosystem: Environmental > Aquatic > Freshwater > Lake > Sediment | place: Indonesia: South Sulawesi... | reverse complement strand
AGAGTGAAAGGTCAGTAGTGCTGGAATGCCTCAAGCGCCCTGTACATTCTCTCATAAGACTTATAGAAGTCTTCATCCTTAGACAAGGAATCTTGAACTGAGGTATAGAACTCAGCGAATTTCTTATAATCTTTCTTGGCAATCCACTCCTTAGCCATCTCGTATCTCGTGAAGAACTTTTCAAGATATTGAGTCGTGTACTCGTTGTTGATCTGAATCGAGGCGTATAACTCTGGATCCTCATTCATGACACTTTCACTTAAAGTAAGCTGTAATGTGAAGGTTGTGCCTCCCAACTTCTTTAGTACATTTAGGTCCTCATCGCTTATCGCGGAGGCAAAAATGATATTAATAAGATGGGGCAAGGACAAGGTTAAAGCCATAGCTCGATCATGCTCGTCGGCATCAACAACTATAACCTCAATTCCTGGAAATAGCTTCTTCGCCAACTCAACTTCGAAAGATGGATTGACCAGCGGGATCAGTGCGACTTTTTCCTCTTCCAATCTCCGGGCACCCGGTCCGAAAAGAGGATGAATAGAGAGCGGTATCACGTTCCGTTCTTCTATTTCCACCAAGACAGGGATCACTTGAGACTTCAGTGACGATATTTCAGTAACTATTGAGCCTTTCTTTAAGTGCCGAGAGATCTCTCTAAGCACCTGAGGAGTGACAGGTATGGGAGTTGATAGAACGGTTAGATCAGCGTCGCCTACAGCTGCGATGTTGTTTTCGGCGAACCTTGCCCCAATAGACTTGGCGAAACTCGCAGCTTGATCTGATATGATGTCGGAGATTGTTACTTCATGCCCTTGTCTAATGAAGTGGTGAGTAAGCCATCGTCCCATCTTTCCGGCTCCGCCTATGACTGTAACATTCAACTACGGTTCCTCCAGTCTTCTTGGAGATTTGGGCGGATACTGCTTATCGTTTTTGCTATCCTCCATTAGGTTTCTCTGGACTCGTTTAGACTCGTCCAGTAACAGGTCTAGGAGATCTAGCGCAAACTTGGTGTCGACACCGTAGGAGCGACATTTCTGGAGAACCTCCTTTTTCAAGTTCGCTTCAATCTTCGAATCTTCAACCGGCATTCGTCTCTGCGCCTTGATTTCACCGATCTTTCTTGCCAAGAAGAACCTCTCTCCGCAAAGTCTGATAATCTGGATCGTGACCCTGCTGACATCGTCTCTCAATCTTTCCAGATCCTCTTTCCCGCTCATACAGCCATACTCCCGCCTTGACTGGTCACTAAGAACTATTATTTGCCATCTTAAAAGGTTAGGATTCAATAACAAAGGTCTTGTATTAATTCCAGCCATCTTTCTAATATGAGATGCGTTCTCAGGTTGCAGAGGCTTAAGTGTGTTTGGCTTACTTTCGTTAGGAGGTTAGAAATCAAAACGCAAGAAACAAAAGTTATATGGCGGAAAAATCTCTATTTTCCACTAGCATTGGTTCTGGTGACTCTTCGGGGTTGAAAGGTTTCTGCAAAACGAAAAGGATAGAAAGGAACAAGCCAAACTAGTCAAGATCGCCGAAGTAAAAGCTGATGAACTGGCAAAAAGGAAGGATGTCCTAGCGATAGGTGTGACGGGTTCATTAGCGAAAGGTGATGCCCGAGTCGGTTCAGATATAGATATGACTATTGTATTGAACCAAGCAGACAAGAGCTACTCTTTTGAAAGAATGAAGATCGAAGGGCGTTATCTTGAAATCATATGCATAACTTTGGATACTCTCAAAAAAGCCATAGAGTCAGGCTACGACGGCTTCCCACCCGGACCATGGGATGTCTATCCTTGCAAGGTTCTTCATGATCCACAAGGAATTCTCAAGGATATCTCAGAAAAGACAGGTAAGATATGGAATTCACGAGAATACTATGAACGAGAAATTAAAAAGAAGGCCCTAAAGAGTCTGCAAGATGCAGACAAAGCCCTAGAAAAGGCAGGAGAATCTATCAAGCGTAAGGACTACACTTCGGCGATAGATTCTTCAAGAAGCGCCCTTGGAAGCTGGGCTGGGACTATCCTAGAAACTACCAGAACACCTCTAAGTGCAAGCAAGATTGCAAGTTTGTTCAAGAATGTAATGCGCGAATTTGGCGAAAATGATCTTGCAGATCAGCTCTTTTCAGCTCTTGATATGAAAGACATAGATGAAGAAGAGGCCGGAAAAAGACTGGATAACTTGGAACAACTTCTGTCGATCTCACGAAATTTTCTATTGGATAATCCAAAGTTCAGGGAATACATAGCCAAACATCCTTCCCGACCTGATTTCTTAGACTCTTGGATCAATCCCATGTTTGAAGCTGGATACTACCTGGATGTCGTATTCAATATTCCGTACCATGCAGGACTCTTAAGATTCCTGCTAGAAGAAATCGGCATCACCGAATGGCCGCCAAAGAATCCAAAGAGTTTTGCAGAATTATATTCGAAATGCAACAACTTAGATGAAGCAAATCAAGACCTAGCGAATAATACGCTAGAGGAATCCGTCTCAATTATTGCCAAACTCAAAGAATTGCTTCAAACAATCTTCGAAAGACAAATGTACGAGGACAAATAAAGGTAGATCATTGATCTAGGTAAGGTTCCAATCATTACCGGAGGTGGCAAAGAGATCGGTAGGGCTATATCCCTAATAGCGTCTTCATCTTTCATCTTTCCGAAGGGGAATACCCAAATGGAACCGAACGGACTAAGCAGAGACCGCATCTGGAGATTTGCAGAGTTGATAATCCCACAGCGAATTGTCAAACCTCATCCTCTCTCGGACCATGTAAGCGCACAAAGCCTCCTTGACTTAACCATTAAAGGGTCAGATCATCTTTCTCTCAGCTTAATCACATTACTCACTCAACTAATCCTTGAACTCAGGAAGTGAGATGGGTCTCTGTCTCCCAATAACTAACATCACAGCTCGTCGAATGCAAGCTTCAAAAAAGTGTTAGAAAAGAGAAAAGACGGTGATAGTACATGATCATCGACGCAGCCCAATGCCATCACAACACTCGCTAGAGAAATGTGTGGAAGAATCTTAGGGATGGCCAACTTCACTCTATACTTAAATGTTTAAGAAATCTGACCCAATAATAAGATACGAGGTATCTGAGAGGCGAAGCGGTGTGAGTATTGACAGTTTAAAGAAGATAGCAGTTATAGGCGCGGGTACAATGGGGCACGGAATCGCACTGGTCTTTGCACTCAACGAATACCAAACCCATTTGGTGGATGTCAACACCAGAATAATTGAAAAATCGATCAACGAAATAAAAAACAATATTCAAACCCTCCTCGATTTAGGATTGACTACCCAGAAAAAGGCGGAATCCGGATTAAAATTGATAAGAGGAACTACCGAAATCGAAGTTGCCAAGGGCGCTGACTTTGTTGTAGAGGCCGTCCCAGAAAGGATCGAGCTGAAAAAGCAGGTTTTCCGAAAACTTGACGAGTTATGCCCGAAGGATACGATCCTAGCGTCTAATACGTCTACGTTAAGCATAAGCGAGATAGCCGAGGCTACCGAGAGACCGGATAAAGTGGTAGGTACTCACTGGATGAACCCGCCTTACATACTTCCGCTAGTGGAAGTAATCCGTGGAGATAAGACATCCGACTCTACAGTCAGCGCCGCGATCAATCTTATGAGGAAATTAGGAAAAGAGCCAATACTGTGCAAAGACGTAGCGGGCTTCATAGTCAACAGGCTACAGTTTGCGATGGTTGTGGAAGCTCTGAATCTGCTGGAACAAGGTATTGCCACTATGGAAGATATAGACAAAGTTTGGACGAGACATTTGGGAATCCGTTACACGCTTATGGGTCCCATGGAGGCTCTAGATAACCTTGGGCTAGATGTCGTGCTTGATTGCCAAACGTATCTCTATGAGAAACTCAAGGCTTCAAAGTTTCAACCCCCAAAGATCTTGAAACAAAAAGTTGAGGCAGGAGAACTGGGTGTAAAATCAGGAAAGGGCTTCCATAACTATGAAGGAAAAAATATTCAAGACCTTATCAGAGCAAGAGACAAGAGATTCGTAAGGCTCTTGCGTGAATTGAGAATAATCTGACCGGCGACGGCTTTTTTCCGTAAGTCTCTCATACAAAGTCAAAATTGCTTCAGAATGGAATGAAGGCGCTAAGAACCTAGAGGTAGAGGGGAGGGGGTCTAGGTTCGAGCCTATAGTATAGGCTAATGATATTGGCGAATCGATGAGTCTGCATATTGGCTGCAAATGGTCTAAATCGCCTTTCTCCATTGGTGTTCGTCTCTTCTACTTAGCGCTCCTACATGAGAAAAAAAGGTGACGGCACTCTACTATAGAACGTAAAATTTAAGCCCAAACCCAAAACCCAAAACCCAAAACCCAAATGAAGCACCATAAAATTTAAAAGGTCGATGGTGCAAAACTGCCAAACGTTAACAACTTCTTCAAAGCACAAGAGAGGAGGGATGAGAGAAATGAGGAAATTGCTAATCTGGGTACTGGTTGCGGTTCTGTTCTTTCCGATGGTTACCTCTTGTTCTATCCTAGAATTTGCGCATAATAACACACTCCCAATAACACTATACCACTCACTAAACAAACGCAAAAAAACACACAAACCTAGATAACCACAATTCTTAGATTCCATGTTTCCCATTCAAGAAATCTGGAACATTATGAGGTAGATAGAGAAGTTACCGCAAACTGAAGAGTGGTTTATGTGTTGCTCTCTGTAATTTGGCTAAGCTTTCCATTCGATGGATGGAGTGCAACCCAACGGTTACAGCGAGAACTTCGAGAAGAGAAATCATTATTGTTAAAGGTTCGTCAAATCCTTGCTATTCCCGCTTCCACAAAGGCGTGTGACAATGTTTTATAGGAGAGCGCCGCCGCTGCGAAGGGGTCATAATCTGGACGACGCTGAACCATGACGCTTATTTCAATGGTGATAAATCCATCATATCCATGTGCTCGCATTGCCTTCAGGTAACTGACATAATCGAAATCCCCTTCACCGGGAATAAGAAACTCAAAGTTCGGCACATGTCCGCGCTGGTCTTTTACGTGAGTGTGTGCTGTGTGAGGCACGAGCTTGGCGATAGTATCTTCAATGTCAAGTCCTATAATGTCAAAGTGGCTAATGTCAAAGTTGACCTTCAGATATGGGGAACCAACTAGTCCCAAAAGTTGAAGCATTTTTTCAGGAGTATTGATCACCGACCCCACATGAGGCTCCATGGCAATCGTCGCTCTCCGGGATTCCGCATACTCCACTAATTCCCGTGTCCGTTCTACCAACAAATCTAGGACGGCGTCCCACTCTTCAGCTCTATCTCCGGGCGTCGTGTTCACCACAGGCATGACGTCTTCTTGCGCTAGATCTACCGCTAAATCAACTGCCCCTCTCAACCGCGCAACATTCGCCGTGTGAGTGGCCAGGTCATCAGAGAGTAAACTCGAATGTGCCGCTATCGCGGGAAGCATCATATGATGTTTCTCCAAAAGCTGGCGAATGCGTTTGCGTTCAATCCCATCCAATTTATCTAATTCGGTGGTATATCCGGGGATAACTGTCAACTCCACTCCGTCAAATCCCAATCCCGCTAGCTGTTCCAACGCTTTGTCCACAGGAACCATCGGCATCCCCCAAGTGCTGCAACCTAGCTTCATCTGTCCTCTTCCTCCACTTTCTATCTTGTTTAATTAACTAACTTCCACTTTCTTTTCTATTAAATTGGCTTCTTTTTGCTATTCGCTATAAAGCCAAACTCTCATTGATTTCCCGCTGGTATTCATCGACCTGTTCGCGCAACATCTCATCCATCGTGACAGCCCGTCCCAAGGCGCCTGATTCTAACATAGCACAAGATAGTGCTACCGCGCGTGTGCCTTGGTAGGCGTCAATCTCGGGAGGATGCCTATGCCGTATGGCTGTGGCAAAATCGGCGTATTCAATTGCGATGATTTTACGGTCGGTTTCGGAAAAGGGAAGATCATAACTCCAGAGTCGCTCCTTGCCAAAGAGCTTTGCCGTGACCGAATCCAATCGAAAATCAGGCACAAAGTCGAGTATGCGTTTATCATCGATGGATTCTTCGCCGTCCAACTTCAGCGCAATTGAGCCGCCACTGCGGTCACCGGGTAGTTGGAGGGAACCTTCTGATCCAAAAATCATCCGTTGCCAAAGCGGTTGTCCATGTCCCGCATGGTCTTCGACATATTGTCCGACGACACCATTCTTGAATAGAAGCGTCGCATAGGCTGCATCTTCCGCTGTCGCTTCAAACTTAGCAGGCATCTTTCGCTGCCAGTGTTCATAAACACCTCCTGTCTCTATGGATTGAGGTGCGCCCGCCAAGGGATTTTTGCGGATGCGTTCATGCAATCGCGTCTGGGCAAATACGCTGAATACTTCACCGAGGAGATATTCCATCATATCTGCGTAATGCACGCCGACATCGAGCAAAATGCCGCTTGAATTTTTCTGATGTCTCCAGACGGAAATCACCATTTGGTTGCCGCCGCCAATGCTGTTGTGTAAAAGTAGACGTGGTGCGCCGATCACTTTCGCTTCCAGCAAAGCCTTTGCTAAACGGTTAATGGGGTCGCGGCGATAATTCTCTGCCACGCTGAGAACACGGTCAGACTGTTCTGCAGCTTTGCGTATGAGGTTGCATGCGCGCACAGTCAATCCCATAGGTTTTTCGACCATTACATACCATCCGCGCTGCAAAGCTTCGATCGCTACCGTGTGATGATGCCTCGGTGTTGTTGTGATGTCCACCGATTCAATGCCAAGCGTCGCTAATCCCTCTAAATTGCTAACCACAGCCGGACGTTCTTCAAAATACTCCTCAGCCTCACGTGCCAGCGACTCCGCATTTTCTGAAACTACGTCGCAAGCTGCAACAAGCTCGAAGTTATCTGATCCTAATCGATATAGTTCGGCCAACCCAGCAAGATGGCGATGACCCATCCCGCCGCAACCAACAATCGCTAATGGAATTTTGCTCATTTTTTGTCCCCATAAAATGGGAACTTTATTAAATCTCGCTTTTAGGATTAATTAAGGTTCTATGACTAGGGTGAGAGTAAGCACGAATGTGTTTGGGTTTGGGCGCAAGATTTAAGTGTTTATCCAAATGTCACAGAGAGCGGGGATTGAAGAGTGAAGCTTCTTGATAGAGTTGCCATTGTTACGGGCGGCGGCAGAGGCATCGGCAGAGCAATATCCTTGATGTTTGCACGTGAGGGAGCTAACCTCTCCTTAGCTGCACGGTCAACAGACCTGATGGAGCAAGTTGCCCGTGAAATCAGAGCGCTGGAGAGGAGGGCGATCATCAACACCACCGACATCACAAAGGTTGAACAAGTTGAAAGCATGGTCAAACGTACGTACGAGGAGTTCGGCAGGATAGACATCCTCGTGAACAACTCAGGCATTGCTGGACCCACAGCATACGTTCACGAGATAACTCCAGAAGAATGGGATGAAACCTTTAAAGTAAACCTGAGAGGAGCCTTCCTGTGCTGTAGAGCGGTGGTTCCGATCATGATAGAACAGGGAGGCGGAAAAATCATCAATATCGCTTCGATGACGGGGAAGCGTCCGCTTCCGATGAGGACGCCTTACTGCGCAACCAAGATGGGGTTGATCGGCTTCACGAGAGGTCTCGCCTTGGAGCTCGGAAAGTTCAACATAAACGTGAACGCGATATGCCCTGGCGCTGTGGAGGGTCCCAGAATCGAGATGGTAATTAGGAATGCTGCCATAGCGGAGAAAATAACCGAAGAGGAGATTAGGAAGCGATTTCTTTCGGCTTCGCCATTGGGAAGGATGGTTTCAGCTGAGGATGTGGCCAAGTTAGCGGTCTTCCTAGCCTCAGATGACTCTCGGAACATGACTGGTCAAGACATAAACGTTACAGCAGGCATCGTCATGTACTGATCAACGTCATCTGGTCTTTGCTGTTATGAGTTGTGTGGAAGGAAAGCCAAGTGTCCATGAGTAGGCAGGAGATGGAAGAGTTCCTCTCGCAGGCACATATAGCCCGAATTGCGACCGTAAAGAGGGACGGCTCACCCCATGTTGCTCCGGTATGGTTCCTATGGGAAAGCGGAGAACTGATCATCGTAACATACGCGGATAGCTTAAAGGTCAAGAACCTGAAGACGGACAACCGCGTAGCCGTTGTAATCGATATCTCAGATCCCGGCAAAGGCGTAATCATAGAAGGAGAAGCAGAGATTTCTACTGACAGAATAGAGGAAATGATGCGCAAAGTCTCGGCAAAATACGTGAAACCAGAGGAACTTGATGACTATCTAGAATCGTTGTTGAAGGTGTCCATGCTGGTCATTGGGGTCAAACCCAAGAAGATAATAACATGGGATTACTCAAAGGGAGAATGAGAAACAAACATCTGAAATACTTGAGATGAAATCAGCATTCTGGATGGAACTCAAAATATTCTGAATGTCCTACGACTCACGGGACGAAGTGGACTAATATTTACGATCACTTGATTGTTCAGAGATCATAAATATCGAACTGTAAGTGTTTATTCATCTCTCTCAGTATCTTCTTGTTAATTTTCTTCTTAATCTTCTTCTTGTCTATTTCTAAGACCAATTCTTTTATGGCTCTGGATGTTCTCTCAATGCTCTCATAATCAATTACGTCCAACGTGTTTCCTAAGCGTGAGTGACTGTAATAGCCCGTTCTCTGAAAGGATATTGTAGGCACATATTTCTCGAAGAAGAAGCTATCAAGCAGCTGTGCGGATCTGACGTTTACCGAGATCGGATACTTCAAACTATGCCTCAATTGATCCATTGTATCTGCCAGCCACTGAGAATTGCAGAGGGCACGGTTCAAGCCGAGTTTATATCCCTGGATATCTATGTTGATGGCTAGTACCCCTCTTTTCTGAACTTCATCCAAACGTTTCCTCAGGAAAATCTTGGAACCTCCAGCAGCTCCCCTGAGCTCGTGAGCTCCGAAAGTGGCGAATATCACATTTCTTCTGAGATGCTCTTCCTTGAGAAGCTCACACACTCTGAGAAGAACAGCTACTCCGCAGGCATTGTCAGTTACTCCCCAAGAATTGGGTACCGAGTCATGGTGTGCAAAGATGTATATGTTCTCATTGCCACCGACCCCTATGTCCCAGACGAGATTCGCCGATGTCAGCAGTTTCTCTTCCGAATTCGAAACTAGTGTTGCTTCTTCCCCAGAATATATCTTGTATAAGTTCCTCTTACCCGTGGTTGCGGCAACTATTCTTCCAGACTCCAACCATTTTTCCCAGAAAAACGTATAGGTTGGTGCATCTGCCAAGCGATCTCCTGGGGCTAGAACGATTCCGCCGATATTGGACGATAGGAGGGATTCGTATTCACTTCTTTCAAAGAAAAAATCTGGATAGACTAAGATACAACCGTCAAGGTCCCTAAACATATCACTTTCTAGACTTTCTATGAAAGAAATGTATCCGCTAACTTCACCCGACTTTGAATACCCTAGCGGTAATACTTCGTATCGCACGTCGCCAACTTGCAGGTAACTTTCCTGGGGGATGGATGCTTCAAAGCTAAAATCCTCCCGTTTCACCGAGAAACCAATGCTTTCTATACACTTTTCGAGAAAGCTTAATGCTTTTTCTTCGCACTCGGTTCCTGAGACTCGAGGTCCCGAAGCTATCTCTTTGATGAAGTTCTTTAGTTCCATGCTGCACGATCACTTTTTCTAGGTTAACCCTTGCCTAGTTTTTCTTAGCCAAAAGTAAACTATGTTTCATGATATACAAGGTAAAGATGTTGTCAGGTTTTGTGTTGTCGTCGGAGGTTCCTTCTCTCGCCATTCTAAACTTAACAGAATCACTCAGAAGTTGTCAGTCTTTCATATTCGGCTAATCTATTGTGGAAGCATGTTTCTTTTCCTAGGTGGCATGCCACGCCAGTTTGTTCAACAAGGAATATGAGCGCATCATGGTCGCAGTCAACTAGGATATCCATGACCTTCTGAATGTTTCCCGAGGTTTCGCCCTTCTTCATAACCTTACCCTTAGACCTTCTAAAGTAATGCGCGTAGCCGCTTTCAACAGTCTTCTCAAAGGCTTCCTCGTTCACATAGGCCAGGGTCAACACGTTTCTCGACCTGTAATCTTGAACGACAACAGGTATCAGGCCATTCCCCTTCTTGAAATCCAAGTCCTCAATGCTCAGATTCAAGCTTAACGGGCACACCCCTATCTTTCAGAAACCGCTTCACCAAACGGATCGGAAACTTGTTGTAGTGGAAAACAGAAGCTGCCAATGCAGCGTCAGCCTCTCCGACAGTAAGGACCTCAAGGAAATGTTCGGGTCTCCCTGCGCCTCCGCTCGCTATCACTCGAACATTAACGTGCTCCGCTATGACGCGAGTCAACTCCAGGTCATATCCATCTTCTGTTCCGTCCCTATCTATTGATGTCACGAGAAGTTCGCCTGCGCCCAACTCGGCTGTCTTTTCAGCCCAACGCACAGCGTCAAGTCCCACTGGTTTTCTTCCCCCGTATGTGTAGACTTCGAACCAGCACCGGCCCCCAGCTGTTGCCACGATAGTTTTTTCACGGTTGGTCTCGTATCTTCTCTTGGCGTCGATTGCTACGACAAGGCTTTTCCGCCCGAATGTATCCGACAGCTCCCTAATTATTGAGGGTTTTTCCACAGCGGCCGTGTTCATGGCAATCTTATCGGCACCGCTAGACAATACCAGTTCTGCGTCTTCGGCATTTCTAATTCCGCCCCCGACCGTGAAGGGGATACTCACCTCTGACGCAACGGCCTTAACTACATCCTTCAATATCTTCCTCTTTTCCGGTGAGGCTGTTATATCAAGGAAGACGAGCTCGTCTGCACCCTCTTCGGAGTACCGTCTCCCAAGTTCAACTGGGTCGCCTGCATCTCTAAGGCCCACGAAGTGTATTCCCTTCACCACTTTTCCGTGATCAACGTCCAGGCATGGAATGATTCTTTTGAACGAATTCGTCGCATTCATCCTTATTCCGCCACCTCTAGAGCATCTCTTAATCTAATTCTCCCTTCATAAAGAGCCTTTCCGATTACGACTCCGTAGACGCCTATCCTTTTCAGGTTGATCAAGTCTTCTAGGCTGCTTATACCGCCGGCCGCAATTACATCGACGCCCGAGAAACCGCATATCCTGCTCAGTGTGCTCAGATCAGGACCAGTGAGCGTGCCATCGCGTGCAACGGAGGTAACTAGGAAGAACCTAACGCCTAGGAACGAGAACTTGGAAATGGCTTCGTCCACTCTGACTTCCGTGGCAGCTTTCCACCCCTTGACCATGACTTTGTCGTAGAGATGGTCGAGCGCCACAGCCACATAATCGGAACCGAAACTACCCAACACCAGTTTCAGCTGAGAAGGATCCTCAAAAGCGAGGGAGCCCAGGATAACCCTCCTTGCGCCCATACTGAGATAATCTCTGGCAGATTCAAGGCTTCTAATCCCACCGCCCACTTGAACCGCGGCATTCACCGATCTGACAACGCCCCTAACTGCGGCGAAATTGCTCCCAAGTCCCAAAGCAGCATCTAGGTCTACCACATGAAGAATCCTCGCGCCTTCCGACTCCCACTTCTGCGCAACGACCACGGGATCACGTAAATGCTCGTAGCTCTTCTTGGCAGAAGGGTCTCCGCGAACAAGTCTCACAACTTTCCCGTCCATTAAATCGATAGCCGGGATTATCTCCATCTTCAGATCACTCCCTTAGCGCTGGGAACACCGCTTCTTCTTGAGTCTAGTTCTACCGCCTGTCTTAGCGACAAGGCAAGCGCTTTGAATGCCGCCTCAACCTTGTGATGGTCGTTCTCTCCGTATTGAACCCAGATGTGTATGTTCGCTTGCAGAGATGAAGCCAAAGTCTCAAGGAAGTGGTAAATATCTTCGCAGGGCGTGTTCTCTATACCCTTTCCTTCGAGTCTTAGATCTACCTTTGCGTAGGGTCTCTTCGCGAGGTCTATAGCGGCAAATGCTAGAGAACAGTCCATCGGCACGATGGCGCAGCCAAATCTACGTATACCAGCTGAGTCTGCCAAGGCTTTTCTTAAGGCTTCTCCAAGACAGATGGCAACATCCTCGGCCACGTGATGCCTCAAGTCGCCCTTAGCCCTCACAACTATATCGATCAAACTATGCGTTGCAAGAGACACAACCATGTGATCAACAAAAGCGAATCCTGTGCAGACCTCGGACTCGCCGATGCCATCGAGGTTGACTCTAGCGTAGACTTCTGTCTCACGGGTCTTTCTTGAAACCTCAGCCACTCTCAACTTCTCGTCCCTCCCTTAATTCTTCCAAGAAGAACGGAATCTCGTTAACTGAAGGCAGGATAACATCAACTCCGGCTTTGAGGAAGCTCTGCAACAAGGCATTCTTCGAGCCGGAATATCGGTAAACCCCAGCAAACATGAAACGCGGATCTTCCCTTCTTACCTCTTCAACCATGAAGACGTCCTCCATCGAGTCGCCGACACACAAAACACCTTTGAATGGTCTCAATCCAGCTGAAGCCTTAAGCAAAGAGAAACTGTTCGGCTTGTTCAAGTTGACCGCTCTTCCCGTGTTCTTCATGATTCTCTCCTCCTCTCTTTCAACATCGTCCAGGAAGACCAGGCCATTGCCGTTGAAGTTGCTCAAAACGTCCCCCAAAACATGTCGAGCTGTCTGAAATCTGCTTCCGGAGGCTATGCCCAGATTTTCCTTGCCGAAGATCGAGGATAATCGACTCAATGTTTCCGGTTTCACTATGACCTGCTCATTCTCGATCAGCCCTGAGCCATCATAAAACACCGGGTCTACCCCATAAACTTCCGTAAGGAGACCTGCGCCACAGAAGATCTCCTCGAAAACCGTTGGGATCACGCTCTCTCCGACTTTTGCTGGATAATACAGTAAATGTTTTAGACCATCATACAACTCTCTTCCTGAGCCGCAAAAACTGCGCTGAAGGTTCTTGTCGACTGATAGTACTCCTGATTCATCTAGGTTATCGGTAAAGGCTTTTACCTCTTTGATCAGGTCTCTGACTACAGTCTTGCTCAACATATCGGCAATGTTTCTCTCTTTCACTCTTTTCTCAAGTAAGAGAAGCCTATCAAACGCCTTCTCATTTGAGGTGATGTTGCTTGCGGCTTTTCCGAAAATCTCCTGAAGATCTTCGGGGAGACTATACAGGATAAACATCAGGACTCCGTAACATATGTCCCAATCATTGTTGAAGCCTCCGCTTTTTCTGAACAGGAAGATTGTTTCGTCATCAATCATGTCTTTCGCGAAAGGGTACCCGGTGAACTTCCGAAGTATGAACGCGACGGTTTCGGATACGGCTTTGTCGTACGAACCCCTTATATCGATCAGAACGCCGTCACAGTCGAAGATTGCGGCCTCAACATCCCTGATAAGGCTGACGCTGTCTCTTTTCACATAGGCGTTGTCCCCATCGAACTCGAATCTTAGATAATCTTCAGACACTCTGTTCATCGAGAACCCTCCCCAACTCGACTAGGAATCTCTCAGTCATCTCCGGCGGTGCAATCGTCACTCTAAGACAGTTATCGAACTTGAGAACTCTACCGAGGTTCCTGATGATTATCCCTCTGTTCAGAAGCCCATTACAAACCCAGTCGGAGCTTTTGCCAACACGCACCAAGACGAAGTTTGTCTTAGAGTTGAAAGCGTGAACTCCGCTCATGTCGTTGAGCCTTTCAATCATGTTCTTTCTTTCAACCTTCAACTCCTGGATTGCCTTCTTGATCGTATCCATTCTCTCTAGAAGTTTTATACCAGTCTTGATGGCGGTCAACGCTGCGCTATACGGCATCTGATACCTCTCTGTCAGTGTTGACGCTAGCTCTGTGTTTGAGATAGCGTAACCCAACCTTAGACCCGCTAGACCGAACGCCTTGGAGAAGGTCCTCAGAACAATCAGATTCTCGTTCTTTTCAGCGAGAGGAACAATAGATTGTTCAGAGAACTCGGCGTAGGCTTCGTCAACGATCACTAGTCCTTCGAACTCTTCAAGTAAGTGCTGAATCTCTTCTGGCTCAAACTGATTCGCCGTCGGATTATTAGGAGAGCATAAGAAGAGCAGCTTCGCACCCGACTTGGCTGAATCCAATATCCCATTTATGTCGAGTGAAAAGCCCTCTCTCAGCGGAACAACGACAAACTTGGCTCCTTGAATCTTTACGCATCGTTGATACATTGAGAAAGTGGGCGAGATAGAGAGGGCTACGTCGCCATGCTTGAGAAATGCCCGCGAGACCAGGTCGATTAGCTGGTCGCTACCTTCGCCGGTAACGATCTGTCTAGCCGATACCTTTACATATCTGCTGACAGCCTCTTCGAGCTCCAGTCTCTCATCTCGAGGATAAATTCTAGGATCAATCTCTTCGACAACCTCACTTAGCACTCTTTTCAGGAACTCTTTCGGCACAAAGAAGTTCTCATTCGAGTTCAGTTTCAGGATCTCGGATGGCCTTCTGTTCAACTTACGAGCTAAGCCGTCGATGGTCTCTCCTACGTCGTATCTGCTTAGTGCTTGAGCCTCTTCCAGAAATTGCTTCAGCCAGCTCCTACGCTTTTCGTTCAAGCTCGAACCTTCCTTCAACAGCCAAGGCGTGATTGGGTAAACGCTCAGCTTCAGCCAGAGCCTTCGCATGGTCTCTGATTTTCGAAAGTCCCTCCATAGAACATTCAACTATGTTGACTCTCTTCATGAAATCGAAGACTGAGAGACCTGAGAAGACGCGGCCGAACCCCCCTGTGGGGAGAACATGGTTCGTTCCAAGGGCATAGTCGCTTGCCGAAACAGGCGTGTACGGACCGATAAGGACTAGACCAGCAGACTGCACCTTTTCAGCAACGGCCATGGGTTCCCTTGTGATCACCTCTAGGTGCTCGGGAGCAAACTCATTCACGAAATCTACGGCTTCGTCAAGATTTCCACATGTAATTATCAAACCGTTGGTGAAAAGAGACTCAGCAATCTTGCTTTCACCCGGTGACAAAACCACCTTGTTGACCTCATTAAGAACCTTCTCTGCAATTTCCTTGGATGTTGTTATTAATATCGGCATGGAGTCAACGCCATGTTCTGCTTGAGATATCAGGTCAAGAGCGATAAGTCTCGGGTCGGCAATATCGTCAGCCAAGATAATGATCTCCGTGGGGCCAGCTGGAGCATCTGTGGCCACATCTCTAGAAACCAGGATCTTGGCCATCGTGACGTATCGGTTTCCGGGACCTACAATCTTCTCGACTGGTTTGATCGAGCTTGTCCCGTAGGCGAGTGCAGCAATGGCCTGAGCCCCGCCGACTTTGTAGATCTCCTCGACCTGGCAGAGATCAGCAGCTACAAGTGTCAAGGGATCGCTTTCACCATTGCTATCTGGGGGGGAGCAGACAACAACTCTTTCAACCCCTGCCAGCCTTGCCGGTGTAGCGATCATGACAAGAGTGCTTGGATAAGCGGCTTTCCCACCTGGGACATAGCAGCCCACGCATCGGATGGGACGTGCTCTGAAGCGAAATTTCACGCCGAGATTTTCGGATTCAAAATTCATTCGCTCTAGGCGCTGCTTCTCAAGGTATCCTATTCGATCTTTAAGGGAACTGAGTGCTGAAATCCATTCTTTCTTGACAGTCTTGTATGCTTTGTCGATCTCTTCACGTGTTACTCTTAGGTCTTCGACAGA